>Ga0181612_141506_pt1 | contig 20253 bp, 11 predicted proteins | sample HoacroProtozoa21_FD_119630 | JGI IMG/M metagenome (GOLD analysis project Ga0181612, IMG submission 119630) | Hoatzin crop microbial communities from Cojedes, Venezuel. Combined Assembly of Gp0051906, Gp0051904, Gp0051908 | reverse complement strand
TCAAAGCAGGATAAATACCAGAGATCTGTCTCTCTTCCTTTCTGGGTTTTCCCCTGCTTTGCCTCAGCTCCGCCGCGCTTCATCTACGTGGACAGCAGGTACCTGTCCAGCGTGGGGACGTCACCGAGATGGCAGAGCCCCAGCACTGCGCCGGCAGGAACAGCCTCTTGGCCGTCTGCAGATCACAGGAAACAATTCATTCCACTCTTAATGATTTATATAATTTCTTTGGACTCAATCCTGGCTTATGAGGTTTTCTGCTTTTTCTATTATAGCTTAGAGAACCAAACGAGAGTCTTTCAAAGACCGGGGGGGGCAGCTCCTCATCCAAGGTCGATCCATGTGACAGAATCAGCGTACTTTAATATCAGCCCAGAATCAGTCCTCGAGTTTCATTACCAGCCTTGCCTTTAAAAGAGGGCCTCCTCCTACAGGATTAATTTAGAGCAATGAAAATTAAACTGCATCTCATCTAATAGTCAAAAAGATCTGCAGAAATTGTCCTCGTTTAAATACAAATTCAACTCTTTTCTGTCACAGCAGGCTAGTGTATCCATTTTTTTTCTTCTAAAAGCCAAATGCTATTCAAACAAAACAGTCACTTCCACGTTAATTATATGAAAGCGAAAAAAAAAAAGAAAAAAGTGGAAAAAAAGAAAGAAAAAAGCCACTCGAGAAAAAAACAAAAAGCATATTAAAGCATTTATGAGAACTTAGATTATGCAACTAAAGCACGATGTGGTCTCAGACCTTTACTTTGTGTACAGAGACAGACTTTCTTCTTTGATTTGGTGCACAGGATCACAGTTGATTATGATCATAATAGTTGTAATTTTGTTGGCATTTGAAAGAAATAAGGAAGGAATAAGCAATAGAGGTAAACGAGGTTGCTGCAGAAAAAGCATCTGTGATTCAGCCGAGGGGAAGAGAATGTTAGCTCTGAAAAGTGCTAAAAAAAACCTAAAGAGCTTGCCCCACCCCATAATCTCTCTGTGTTAGCACTGGGCTCTTTATTTAAGTTAAATTCCCAGTGAATTAAGAATAAAAACTTTTGGGCTCTTGGGGTATTAAGGGCAAGTATATTTTCAATCACAATTGCCTGTTTAGAAATGATGGGGTCAGATTCTCTGCTGATTTAACCCCTGGCACCAGCAGACCCCAGCTGCTGGTATCTGATTAGTGCTGCTGAGGAGTCCCTTCTGCAAGGTAGAAGATACCAACAGTCACAAAGGAGTCTCCTCTTTAGGTGTCCCTTCCAACCTGGCCTGGGAGAATTTATCACAAAAAAAACTAGCTAGTGGGATAGAAAGGCTTTGGAAAACTGATTCAGCTTATATTTTTCAAACTTTTTTCACAGCATGACCTATATTTAAATAACTCTCCAGTTTTTTTCCCATCACAAAACCACCATCTCACGCACAAAATCCCACATAGTATCTGTCACTGGCACCTCAGAGGAGCAAAGTATTTGCAGAGAGCTCAGTATTTTCCTATTCATAACTTCCTCCCTCTTCACACTGGAAGACACCAGGGGGGTCAGGTCAAGGCAGCTTTCTGATTCCCATGTCAGAAGGCCAGAAACATCCCTCCCAGCTGTTCGTGCCGTGAGTATGGTCACCTCTCCTCTGGGCAGCTTGGAAAAATCCAGTTTTCCCTGGTGAAATGCAGAAATGCTCCCAACTTTTCCCTCTGGAGGCCCATTTCCCAGCTCCTTCCCACCCGTCAGTTGTTATCCCAGATCTCCAGGGTGGCAGTGGGGTGAACAGCAAGGCTTCATTTTTGGCAGCCTCTGTGGAGTCATCCCTCCACAATATGGAAAAATAGTAATAATAAAAATAAAAAAAAAGAAAAAAGTGGAAATTCCCTGGTAAAGGCTCTACTTGTACAAAAAGCATAACAGCTTGCATGAACTGCAGCACTATGACTATTGCTCTTCATGCTTCCAATGACATCATTGTTTTCCAAATTACAAAGAGCAGAAGACTGTTTAGGGAAGCCGAAGAGAAAAAGCTGAAGGGAGTAAGGGTTTTAAAGGACAGCCGAAGCAAAATATGTTTCTTTAGATTGTCTTCCTTATTTCGCTGGTTCCTTTATGTAGTTGGATTTGTTTTTTTGGAAAATGTCACTGCAGCTATGTCCAGATAATTAAAACCTTAAATACCATCAGACCTACCTCAGATCCCTGTGTTAACTTTGCTATTGCCATTCCTGTTCACATGCTCCCTACTTCTGTGTGCACAGTCAGTCTCCTAGCTTTCAACCAAAGTGATTTTTGAAGTAAATATTGAGCGTTGAGGCACAGAAAGCATTACAAAAATACAAATGTACCACAGTGATTGCATTTTCACTCTGCACTTCACATAAATATAAGATTTGTGTTTTAGAAATCCGTGCTGTTTACTGCTCATGCACTTGAAGGGTTTATTCTTCCCTTTAGGCAGGAGGAGGCTCGAGGAAGACTGGCAAGCTGCTTTTCCAGGTGCTGGAACAGTGCAGAGCAATTGAACCTTATTCATGGATGGGGGCCATCTAACTCATACGGCCAATAGCGTGTTTTCCTTTTTGGCAGTGCTTTTGTTCCAGGTGGAATAGTCTTTCATCCATGTAAAGGAAACTCTTGTTTGTCTCGCTCTCAGGTAACGCTCTACAACCATCCAGCTGCAGTGGAATATGGAACATATATGCACATATATATATATATATACACATACTCTGTATGCTAGCATTCATATATGCTTACTTACATCTTTCTCATGCATTACACACACATATGTTGCGTACTAAGTGAACTGAAGAAAATGTAAGGGCATTTTTTTCCTGTTCTGTTAATGCCAGAGAGCCCGAGCGTAGCTGCAGAAGAGAGAACTTTTACAACGCAGATGCTCCAGACCAGGTTCCAGCTGTCGGAATTTTATGTCCTTGAGATACTTCTGGAATAACAAAGTGTCATGCACGTCCCTGCCAGTACACGAGATCAGCACATGAGATCAGACGTACAGATGTTGCCTCCACATCCACCCACTGGCATCTTATTATCAGTTTAGTTAGTATCCTCCACCCATTTTCAGCCAACTAGGAAGTCAGGAGTTATAATTTGTGAGAATGAGCTGTATAGCAACCATTTATCTGAAAAACAAACCTCTGCTGGCAGAAACTCAGGAAGCAAATAAGAATCTTATGGAGGTTTTCTGTCTTGGCACACATAGGTAACTGACGGGGAATGCTGTGATTACACAGTGCCATGAGCAGTGGCACCTCTTAGAGGTGAAGGAAGGGACAAGGATTAGCCTTGGACACACAAAAACTTGCTTAAATTGACTGACAAAGACATTGTGTTTGGGAAGAAGCATCACAGACCAATGCACCTGATTTCCTTCACCCTTCTTCCCTGCCCTTGCTAAGTAATAAAAGGCTGAGTGCCAATTCAGGCTTGTGGGTGCTGCTAGGGGAAACAGCCACACCACGGTGGCAGGGAAACAGAGGAACTGGTCAACCTCTGCCTCCATCCCCGGGGACCAGCACTGTCAGACAGCCAGTTAGGAACTGATGAGCAGTAATCGCAAGGGCCAAGAAGGAGATCCCTTGATATCTCAGGTCATCAATGGATTTCCAGCAGTAGTGTTATTTCTACTTATTTAACATAGCAATCTTATCAGCACTGTGCATGGCACGTAAAGTTATGTAGAGGGAAACAAGCTCGGGAGGAGCGACTGGGTCAAGACAAGTGTGGTATTGTTAATTACTCAGTTAATAAATCCAGGAAGAAGGTGTGTTTGGATTCCCTGCCATGCAGACTGGTATTCTGGCAACTGGGGAAAGACATCTGCTCAGCCCAGGCCTCCGCTGTCTGTCTGTATGATCACACCTTTCTAATAAGCATCTTAAAGCACTTCCTGAGCAGAGTGAATCTAGCCTCACGCCAGTCCCCTCTTCCAGCTTTGGGTACCGAGAGGTAAAACACCTCAGAGGAGCTGCTGACCTGGGTCCGGTCAGGCTGAACCCCAGGGGCTCTGGTCCCCATGGGAGTCTGGTGCTGCAGCAGAAAGTAGGTCCAGCTCTATCGTCCCCAAGCGCCTGTGGTCCCCAAAGGAGGAAGGACAGGAATTTGCCTGTTATGTTTTTTCCTCCTTTGCTGCAATTATGATTCCTTGCTTAAGTTTCCAATCTTTAATTGGGCTGGAAAATTACAGTCACGGTATGCGGGGAAAAAAAAATCCCAGCTACTCTGCCTGACTCAAACGTCTGTTTTCATTTACTACACCGTGATCCCGAGACACTTTGTTAACTAGACTAGAATAAGGATATCTTGAATTAAAATGATGTTCTGCCCTTCCTGGCTGCTCTGCCTCTCCATGTGCACAGCGAGGTGCCCAGGACTGCCTCTGCAGGGGAGTTTGGCCCATGTAGCTTTATGTAGGTGGTGATATAAATACATAAAAGCCTCACTCATGGAATAGAAACCTATTTCTACATATACCTTCCTCACTGGCACACAATGTAATGTAATCTGTGTGACTCTTTCTTGCCAGAGAGGCCCACTCACAAGCTTTCTGTTGAACGCAGCTATTAATGTTGCACTTGTGTTCCCAGAAAAAAAAGTGCTGCTACAGAGAAAACTGCTTAAGTTAAGTTTCTATTGCACAACACACAAATTCAAATAAACATTGTTCTTTCTTAGTCAAGTCCTCTAGTGTAATTAAGCAAACCGTGGAGGGTTAAAAGTGGGTTTTCTCACACCTGCCTGCCCACTGGCAGGAGCAGAGTTAGAACATTTTTAATGATGGAGCTCACTCTTTCCTGGAATTCAAAGACCGTTTACCTGATGGTAATGCAGGAGGCCAATTTAGCTGAAATCTCCTCCTAAAGAGGGGAGGGGCGGGGGGCATGTGGACACGGATGGGGTCAGGAATCAGCTCACACAGAGCAGTACAGAGCAACCCGGCACAGTTCTACTTCAAAAGGTTTGAAGTGCATCACTGATGCAGAGCTGAATTCAGAAAAATGCAGCCTGGGACAGCTGTATGGTGTGCATCTCTCTCTAAAAGCAGCTTTGACTTTCAATTCCAGTTCAGATATAGACAATTTAAGGCTAAAATTGATAATAATACCAAGCTTCCATTTTATCCTCAGAATCCTTCTCTTTTTATTTCTCAGTGAGTTCTGAGAATGTAACACCTTAGAGGGTAAATCCTGGAGTAAGCTAAGTGCAAAGATTTTGACTATTTACAAGCTATCAAACATAACAGCCAGGTTTTAGCACCTAAGCTGGTGCTCGGTTCTTTGCAGAACAGTGACAGCACTCAGATGCATAGCTATTGTAAGATCAAACCTAAGTAATAGTGATAGCTGGTCATACTTAACATCAAATCAGTCTCGCACTTATGGCCATGGACTCCTTCTGACTTCAGATGGCAGCATACGATCCATAAACATCGATGGGTTTCTATAGTTGTTTAACCTATAGAAGTATAGATAGTTGTTAACATTCATGGGCTGGATTCTGCCAGCTGAGGACAAAAGGCTTCCGTGGTTATAACCTAAGTCTATAAATTCATTGCTTTATAAACATCCCATAGTACCCTTAAAATACACAGGCTACATATAAGCTGGTTTTCTATTTACAAAAGCAGTACTTTATTGCCCCTTTTCTCATTTTAGAAAATCACTTGACACACAAGATGACTGATAGACTTGGCTCAACTACACACATCTCTCGTGAAGCATCAAGGCTAAAGTACAACTTTTAATTCAGCAAAAAATTAAGCCACATGCTTAAAGAAATTCAACTTCTTTACTGTCTTAGGACGAAGTCACCAGTGGCAGAGCTAGAGGGATACTATCTTTCTTTCACAGCACTCCAGCACCGCAGGTGTAGCTCTCTGAGACATCACAGCTTTTTTGAACATCTTTCTAATAGGCAAATTGTGCCAAAGCCAGAATGAGAATATCTCTTACCTTGGTCCCTTGGCAGACCAGTCAGCCCCACAAGGAATTCCCCCATGCACAGATTTCACCTCAAAAAACAAGCCTGTAGTACTGTCCTTCCCTTTCATCGTCATTAATTTCATCCTTGTTTAGGAGAAAATGCAGTTCAGTACTGTGACATCCCCTGAAATTATGAAGCACTGCCTCAGAGCTGAAAAAATAGGTAGGATTCACCTATTTTCAATCTGAGGCCATTGATAATCACCTGTGGTTTAGCATTTGTGTAGTGTACTGAAAACAGACAAAGTTCATCTGAAAGTGCCAGCACAGTCTTCCATTAATCTCCAGCTCAATCCCTTAAAGGAGGAAGTAACAACTCTGTAATGATAAGGCTCGTGGCAGCAGCCAGAGTGCTTGAAGGTCTGTTCTTGTAAAGAAAAATTTTCAATTAGTTAAAGAAGCCAGGAGCATCAGCTTTCAAAAAAAAGAGCTTCCTTATGAATCTTTGATCTCTCTCGCTGTACCATGTTTCTCATGAAAGACAGTCGTAGTGGCACTGTTTAAATAACATCTACAAAACAGTTCAATTTGCAAATCAGTAGGATTACAGTTTCCTTTATAATCTTTATTTAAATGAAGTAGCATGAATGAGCTGTTAAATTAAGGGCTTGTCTATGAGAGTTGTGTCCAACTAGAAGTGGCCAATACTTGAGAATAACACGGGAAAGCCATGATTCATGCAAACTGAAAGCAGAAAAAAGAGCAATTTGAAATTCCCGACCTCAGTTTTGATGCTGGAGCCTTAGAACCAGAGGCTTGTTCAGGTAGGTTATCCACCCTCTTAACTACCTGTAATTCACGCTTTTATTTCAGGACTCTACTGTTTATTAAACTTCAACAGAAATAAGCAATTTCTGAGCACTCCAGAAGCTGGTCGTGGCCAGTTCTCCCTGCTGTGCTGGAGAAGACCTGTGTGCTACCTGACAGGGCCGTTACAAAGCCAGTCCTTGTTGCTTCTACATGGTGCTGCTGGTCTCCAGCTGAGGCTGTCCACCCCAGGTTCCCTACCCGTTAACTCCAACTGGAAAGGCAGCAGAATAAAGCAGGGAGGTTTGTGGGCGAGATGTCTCTTTGGGAGGCCAGAGGCACTCATGGGGGTACAGCAAAGGGAAGATGTGCTTTAAACCCCGAGATGAGGGCAGGAGTGAGTCCCAGAAACGCCGAGCGTAATAGACAGAAGGAAGAGAAATGAAGACCCTTGTCTTGCCCTCAGTCCTCTCCTTGGCTGGAAAATGTTTCCTATTGCCCCAAACCCCTTTACAAGAGATGTCCCCAAAATCCTGCTGCTTCTTCACCAGGGCCCAAAGACTTGTGAGGAGAAATGCTGGCTCTGTGCTACTGCACGTTTAACCAAAACCTGTTCCCTGCCTGTAGCCTCCAACTTTTAAAAACCCAGACAACCATGGATCCACCTTCTCTTCAACTGCATGGGAGAATATTCATCTGAGCACAGATTTAAGGGTTATTACTGCTACTGCAAAGTGTGATGGCAGAGGTTATGTTCCAAAAATGTAAATGTCACTGAATTATTTAATCAGTTTAGCTTTATATATACATGTCTGAGACTCAAATTCTTAACATGCTCCTTCAGACTGTCAATGCTTTGCAGTGCTTTTGTGGTTGGCAAAGTGAACACAAAGAAGTCCTGAGCACCACATAAGTGGCAGAAATGTCCTGACCGTGTTACCTGGCAGAAGCAGCACAAAGCATTCATTTGGCATCTAAGAGATCACCATTTTTTTCTTTTTTACGGCAGATACAAACCTAAGAGTAGATACAGGATATTTCAGTGTTTATGATAAAAATATACCAGCACATAACCACATATTTCATTATAAAAAAATTGCATCTTGAAAGCATTTTTGACAGGGTTCCACTTTAGAAGTTAATGGCAACATCAGAGGTACAGGAGTCCTAGAATAAATGGAAAATTGGCTCCAAATATTAAAGACAGAGAGCAAGAAACCAAGAAAAGCATAGTCATAGATGGATGATACTGCTTTGGCAGGAAAGGTAAACAGTGAGGAAGCATACTGCCAGATGCAAAAAGACTTAGATAATTAAGAGGGAGAGAGATGAAAAAACCGTTCAACACAAATAAATTAGAACAGTATCACCAATATTGTCTGTCAGCATTTCTGCTATAAATCCTGGTTCACAGGAGTGTATTCCACATCTGAAAAAAAAATCTCCCGAATGGAACTTGGCATGCCAGATTTCTGGCCTGTATTTGCATGTCTGGTCTTCACTAAGGTTCGCGAGACATAAATGGAAACATAATTTGGATTCACAATGATTCAGCTCATACACACAATACAGCCACACCAGTTTGCGTTACCTGAAGTTTGGAGAAGCCTTCAAATGTTTTGGTTTTTTTTTCCTCTAGTAAAAGCCAAAGACAAGCTATTAGAGTTTAATACTGGATACTTTAAATTTTGTAACAACATTTCTTTCAAAACTGTTCAACATATCTTGAACATAAAATGTTAAGACAGGGCAGTAGAGAACCAGTGTTGCCTGTTATGCAAGTAATTCAACTCTGAAAGGGATGTCTGACCATGTAATTCTTAAAATATCAACTGTACAAAAAATTCTTAATATAACATGAATAAATACAGACTGATCTAAAATCCAAGAGCAATAGCCAGTAGACAAGACCAAGAAGTAGTAATTTTCAATAAAAATATGTATTGTTTTGTAAGAAAAAATAGTGCTTTAAAAAGAAATACAAGGTAATTTAATAATCCTCTAACTGCTGAACTCATCCTGGCAAAAATCCAGTCCATATCTCATCCATCATATTATGAATTCCTACCATTTTGTATTTTAACCTGATCATCAATAGAATAGTATTTGAAGTTTTTTACAACAGTCTTTCAAACCACTGTAGGAATTCTGGAGGATACAGCATTATTTTCTATGGGAAGCTATAATATTTTAGGTTGATATTATAGATTTTCCTTTGGTAAACTGTTTTGATAGATGGATACAAAGGATTTCAAGAGATTTGTCAGTGTAAAATTAAATTAAGTAGAAATTGTTTTAATAATTGTATGTGTACCGTAAAGTGTCTTTGAAAAATAAGGCTACAGTTATGTATGTCCTGGTAAAAATGAGAAATTCAGAGCTGGGAATAGGTCATGCCCTATGATACATGGTGCGCATCGCTGCCGCCTTTGGAAATTCAGCTACTTCACCTGTCCCCCTGATGTGATGAAGACAGAGGGAGTAAGATAAATTGCTCTTCATAAAAGAGATTAGGCCAGAGAAGCAAAACTTTATTATAGCCAGCAGAAGGAAAAACAAAGAAAAAACTATGCAGAAAGCGAGAGGATGTATTTACTGCTGACCATCGCTACTTTACCGCCTCTGCGAAGCGCTCTCGGCAGCCTGTCCGCCTGCTGGTTTTGTCTTCTGGGTGACTTTGGTGTCTCTAAACTATCACCTCTTGTATAAATAAGGTCTTATAGGAAAGGGGTTCTTGTGTTCCTGTGCCGGTGACTCAGCCAACGAGTGGTTTGGATTCGGGGTTTTCCTCATCCTGTCATCATAACCCACATTTCTTAGTGAGGCTTTGTCAGAGATCTTGACTCACAGGCTAAACCTAGACACGTCCTCCGACTCAGCTGTAAATGGTTTCAGCTCATTACTTATTTATTTATATATCTACCTGCAAGAAAATACACATCAGGCTTTTACACACTGGAGGGGAAAAAAAAAAAAGCAACCCACACCCTGGATCTTACAAGTGAACTGTGAGTGACACGAAACATGGGGAACCCCTAATGGCATCGGGCAGCAGGCAGAGAGTCCCTAGTCCTAGCACGTTGATGGTAACAGCAGGTCCCAGCGGCAGGCACAGCAGACACACGAAGAAGTGGAAGTACTGAATGCTTTATGCATTTTTCCAAAGAATATTTTCTTTCCTGCCCACAGCATATGTCCTGAAGAATGAGTTACACAGAGCTGCAGCTCCAAAGGATCCTTGATCCCCACCCGGTGTGCCTGTAACACACCTCGGAAAAATATCAGCGCACACTTAACAACATAGGCACCAGGAGATCCCACAGGTGTACAGAAAGCTTATGGAAAAATAAGCACACGAGCATAGCTGAACGCTATAAAGTACTGGGGAGATAAAACATTATTTTGAAAGTAGAGACGGAATGCATCACAGGAAAGGCAAAAGCAGCACCTCCTGCCTCTGCAAACAGGCAAACAAACAGAAACAGTTTCTTTTCTTGCCTTCCAGCTTCTCCTTTCCACATAAGCCTTTTTTTCCAACTTCCATTGTGCCTTCTTTAAATGTTTTGGCTCTCCAGATCTTTTAATAAACTCCACAGACATCCATGCAGCTATAAATAAAAAAGAGAAAAGCCTACTGCACATTCAGATCCTCACTTTTTACTGGGAAATGTGACATCCGATGGGGAGCAAGCCTGAAATATCACCCTACAAGGTAAGTAAAACCCAGCTGACTTCACTGGACCACAATATCCCAGTGGGGCCGTGCTGCTCAGGGATCCACCCCTTCTGTCCTAGCCCAGTGAGTCTGGAGAATGGGTGGTCAGTCTATGTGTTATGATCCAAAGAGTTATGTCCAGAGTTAATAGCACCTTGTTTGTGGTTTCCCTTGGTGCTTTCTACTTTCAGTATTTTGCTTTCTGAATTTTTAAGGCATAGGCCATATCTCTGCAATATCTTCCAATGTCTTCTTAATCCAGCTTAGATGCACACTACGAGGAAATTCAACAGGCTCGTGCCCTGGAAGAATTATTGAGAAAATTCATCACATCATGAAGCTACTGAGAGCAATACCTCAAAGTTACACTGTGCTTTGTGCTGAACTGGCATGGTAATGCTCCAATTTCTGCTCACTGCTGGACACAGATTCTTCTATGCTTACTACTCATACGGCTCAGTGCCTAAATAAGTTTTCTGTGTAGTTTTTGTTCTTTACTGGTAGACATTTATCCTGGGGGAAATGTTTTTTTCCCCTCCTAAAATCTCTCGTCCACAAACTGTTTTCTGTTGCTGTTGCATTTCTTCGTGTCCCTGTAACATAAATTACAATTTAAAAAAAAAAAATTGTCTTTGAATTTCTCTTGAGCTCATATTTGCTATATCTCCAAAATGAGTAAAATGTTTTTTAAAAATAAATATTTTCCATTAATCTATGATAACGGAACAGACGTTTGCCAAACGAAGCCAACAGACATGAGAGGATTCGTTAAGTATTTGAGTTTTCTGACACTGCAGATTGGAAGGGAGCGGCTAGGGGCTTTTCCAAACACAGGACTTTGAATTTTTTTTCCCCTTCGTACCAGCAATCTATGGAATTGAGGAGTTACAGCAACTGTATATGTAATGCCAGACTACTGCAGTATTAAAGAAACTGTGCCGTTTCCCACCACACACAACACCCTACGAAGTAGATAATATAGGTGATCGCTTTAAAATACAAGCAACCTCTTTAAATATTAAAAATTATACACAGCAATAATATTGAATTGATAATATTTCTTTCAACAATTTCTGAACAATAACAACTGGAAAACGATGGCACAGATTCATTTCAGCTTCTTAAAACCTTAAGCCTCTGAAATCAGAGTCTTCATATTAGCATTGAATACAGCAACGCTCTGATTTAAATTATTGACAGCCTGAACTAAATTAGTTAGCGTCTCATCTAGTTTCAACAGTCTGCTATTCATTGAGTCGTTCAGATGTTGGATGGATTCCATCAACATCTTCTGAACACACTTTTTTTTTAAGCCAATCTGCTGCTCTCTGGTTCCTTTCTGACACTTCCATCCCTTTCTAATATAATGTTCCCTGAACTATCACCCCTCATTTCCACATGCTTGTTCTCTGTCATCTTCACTTTCTACTCTTACTTTGCATTTTCCTCCCATCTCCTTGTCTTCTGTTGCGTTCCTTTTCAACTGCTGTGACACGTAACTCGCTGAAATACTGATGATTCCTTTGCTATTATAGTTCTTATTTGTTTCTTGTAGATCACTGTTGGGAAGAATGCACTGTTATTATCCCAAAACGGAGTTTTAATACACAAGTGGCTTTGTACCATATACATGACAGTATCTCAGAAAGAAAAAAAGGCACCAGCCTCAGGGAAATCCTTCAAGCCATTTTGCTATTCACGTAGGTACAGAAAGACCACAAAAAATTGTGTGCTTCCTTCATGGTTACTCTTCTCCTCCCCATTCATTAATGTCTCCTAATGCATCCTCACAGTCTTACCCACGTGTTGTGGTACCCCACAATTTCGTTATTGTACTGGTAGGATGTCACAGGGTGAAAAGAGTGGTTGAATGGGGGTGAAGGGAACGTGGAAGCTGCGAGAGTGGGAAACACAGGAGAAACACAGCTTTGTGCAGGACATATTGAGAAATGTGGGAGACTTCCTCTGAAAACCGGGAAAGAAAATCCCCTACTGGGAAAAGCCTTTCTGACAAGTGTAAAAATGAGTCTGTGTTTAGGTTGATGTACAAGAATAGCAAAATGCCGTTTTTTTCACATCCCAAACTCATTTTTATCTTTGAGAATCAGTGTTAAAAATTATAAGCCCTCTCCTGTTCTTCTTTCAAAATTACTGGTCTCTAGTTCTCCATGTATCCTCCTAAGTGACAAAATTTCAGCTCCCACTTACATCATAATAGCTTTTTCCTTCTCATAAACTCACAGGTGAAGACCTGAGTGTAGGTGCAGCGGCTCAGATAACAAACTCAAACCCAAGGTAGCCTCAAGTGCTAGCCTCTCAATGAGGGCCCTGGATATATTTGTCATTCCCAGTCTGCTACTCTTTATTCTAATTGCACGTATAAATCCACTACCAGTTCTAGGCTAGCAGAGAAAAAGGGAAAGCCAGTCTGTAAACCAGATTACAGGTAAGGAGGAAAGAGAAGGCACCAGTAAGACTGGTAGATTAATCTTTATCCTCCTTTATCGCAGAGGGAAAAAAAATTCTGATCTTAAGGACGTCATGTCTGACCAAAAAAAGTCATCATACTGCAGAATAAGTCAGGTTTTAAGGAGTTGCTCTTGTACCCCAGTCGTGTCCTCTTTTAACCACCTGGAAACAGGGCATGTAACACCCACAAAGGGAGCAGCTGCTTCTATGATTTCCCACCTGACATGTTCATGATTTTGGGGAAGGGGCTCACAGCTTGGGGAAACTAGAAGTTTTTGTGACTTAAAAAGGCACACGGTTGGCTGTGGAGAGACTGAGAACTTGATCTGTGGACTCTGCACTACATTGTGCCTCCCTTGGCTCTAGTCTAGGACTTCTTCTTGACTCTGATGACTTGGGCCCTTCAGGAGCCAAAAAGCAAGCCTTGCTCCAAAGCTGCTTGATTGAGACTATGCGTATGGTTCAGAGCTGGGCAAATATCAAGAATCACCAAAACAGACACATACATATTTTCTGTGCATTTCTGGATGGCTGCATGAAGGTGTTAATCCCCTACGTACAGCCATTAGCAAAGAATTCATTATTCTGCCCAGTGAGTTATCCCTCTATTAAACGTTAGGAAGAATTAGCCTAATATTTACAGTCAGCTATTTGTTATGTTAAAGAGGTATTTGCCAAATCTTCAGCACCTTCACCACATGCACAAAATCGTACTTTAAATGAAGTAATTCTGAATTAAATAAGTGTGCTAGTACTACTAGTGGGATTTATAGTAACCAATAACGGTCTAAGAATGTATTTCACAGATTGCTTCTTTATATTGCAAAATGAATAGAGTTTTATATCTGAAGAAACAAATCTGCACATTAAAAATCAATGTTTCTCATGATACACACTTGGTATTATTTCTGGGAATGCTACGGCTGGCATGCACAGCCTAGTTAAAATATTATAATTTACTTGACTGCATGCATAGTCGATTTGCAGTCAAAACTGCCACTTACTACATGGGAGGAAAAACAATGACTTCCATGCTACTGGAAACATCAAAGGTACTTTTTGCACTACTCCCCCTCAAAGCCTCCTGGGAAAAGCCCTGACTCATAAGCTTTCCACTGGTTACTAGAGTGCTTCTTAGGTTTGGAATAAAAAAAAAAAACAAAAAAATCATATTTTGCTACAGTACCTCCACTGAAAAATCCTCAACAAGCAGAATGGATTGAAAAATTCAAGCATGACTAAAAAGTACATTCCCCACTAGTCAGTGAATTTTGCTCCCTATTTGTCACTGCCACCTTGGAGAGCGGTGAGCATTAATAATGCATGGGTGCTAGGAATGTATTAGCAACTAACCTTGCGAAGAAAATCAACTGGGGACCCAGAAGAGCTGTTAAAAAAAAAAAAAAAGGAGGGGGGTAAGAAACAAAGTCAGACCTCTCTGGTATCCTCTTATTTATTGAAGAGATTTTGGGAGAAGCGTCAGGGATGACGGCAGCTATGTATCACTGTAAACTAAGGCTGAAAGTCTCTGGAATGAGGTCGTAATTGAGTTCATTGATCACATTCAGGAGGAGACCCACCCCCACCCACGAAGCTCCCCGGCACCGGCCACTCTCCAGCGGAAGAAATACCCCAGAGGATAAAGGATATTTATGCAAATTGGCGGTTGGAGCAGAAATGTCTTTATTAAATGCCTGTTTTTAAGGAAAAGCTTCATTCTGCTGTTATTCGTGGTTGCAGCTATTTTGCATATGTTAATTGCGATCAGGTTTTCTCGGAAACTGGTTGGCATGTCACGTTTGCTGACCAATTTTTTGCTAGGCTAGGACCAGTGAGGTGGGTGGAAAAAACCTTCACCTTTACCCACTTCTACAACTGAATGACAATCATCATGGTTATACTACTACAGCTCTTCAAAATTGGTTATTTACATCTTTTATTTTATAGTGACATGATAACATATGGATTTTATTCTCATTTTGAAACTCTTCAGTCCTTTCAAATCCAAGTACCCAAAGATATCCAGTACCCAATGAAAATATTCTGCTTCCTAAAATAAAACAGGCTTACCATTACGCTTCTATAGTTTGAAACAATTTGTACACTAAGCTGCTATATCCCGCTGCTAGACTTGGCAGTAATGGCTTCAGTTATATATTTATGTCCTGCCATCTCCTTTTAATATATAATGTTTATATTCCAATGCCTGTTTTCTGGTATAACAATCATTACAAGTTTTACATGGAATATAGTTGCTTTTTTGTGTTGTTTGCCAAAACAAATATTGTGTTTAAAGCCACCTTATTGATTTAACTTTCTCAATGAATGTACCCAACTTGCCAACGTAACGGGGAAATAGAGAGAAATATTTGTAAGCTTGGCAGAAAAGAGGAAAATAACATGGTTTTCTTTTTTTCCTTCCTCTGGATATACGGACTAAAAAAATGTCATCTATTTGCCTCATCAAGGAAAAATGCCCCATAATTCTCTGTGCAGAGCCGTACTTCTTCTCCCGAAATAATCAGAATGACCTGATGTTACTAGCAAAACTATTTGCTTTGTAACTCATCAGTTATATTTTTAGTTACCCATTGCAGACCTTCATGCAATTAATTCATTAAGCTCATTATGACTTAATGTTGCATCCCAAATTCAAAGTTCTCTATATACAATTTAATCTTTGGTCACTTTTTATTAAGATGAGCTTTGAACCAGCTATATTCCCCAACAGAAGGATTGGGCCAACTCCCTAATTAAATGCTGCAGCCTGTGGATAAGCTAGAAACCTTACTGTGACACAATTCTCCTGCTTTTCACCTGCTTTCCTAATACTTATCAACTAATTCATGCCATTCTTCTAATCTTTATTTGATGCTGAAGACAAAATAAAGTTAAAAGACACCTGCTGGTAGATAGATTTTCCACTGAACATGCTTATACAAGCCTTTAGGAAAACTAGATTCTGGCATCCTAAGAGGATCGCATGATTAAGATCTGAAGATTGAGAACAGAATTGGTTCAGTACCAGTTTCCCATTCTCTTTGCAATTGTTCTCTGAGAAATGAGTAATTTTTCACCATTGTTTTCTTGACACAACAGTCTTTGTTGAATTTTAGTGGGTTGGTCTTTTTTTTTTGCCTTCTTTCTTTCTTTATCCCTTCTCCTTTTCTTCTTCCTTCTAAACCTCCCTATGTATGCCACAGTTGTTTAATTTTTGTTATGGAAATGATTAAAGTTTTATTTTGTTTTTGTTTTGTTTCATTTATCTCCCAAGAGTTTTTTAGGGTGATAGTCTCTCTATAAACGAATGTAAAAATGGTTTTGTCACATTAGCTTGCATGTTAACTGGTAAAATGCTTGCTATTTTACTCTGATGTTACATTCACAACAGGATAACAGTTTTGATCCTGTTATGCAAAAATCTGCATTATAAATTAGAAGGCATATTTCACACTTTTTTATCTTGGGCAGATTCCTAATGTAGTCATTATGTGTTAGGATGAAAAAATTGAGCCAAGTCAACTTCCATTATCTCAACTCACATTAGATTCAATAGGCGCTAGCTAAAGCCATACATGCTGGTACCTTGCTTATAAGATCTGAACCTTGGTAACGCCTAACCAGTCTCAAGAAATTCTGAGCCTGACAAGCCGCATGCATAAAACTTGCCAGTGGAATGCAAACATCTTGGGCTGAAGGCATTTTTAAAATCTTTTTTTTTTTTTTAAAGAAAAAAAAGTATTTAACTAAACAGAGCTATAATTACTAGTTACAGTAGGATACTAGTAGTTAGGTCCTGGAAATTTCAAAAATATCTTTCAACAGCATTGCAATATTTCTTAGTTCAAAGGCAGTTTTTCAAGAGATTAACATCTTTTTCTTCTTTCATCTACTTACACAGTTTCTGAGCAAGCCTGAAATTAGTCACATAAACTTTTAATGGAATTCAGTTTGTATTATTTCTAACAATACCAGCACTGCAAGGCTGCTTTAATTTTGTAGGTGTGTAAAATATTACTATAAACTATGCAATGCAATGGTGCTAAGTTCATAAAGCAGCATCTGCTAAATATGTTTAAGATCACTATGTATTGCAGGTGACTTAATTGTGCAACTTTTAAAACATCTCTGAATGACTACCACCTTAAGAAGATATCTAATTTGCTTTCAGAAGAATATTTTCTATCAACGTACCCAGTACAATCTGATAGGTTACAACAGCAATCATCAATCAACATGACAAGCTCAAAGGGATGCTCCTATAAGCTAGACACACAGAGGAATAGAGGTGCCTCAAGTGAGACAAGAGCGAGTGTTGGGAAGCTATGTTCAAAATCCTGATCCTCCGTGCTCCTTCCTCATAAACCAGCACCCAACATCCAGGCAGTCGCAACCTGTACACATCGATGTTTTTAACAGAGTTATCACTTGGAAATCTGCATTTCAGTTTGTGTGCTTGTGGGGCCAGACCGCGCTCTGGCCAACGCTTCAGTGCTCTCGGGAATGAGCTGCTCTTCCCAGCGCTTGCCCTGAGTTTGTGGAGCACAGCTGCAGAGCTCAGCTCGCTCTGCCCCTCAAACGGCACAGTTCAAGTCTCTTGGGTGGGAAGGGGGAGATCATTAATGTGATGTTTAGGTGTGGGAGTGGGGATCTGATTTCCAGTCCTTGACACTACATCTTGACTCTAACACCTACATTATTGTAAAAAGGTATGACTTCTCCTCTAAAAATGCCTAGTCAAAAAAACCCCCAAAACAAACTCCAAACCAAAAAATCTCAAACCCAGGAAGAAAGGAAGAATTGCACTTAGTTTTACCACTATGGGCAGCAGACTCCCATGTTTGATTTCCAACTCTTCACACCTATGTTTCTGCCCAGGTTCAGTTCTTTGTCCTGCACACAACATTTTCAGCTCTATATGTGCACAGTACTTGAAAGAGTCAGGTCCTGCTGTGGGATCCAAGCTTTTAGCCTCTGTGCTGATACACATACATATTAAATTTTGTATTTTGAATCCTTGTGGTCTACAGCAATGCAAAGAGAGATCTCCTCCGTGTTTATGAGGATGGCTGCAAGAGTCATTCAGGCCTCAGAAAGGGGTTTTGTTTAACAGGGAACTTTCTTCTGGGTTGTAAGCCATCTCTTTGAGAAGACCCTCTGAGAGAAGCCTTCTCTCTACAGTGTGCTGATTTTGACTTTACAGGATAAAGTGAAGGGTGCTTTCACTCCACAGATTTCTGAGGTACCAGCATCTGAAAGACTAACCATTCAAGCCTGAGACAAATCACAAAAGAAGAAAAAATAATTGATAGCTTTGCTATCCTATGCAAGCAGGACTGAGACTTTTTTTGCTTCTCTACTATAGAAAAAACTGTGTGCGTATGCGGTCATGGGTTGGGGTGGATGAACTCAAAGGAGGGAAGAGAGGATCTGTAAGACAGGTGGAATAGGTATGCGAATAAAGGGTTGGTAGCCATAAAAGCAACTTTTAGTCTGTACTTCCACACACACACCAATACAGGCTAAGTTGCTCAGAAATGCCCTTCAGGCAAGAAGCTCCACCATCCCTGTTCTTTATGCTGGAGTGGCCCAGTGGTGACTTGCCCAGGCACAGAGCCTGAATGTGTGTAAGTTCACGTAACAATTAAATCGTGTAAAGCCTCTATACAGCTCTTTCTCTTCCCTGTGTACAAGCCTCCCTACACAAGTCCACTAGAAAGACTCCAGGTTACTCTGTTGGGATTTAGCTCAGGGCTTTTACACCCTTACTGCAGTGGCACAGCTACATGGGCACACACATATTTACACATTAAGCAATAAGAAGGGAAAAAAAAACCCAAAACTTAGAACTTTTGAAACTGTGTAACAAGAACCCATTTACAAACATGCACTGTCCTGAGACAGAGTCAAAACACATAACACACTTTTCTCTTGACCTTGCAAAATCTTGCCATACCCATTACAAACTCTCGCCAATTTATTTTTGTAGAAATGGAATTCACAGATTACAAAAATGGTTTGCTCGAGTCATCATCATTCCTTTGAACTCAGAGGCCATTTGAATTTGATCCTGACCAGGCTGACCATAAACCATTCTGTTTGAATAATAGAGGAAATGGAACAGATTGTCTTGACTAACCTTATAATAAACTGTAGCTCAGTAGTTATGAATTACAACTAAAATAGCAAAAAAATAGTATATGTGTCTATGTGCATTTATGCTTTATATATATATATGTGCATACACTCACATAAATGCACATGCAACTGCCAGGCCAGTGGAAGTAAAGGAGTGAAAATGATTTGTAATGCTAAAATTAATTTTATTTTCAGTTAAAAAGTAACAAACTTCATCTATTTGTTCATTATATTTTATTGTATTAATAAAATATTGCTCATTTAGATGAGCATGATAAAAAAACCTATAAATTGTCTATTCATAATTCACTATAATCTATGTTCGAAGCTGTGTGGATTAGTCACAACTAATGAAGTTCCAAAATATATTTTATTTGGATTTTAAAGTTTTGCAATGTATTTTTCATAAAATCACCGAAGAGTGGAGTGCTATATGCAACTTTACTCCATAGTCTTAGAACTCCTCTGAGCAAAACGAAGAAGCTTTTTTTTGGTACTATAATCAGCAAAAATAGCAAAACTATAGGAATCTCAAAGAAGCAGGGAAGAAAAAGAGATATCTGCTGCTGTTACACAGGCTTCCCTGTGGGTGCTCCACTTCTTTGAGGTCTGGAGGGTTTCCTAGGCTATGAGAAGAAAAAAGACCCTTGCGACAGCTTCCCTTTGGAAGCCAGAACAGCATAACACATAAACATTACAACAGCTAAATCCAGCAAGAACAGATTTAATTTATACCTTAACAGCATCTTTCATCCCAAACAAGATGTACAGTGTCAGGTCCATTAAAGTACCCAAAATGCTGAGTTTGCCTACATGGACTTAAGAGTCCTAAGCCTAAAATTTGGCCTTCAAATGCTTTGCTGACTTCTTGCCACGGAGCAGCTCTGGGATTGAGCTCAGACAGGGTTTGCTCCCTGATCCTGACGCAGTTGGGATGCTCCGATGCACAGCCCAGAGCTGGCCCAGGCTTGTCGGAGTTGAAAACCTCTGGCCTGGCTCGAGAGCATCCCTTCTCCACTCTGATTTCATCCCCCGTTCACCTGGAAGTGAAGCCAAGCAGCTTCATCCCTATTACGCTCCACAAAAGTTAGGTGCCACACAAAATACATCAGAAATGTTACATCCCAAATAATAATAATTCAAATCCTGCGAAACAAATATAGAGGCTTCTGCCCATCAGCAGGAACCAGAGCCCAATT
>Ga0181612_179888_pt1 | contig 20254 bp, 7 predicted proteins | sample HoacroProtozoa21_FD_119630 | JGI IMG/M metagenome (GOLD analysis project Ga0181612, IMG submission 119630) | Hoatzin crop microbial communities from Cojedes, Venezuel. Combined Assembly of Gp0051906, Gp0051904, Gp0051908 | reverse complement strand
GTCTCCATAACATACAGAGCCACCCCACCTCCTCTCATTCCTTGCGTATCCATTCTGAAGAGCTTATGGCCATCCATCGCAGCACTCCAGTCATGAGAGTCATCCCACCATGTTTCTGTGATGGTGACTAAGTCATAGCTATCCTGCTGCACAATGGCTTGACATGTATCCTTTATGGAAAACATTGAAGGAGAACACTAAGATTAGTGTCACTGATTTAATGTTGAAATATACATTATTTTCAAGTGTGTTACTTCACTGCTTCAAAATGTTAGGTAAATACCAGAAATACTATCCTTTTTTTAATCGGATATTTGGCTTTTCATCAGACTATGAAGGAATTTAACACATTTTGACACTGTCTGAAGAGCAAAAAATGTCATTGCATGCCAAAAAAATTCAAGAGAAGTTCTCAAAGTAGGTACCAGATGTTAAATCTGCAGGACAAAAAATTAAGAGCTTCAAAGAAATTAATTCTCTTTCCACAAATTTTTAGGTTAAGAGCATCACAGTCTCTTTCATACAGAAGTTTCTAACCTGTTTACTGCTTACAGTTTTCTTTCACGTTTTGACACATATCTGATATATCCCTGATTGCAGCCAGTTCTTCAAGAGACTATTTTTTCTACTGAAAGCAAGTGTTTATGTTCCTTTTAATTCTTTTTAATCTGATATTTCCCAGTGAGATGTTACGGTTTGCAGCCTGTCACTATTTCAGCCTCTAATCCACTTTGATGTGTCCCAGTTTTGTTTTCTTTAGCTCCTATTTTTCTTTTTAACCCAATTATCTTTCTGTAATACATTAAATACCGTAGAGAAGTTGAAGTACATTGCTATAATGATCTTATCTTTATCAGCTGGAGTTCCAATCTTGTCAAAGAAGAGCACTGGGTTTTTTTAAAGACTCATTTCCATGGGGTACAAGATGACCTCATGGTTCCAGCTGGAGTGAGTATGTTTACACCATGTCTGCCAAACAATAAGCAATCAACAGCCTATTCAGCATCACTGGAACGGGACATGCAGCAGAAATGTTCTCAGCTACTGCTTCCTACTGAATTCCCATTGCCTAGGGCATCCCACAGCCAAAGACAACCAGCATGAAAATAATTAAAGGTGGATATTGGATGGGCCCTGTGAGAAAGCTAGAGACATGGCATGAACCCTACTCAAAGCACCTGGGGTGTTAGAAAGAATCTGTTGGTTGAAGAAAAGCTGACAGGTCTTTAAGTTTTAGTATTAAAGACTTAATATATGATGTACCTTTATACAATCTGGATGTTCATCTCTGCATTTTCTGAACCAATCGGATCTAAATAAAGTTAAATTTTCTATTCCACACAGAGTTCAAGAAAGTCCCATACAGAAAAACAGAGGCTTTACTGTATTTCACAGAAAAGTCGCACATGCTCGCACGAAATCAGTCATGACTCCAGCAGTATAACTGTTTAGCTGCAATCATTGAGAATATAAATAAGTGCAGAATAACTGTAGGGAGAGATAATACCTCCTATTAGATCAAAACATAGAACTAGAGGAAACAGACACACAAACAAGACACATAAACCTTTCTACTGAACAAAGTGCAGACAAGGAAAAAATGCATGTTGGAACACGCTGAATGACTTCTGCTGCTGGCACCCCAGAGGATGCGGAATGGGCTGGAACCAGTGAAAGTCCTCTGGCACATAGTCAGAACGTGGCAGAGGCATTTGCTCTGATCTACAGGCAGGAAAGTGCTTCCAGTCTCTGTGTTATGTGTGGGCTGTATGTAAGATTCTAAGCAACTGTGAGACTAAAACCTGATACTACTTTTTCTATTTTCTCTTTAAATTAAAAGTTGATAGGAAAAAATTATTCCCTGCATATGAAGGCTAATTATGACTATCAGTAGTTGCAGTACTGATGATATAATGTGGATGTAACAGATAGATAAATCACAGTCATTCAACACACATTTCGCATCTCAGCTATACTGTCTTTCTTAGTTTTATAGACGCCTCTGTATAGAATGTCGTCGCTATCAGTAGCCGTGAGCATGGCAGTCAGTCATGGAGAATATAGAAATATCTGTATGTGCAAGTCAAACACTAGCTGAAACTCCAGGTCAAACAGGAGCCAACTTCTTTTAGAATCCTGTTCGTGTCATAAGAATTAAAGTGCTATTAAAAACCTTTGGTCCAAAATACTGTTCACCGTCTTTATGCTGTTATGATAAGGAAATCTCATAGAAGTACTGAGCTGCTACAGCGTCTGTCCTTTGCTATGCTGATGGACATGTTACAGGACCATAACCCCTGATGGAAACCTCTGTTGATAGGAGCCTTTCCTATCACTGCTCTATCTCATCTAGCTGGTAAACTGGCTTTCCAAGTACATTTCAAAGAAAGTCCATGGCTTTGGCTAGAGGCCTGTTTGGCAAGGGATTTATTCAGTTCTAGCTCTAAGTAAAAAAATATCAGCTCTTTGAGGCCACAGCCAGCTGGCTCAACTAGTAGTAACCTCAAGGTCACATGAGGAAACTGCCTGGAGCCAGGTGGATTGAGATCAGAAGGGTACAAAGGCCATCTTACACATCCCTTCCTAAGCTGCAGTTTGTGGATCTTGGCAAAATGTAACTGATGGCTGAGAAGTGCATGGATTTCTTACCAGATCAGCCAAAGTGAGGCCACTTTTTGGGAGGGCTATGAGAATCCCATTGCAAAGTTTTATTGACATAATTTACAAGGTGCTTGCGTGGCAAGTGCAGCCAAAGGATGATGATTCAACTTGTGACAGATGTGAGAGTCCTGGAAACACAGTGATGTTCCAGCTAAAAGGCTGTGTGGAATATTCCTAGCACACGTTTCATGAAACACAATATCTCTGTGTCGTGCTTTACCAGTGGGTAAATGAGGAAAAGAAGGTGGAAAGCCTGGAAAAGAAAAATGGAGCTCTGTGAAGGAGCTAAAATGAAGTCTGAAGCAAAGAAACCTGGGAGTCCTTGTTGCCATTCTTGCTCTTTTCTCAACACACTTACATACCCCCTTTCCCCAGGAAAACCATTTATCCTAATTTCAAAAATCTAATGAAAATCCTAACCAAAGAGCTCGTACTGGAGAAGGGAAGCAGACTGTCAGAGTATCAGTGGGGATTCCAGTAGACTACTGACCTATTTTCTTTCTGGCTGAACAGGTGTTAATACTGTCACGATTTCAGAGAGAGTGAACTAAAGCCTGTGTTACATGCTCTGTTAAAGTGATCTGACTGAATTACAGAAGTTTAACAACCCTAAGTTCTGCCCTGGAGGAAAAGTAGTTAATTTACTCAACTAATTGTTACATTTGTTATAGAGTTTGTCCATCTTTCAAAGACATAGGTAAGTAAGCATAGGGACAAAGCATAGGCAAGGCTGTTTGAGAGATTTACAGTAAGATTAACATAGGTATTAGCTTTTTTGGAAAAAAATCTACCACTTGACAAAACTGTAGAGTATTTGAATCTCTATGGTAAGTACTACTGGTATGGTATTACTGCCTCCCTCTGTGCTTTCTACGGTAACCAGTCAAGTTACCAGTCATGTAGCTGCTGTGTCAATTCCATATTATCTCCCTTCCTTTCTTGGCCACAGCTTCTTTATACACTTCATTTTTCTCCACACACCAAATCTGCAACAACTGTTCTGAAAACATCAACCATGCAATTGTGTCATCTTTTCAAAAACCCATTGTTCTCTACTAAACAACTGAGGTGGAAACCAAATCAAATGCATTTAGTATTAAAATAAATAATACTGTGATACTATACCACTCTGTGCAATATAATTCATCATTTTAAGTCCAGAAAATCATTCAGATTTTATTGTATTTTAAAGTTCTGTGAAAATTCTACTAAAGCCCTCTCAGACACAGAAACCTTGCCACTGCAGAATGTGGGCTGAAGTACTAGGCAGTGACAGGCTGTTCTAACCTTGTATCTTATAGCAGTGCTGAGTTTAAAGCACTGATTTTGATAAAACTTTTTTTTTTCTTTTCAATATAATAAAAAAATGAAAATAATTTCTAAGTTATGTGGAGTGCTAAGGAAGAGGGTTTTATGCACCACTGGTAAGACACTTCATACTTTTACTGTTATTGCTGCAAAATAATTGTATCAAGAAATGTACATATTTTAGTGTGATTTATTACCTGCTAAGAGATGTGGAATGTTTGTAAAAGGATGATAAAGCACCAGCCACACAGATTTTTCTGATATGCAAATGAATCTGAATATGGGTTAGGAATAAGTATGCATTGTGGTAAGAAAAATAATAACCAGCATCTTTAGCTGATTAAAACTTGAAAGAACAATGAGATGAATGAAATTTATCTCAGTGATTTAAACTTCAGAAAGCTTATGGTGAGTAAGAACTGGTTTATGACCTACTAATTAACAAGAACTGAGATTGAAAATATATCGTCCTTCTCAGAGTAATCCTGCTGGACAACTTTCAATTAACTAAGCCTCGCGAACATTCTTTTCTAATTGATAGTGGGTAGGCTGAATATTGTATAAGACATTATTTTTAACTGATATTGGCTAGGAGTAAATCAAATTGGGGAGTGATCAACAGAAATTATAAAAGTATGTCTTTTACGCAGGGGAACAACAGATCCAAAGACAAAGATATCTAATTTGACTGGACTTTTTAGAGCATAACCTGATAAAATATTTAAAACAGCTATAATTTAGATAGCATTAGAGCTACCTAGAAATTATTGCAGGAACAAAGTTTATGAGGTCCAGTGATCCTGGGGAAAAAAAAAAAGGGATTGAGAACTATCAGTAAAGCAGGATGCCAACGCTATTTATAGCTGACTTGAGTGAGAGCAGTAGTCTATAAGGACAGATGAGAGTCACACCAGGAAAGAAGAAGGACAGCAGATCTTGTTACTTGCTGTTAAACATTGCATATTGACCAGATTAATACGAACATTACACCCCATCTGCTATGTGCTAACAGAGAATACAGCAAAAAGACTTTGTGTGTGTTTATAAAATTGACAACAGTTCTTTACAGATATTTTTCCCCCAAGGATCGAAACAATCAGCTTCCAGGTTTTCCAGCACCCTGAAACACACCATGTTTATAGCCTTATTTTGATAAAGATGTTTGGTGATTTGAATACTAGTCAAATGAAGAACATTTTCCCTAATGCAAAGCAGTATCTACCAGTGAAAGTGAGTATCCAGGCTGGTATCCCAGAGCATACAAAGTAAGGTCTGCCAGTGCCTACGTCTGCTGTTCAAGTTGTTTTGTGCTACGCTTTCCTATATTTTAGAAGAGTTTCTGTTGACTTGTGTAAGGTCAGTTTTCCAAAACACTTTTGACATTCAACATAAGGACACTATCCAAATGTCACTGATAATATCTTCAGCAGATAACTGAAATAATAATCTAACTGGAGAGCCACAAATTGTCAGAGGGTGTTCATCCTTGCAGAAACTGGTCCCAAGCAAGATCAGCTTGTGACCAGACCTCTGGAAATTCACAGGCAAGATACAGTTGAACTAAAATATGGAATGACTGTTTTGAAAACCATTCAAGCCTCAGGATTTTGGAGATAAAATGCAAGATATTCCTGTTCACTGACTAAAAACTTTCACCAGTTTAACCCTATCCCAATTTAAAGAAATACATATCACACTGGGTATGCTAATGAGAGAGTAACTCAGGTTATCAGGTTAGTATTTGCACCATCACTTTGACAGTGACACAGTTGAACCCTCTGTGCTTGGTGGTTGCCTACTCACGTGAAAGAGAAGCATGACCAGAAATAGTAAAATCTTCATGTATGAGATATACTGTACAATTGAATCAAATTTCTCTGCTTGTTATATTCCTAGTTCTGATGTTGCTTTTAAAGTTTGGATTTAGAAGACTTAGGATAAAAATGCAAAAAATCAATTGCCAAGATTTAATGCTAGGTTGAAATGGTCTATGGGAAATGGATCCCTTTTAACTATTTTTTTTAAGCAGCAAATCCATTTTCAGAACTATCAAGAGAAACTTGTTGATTCAGAATGATTAATGCAGAATGTTCAGGCAAACTTTTTAAACTCAAGAGATGAAAAACGTGTTCTGGGATTGAAGGCTTTGCCCTGCTTAATTCCTGTTTTCCCTCCTGGTGGCTGATAACACTAACTTGCTTGTCATTAGTTTCCACAGCCTTTATATGTTTTCTGATTCCTCCTTCCTGTTGCGTCGAATATAGGGTCTGTGTATGTATTTGCACTACGTATTTAAGATCAGACTTTTTTTGGTCTTCTACACACATTTCTAAAAATTTCTCCAGTAAAGTGGTTTAATCCAGAAAAGATGGCCAGATGAATGTGTTCTAGAGTAGCAGCAAATATCTTGGTATCATTCAGGCTTTTCAAAAGCCAGAAATCAAAGTTAGAGAGTGCAAAGGTAAAGCAATACTGTTGCACAAAACCAGCAGAGTCTCTTCTGGTGGCACTGAGAAACTCAGTTTCAAAGATGCCAACCCTAATAAAACCGCACTCTTTTACTCTCACTATACATCTATAATCCAGATTGTAACTATTACAGAATTATTATATGCTTTGAATTCTTATTGAGTTGGAGCACTTGAAAGGTCTACATTTTCAAAAGGCAGAGATAAAGTTTCCATTAGCCAGTCATGAACTTCTGAAAGCTCTTTCAAAGTAAGAAAACAAGGCTTGAGCTCAGATCCGGTCTGCAATCACCACCTTTATATACAAACCCTTTTTTTCAGCCTGATGTGGAAATACATGCAGATGAAAAGCTCCAAGTTTCTTGAGAACTATAGGTGCTAGGGTTCTATTTTGTTTTACTTCACAAACTTGATTTTCTTTCATGAGTTAACGTATCTAGTGTATTTCATTTTTTTAACAGCTACAAATGGCCTATAATACAACTCAAAGCATACTAAAATCAATGACTAAAATAAAAGGAGGTGATTTCTCTTTTGACTCACTTGTTAATAAATTACTACATCTGTTGGTAATACATAAAAATGTCTAGATGAGATATAAATTCCTTATTAAGGTGGGAATTTAAAAAAAAAGCTGAAGGTTCATCTCATTAGTGGAATTCTAGATTCCAGATCATCCTTTGATTCAGAACAATAGGGACATGAGTTCTGCTTTAGGCAGACTATAAATACAATGACAGCAAATCCTTCCATACCACTCTGAAAATCCTATCAAAATCAGAAAGTTCAAAATGAGTGGCAAAAAAACCCCACTCAAAACCAACAAATCAGTTTTATTTAAAAAGTGTTTATAATATTTTTTAAACTAGGGAGACAGTGCTATTTTCTTTTGAGTTTGAAGCATTCTATGAAGATGAATGATTAAAAAAACCCCACAGGATCTCTAGAGGTATCTGAGCAGTTTATGGCTTTATTGAAATAAAAACATTTTTAATCTGTAATTCTAGCTTTGAAGAGTTTTCCTTTACTTTATGCCTTCATTTTAGTTCCATTTGGCATATGGAATTGACAGAACATGTATCAGGCGACCAATGAGTGATAAAGGAATCATTTCTAGATACCGTTATAAGAGAACTGGTACTAAAAAGAGCTCATCTGAGAGTATCATGTAACAATGATGTAATTTACTTATAACTATGCATATTACTTAAACACTTCACATTTATATTATAAATTTATGCAGTATTTTGCAGGAACTGATAAAGTTACGGATATTTGGACAAGAAGACAAAAGTAATACAAATCATTTTTTTGAAGGGAAAGCACTCATGTCAACAAAATTTTGTTTGTATTGTTTGTAAGAGTAGTAAAATATAAGCAGGAATATACTGATTAGAATTTTTAAACCAGAGTCAGTTTTCCCAAAGTTCCTTGAAAAAGCAGACTTCTTCCTAGAATATCCATTTCCCACCACATGTAAGTCAGCCCTAGCATTGTTTCCTTTTGCTAGGGAGCTACACTGAATCACTTAAGGAATGGGCCTGTGTTTCGTGGATTGAAAATTTTCCCCAGACTCATTTGTCTCTTTTCCTTTCCTTTACAACCCACACCTACTCTGTGTATTCAAGTGACAGACAGAAACAGAACTTCTGTAGATTTTTTCATGTTTATATTCATGCAAATGTAACCTATATACTGGAATTTTACTTGGACTATCTGTTTTTACAACACTAGCTGGCACACACGAGTAGGCCATCAGATCTGCAGAGTTTCTATTGTCCATTTGTTTTATAAAGCCTGTTCAGAAATGAGAGGGGAGTCTTTGCATGGTTGTTTCTTATCATGCCTACTGTTGTTAAATACTTATCACGGGTATAATCTTCAGCAGATATTCTTAATTTCTCATAAGCAGGAATATCAAACACTTGACTATCACTCGCAGTATTTAGCTAAGAAAATGGCAGAAGGTATTTACTGAAATGTTACTATACACAAGGCAGCTGAGAGGGCCCTCTGCAATTCCAGCACATCGCTCCTCTCATGCCTTGCTCTGGCTCCTGATCCCTTACTGAAACCAGCAACTCAGCATGCCATAAAAATAGCGGTGATGGCTGGACTGATTTTCTATTCAAAGAGGTGAATCAGCTCGCTGAAACTCCAATAAACACCAGGTCCAGCACAAGGGAGACAGCAGGAATATATATTTGGAGGCAAGAAAGGAAGTCATCAAAGAGGGATCTGGTGGGGCAAGACTGCTTTTGTCAGTGGTGAACCACCAAAGATTGTTGCAGCTGTGGTATGTAATCTGGCCTTTACATGGAAATACAGTTTTCTGGCTTTAAGCAGTAGAGCAGCAGTTGCATTTATGAATGTTTGGTTTGAAGTCTTAAGCAGGCTGGGATCTAGGCCATGGTCAAAGGTGCAAAGCACTGGTGATTCTTCACCTCAGTTCTAGTTGATTCAATGAAAGGGTTTAGTGATATCTTCCTGTCTTTTTTAGTCAACCTACCCTTGTGCACTTCCATTTGCTTGAGAAACTGCCAGGTGCAATGCCTTCCTTCATTTTTATAGTCATAGGATAAACTTGATTCATGCTCACTCTTTTCCCTTCCCATCATATATCTTTTAAAAGACTCTTGATCTAGTCAAGATGTCCTGTGACCTTCTATTTCTCCTATATTTCACCTGTTTCTCTCAATCACTAAGATTCGTATTGTTAAAAATTTTATCTCTAGAAATCTTCTGTCCCTTGCTTCTGGACCACTGCCTTTTACATTTTCTAACTGTAATTAACAGGAAGAGACCTTTTAGATTTTGGACTACACTTTCACTTTCTTTAACTTTGTACATTTTGTTGATTTTGTAGTGGCGGTCTCAAAAGCTCACTCAACTGTTTTTCTCATTCTAATATAAAAGCCAAAACAGTAAACATTTTCTCAAATAAAATAAAATAAAGTGTGAGAATCCATGCTTTTTTTAGTTTGTTTATACTTAACAAAACACTAAATCTTGAACAAAGGCATTTTGCTTCACTTAGAGCTCATCTGTCAGGAAGGCCCATACTACAGGATATGTTAAAAAATATTTTCCTTCATGTCCATTTCTTTGGTCTGTGTGTACAATATATATGTTGCACAAATATAGTAGCCTTGTATCTGAAATGATTAAGACTGCGACAAGCATACAAAATATTCCTCAGCTGTCCACAAAGTCTTACCACAGTATTCAGCCTGTGAATTATGACTATCCAATAGTTGACATTTGCACCATAGACTGAGAATTGCACAGAGTCTGTCCTTCTTCAACAGCAAAAATAGCAGACAGAAACTACATTACATGTGTTTGAAAACCATTCAAAAAACTCCTCTTAATCCAAATAATTTTCCTAAAATTGCATCTTTGTGGATGGAAGAATATAATATATATTGATATAAAGCATCAAGAAAAATGCTTTGTTTAAGATGTCAGATATATAAATTTCAGTAAACAGATGTGCTAACTGGAACTGCTATTTGTAGTCTTGAAGTGTAGACTCTCTGATTGTTCTGGACAATATTGGCCAAAAATTAGATATTTCGAAGGCTACACTTCAGTGAGTTTGTCTGTGAAATGAAATAGATATGCTGAATAAGGTGGCCAAATCAGCAGCAAGAAAAACTGACTCAATTTAGTCTGAGTGTATCTAAGCAACAACAGCTGTGCTCAGAACCTCAGTGCTGAGAGAGTGGAACTAGTTTGATGCTTCCACATATTTTAGAATTTTATATAACTTGTTATTCAGCATATTTATTAACTCTTTCTACAAGAACTGTCTGCTCTGTATTGAGTTTTTAACTGAATGAGATCCTATATAAGAATATGCCAAACCTTCCTACTAATGCTAGCAGAAAATACAGTGCATGTGGAAATTGATGTCCCCCTATATTATTCAGTCAGCTTCTGCAACTGAAAGGATTTCTTAAACTGCTCTAAGTACATCTTCATGCGTTAGTCACTTAGTCGTGCTAGTCATAGATATAAAAACAATCTGACCTGGGATCCAGTAGGAGCAAATACAAGAACATGCAAAATTCCCTATGTGAATACCAGATGTGGGGGCTCTTACTTGTTCTGGGTCAGAAAGAGATGAGGACAGGAGAGAAGAAAAGGAGATAAGAAGAGAGGCACTCTGAACCTTCAGATAGATATGAATAAAAAACAAAAATCATGGAAAGGACTAACTTTTAACAGAGAAGTTCTAAAGTATTTTTAGAACAAAATCTGTGGCAGAATGTTTACTGGTAAATGGTGAGAATTATATCTCAAAGGAAATTCTGGTGACCCTGACAATTTCAAATTAATGATATTGCCAAGCATTGACAAGGTGTCTGGCAAACTAGCAGGTAAAGAGCAACAACTGTGATTTATAATAGCAATTTTCTGCTTAAGACAATTATATCTATTGCTTGTGTGTATGGTATTTGTAGAGCTGATTTTCCCACTTAGTCAACAGAATCTTCAGCACATTAAACAGAAATGCTAGCAATGAATTATTGCAGGGAAGAAACTGAAATGACATAGATTTTTATTATGCAATTTTTTTTCTATATACTTATTTTATTATGCACAAAAAATACTGAAGGATCACATAAATGATATTAATAAACTGCTGACTCTTTGCTAGTCACTGGAATAAATCTCTGGTAAGGCCACTGCTAGTCAACAATTTCTCTATGTGTGAAGAGCCAATTTTGAAGAGCCTAAGGAACAAGTGTGAAGAACTCCTCCTTTAATACTTTGCTGTCGTAGTTGGATCCATTTGTGTAGCAATGATTCTTCACATTGTGTTCCCTTAGCCCCAGTATGAAGACACCTCTCCTTTTTTTTCCTCACTTATAGAACGAACATGAAGGATGTACATAGTCACACATAAAGAAAACAGTTATACCATAATTTCTTAATGTGCTGGCTTCAACAGTGGAGAAAAGTAGAGAACTTATGGACCCTTCCCTTCATTCTGGCCACTGATTACCACATCTGCTTTACATCCCATCAAGACTGTTTATGTAGCTGTTTAAGGTAGATCACTGAAATGATCTGGATTAAAAGCAGTTCTAAGGGATAGTTAGTTTGTAGTGGAAATGCTATAGCATCCAGATAGCTCATAATTTAAAGGTTTACAGTTTGTTCATAGTTTTCCTGAATCCCTACATAAATCTTCCACTCTTTCTGATTTTTCTAAGTATTCACTTGATCACTTCCTAACTGTGTATTAGAATGTGATGTTGGGGCTTCAGTGGAAGAGCATCATAGTGTAGAAGTATTTCCCCAAAACCAGCAGTAGGTTTGCTCAAAATTAGTATGTTGGCCCAAAAATTTCTTGCAATTAAAATTTAGAGCATTTTTTAACGTTTTTTCCACAACTACAAATCTTCCTTCTCTCTGCAGGAGAAAGAGACTGAGATGAGTGGGTTTCATGGGTTAAGGTGTAAGAATTTACATCCTCTGATTCTTTTTCAAAGAGTTTTCAGCACCCTAACTAACATCTTTGAGTTTTTACTGTTTCACTGTCTTACACAGAGATGAGCTATTGACTTGTGTGTGGCACAAGGAAAGGAGTGTGCAAACTTTTTGTGCAGATAGTTGGGCCAATCCATTTCACAAGTTTAGCATGAAGGATAATGTTGGTCTTCTGGCTACTCTATCAGGCCTTCTTCATTGTTAACAATAGCAGGATAGCACACTGAGGGGGTGCAGTGCATTAACCAGTGCACCATAGCTCGCAGGTTCAGAGTTCTGCTGAAGTTCTTTGAAACTGCCTCATAGGCTACATGGCTCTAATAATTTGCAGAAATATTTTGTTTTGTTCATTCAGTCTACATAAAGGGACTTATTATTACCCTTTTAAACTGAGAAATAGTTATCTTGTTCACACAGCTGTCAAAGCTAATTCCCCGTGGACGTTATTCTCCATTCTGTTGCAATGTACTCCGCTACAGTGTATATTCAGCATAAACCAAGTCCTAATGTTCCTTTTTAGGAGTTCTAGTTACATTTCTTCTTGTTCTTTTAAAAGCAAATATGAACAGAGCATCTAAAGAACACAGGAAAAAATTAACTGCTAAGAAGCTTTGGCTTTGTGTGTGTCTTTGTGTGTGTGTTACTCTTCTTAAATGTCTGAAAGGATGGTCTTTAATTTCTCATTAAATCAAAATGAACTGGAAACATAGAAGGGAGAGAGTTTCATAAGAAACATGAGAAACTGAAATCAAAGTGAAATTCTAGGTGTTTCAAATTTCAGCATATATTAGTACTGTTCATACAATAGCTAAATGTGTTTTCCCATGTAATAAAAGGATATGGACTAAGATTAGAATGGAAAACATCCACTTTGATCTTTCATAATTTCTAATCTGTTGTCTGATATCAAATAAGCATGACACAGATGGCTAACCTAAATTCAGCAGTGTCAGAGGAAGAATTGATAATTTAAATGAATGAATTTTTTATCAGAATTTAAGTCCTTCATGGTGATTAATTATTTAGACTTATTTTGATTTTAGGAAGCATACTATTATTGAACTAATTTTCTAATTTTAAATGAGTTGTGAAGCTCTACGGGAATTGAATTTATTTTGCCTTTTACTTTAAGCATTATCATTTATTTCAGCTGGTAGCATCACTTTTGTCAGCGTTAATTGCATCTGACACAAGAAAACTAGCATGTACTATATTTCTATCTCTGTGCTAAAGCGTGCAAAAAGTACCTAAAATGTTCAGGCAGTAATCACATAGTTTACACATTAATAATATCGATACTTAGATAGCTTTGAACTGATTGTACTGGTTCTGGCTGCAATAGAATTAACATTCTTCACAGCAGCCCATATGGTGCTGTGCTTTGGATATGTGACTAAAACAGTGCTGGAAACACACCAACGTTTTGGCTATTGGTGAACAGTGTTTGCACAAACTCTAGGCTTTCTTTTCCTAACTCTGCACACACACTCTCTACCGCTGCCCAGCGAGTGGGACAGCAGGGGCAATAGATAGTCAGGAAAGCTGACCCAGGCAGGGGAAAGGGATATTCCATGGCATACAATATCACATTCAGCAATAAAATTGGAACAGAAGAAGAGAAAGGGGGTGTGTTTGCCTTCCAAAGTGTCTGTTGCTTGGATGCGCTGACTGGGCATCTGTCTGTTTGTAGGAGGTGGTGAGTGATTGCCTTTGCATCACTTGTCCTTTTTCATCGTTCCTTTGCTTTACAAATGGTCTTTATCTGAATCAATGAGTGTTGTCACTTTTTTCTTCCTATTCTTTCTCCCATGCCACAGGGGCTAGGGGGACGTTGGGGACTGAGTGAGCAGTTTTGTTGGTGGTTAGGTACTGGCTCAGGTAACCCACTATACTGATCTATATTTGATTCTGTGTTAGTTTTGCTATTCTAATCAATCATATCAAAATTAAATTGGTATACAAAATAGTTGCACAATGAAAGAAATAAGATATACTCTTAAAGGTCTATTGAAATAAATATTCTAATGCTCACTTTGAAGTAAAACTCTGCCCATTATAATACTCAGAATTATTCTGTTTTTTACAAGAACAAAGCAAGAGATAAATCAGTCTCAACTCTTGAAAAGAGCTCATCTTTTAACAAGATATTTATAAGCTCTAGATAATCTCATTTGTATACATGAAATACCTACCCCAATGCAAAGATAGTCATGTGCAACGGAATAGGTATTTTTACATTACTTAAGTCCTAACTTTGCCAAGCGTTTGCGCAGAAGTATCATAAAGCATTGGTGTCAACCTACTGTGATTTCACTAATGTCTTAGCAGAGTACTTGGTTTGAAACACTCTATTACTTTCTTTATACACTTTTGGCATCTTTGGGGATGATACCAGTGTAATATTGAGTAATAGGAAGAAAAAGTATTTATAATATAGCACATATTATTTTCTACAATTTCAATTTCTACCATTACTCCACTAACAGTAATCATATCACCTAATTTACAGGATAACCCGGAAAATATCCAGGTTCTATATTTATTTATGCAACAACGAATATGTTAGAAAAACTAAGAATAATAAAATTTTTTGCTAGATATTTCTGTTCCGTTTTATTTAAATGCAAACTTTATGATAAATCGCAAACAACCAATAACACTTCAGAGGTATTTCCTTGATTGAATTAAATTCAAAACCTCCTATGTCAAAGCTCACTAGTAATATTGAGATGATAAGCCCAACCCAATATTCATAATATCGAAATCTCAAAAAAACATTTTAAATAGCATATTCACTAGCATGTTGACTCTTTTCTATGCTGAACAGAATTATCAGAAATAAATTGCCTTCTGGAATCTGTGTAGCCTAAGTCTCTGAAAGGACTGGGAAGTATTATGATTGCTTTATAAATATGTTTTGTTTTTAAATCCAAATAAATCATAATATTTTTTGATAAGCTTGGAAACATGAGTCATATACTTAAAAGGATGACTGTTATACTTAAAAGGTTCACTACTATATTCATAGTAGACCAAGAAACTCTATCAGAAAGGCAGGATTAAGAAGGATTTCCAGTTCTCCAATCCTTTGGCAACCTTCAGATCCCATATGACATTTTTTTTGCTAACCTGTTTTCCTGGCTTGAGACCCAGCTATGACTTTTCCAAAAACGTATTTAATGCATGAAAGAAAGTGAAGGGCATTTATAGATTGACAAGATCATGAATCTTGTGTGAATCAGCCACACGAAAATGCTTCTGAACTATCACTTGCTAACCTCTCAGGTTGACAAAGAAAGGGGTGGTTTGTAACCCATTTATAAGGTTTCTTTCAAAAACAATAAAGTCAAGACAGACACTCTGAGCTGATCGATAACTTTAAGATAGCTAAAACTGAAACCATACAGAAATTGCCTGTTGTGTCTGAGCAGGATCCAGAACGATCTCACACGCTTTTCAGCATTACGAGAAGTACAAAGCCTGGCTGCTGCTAAGATATGCAACATACATTACATCTTGATTAATTAACATATATTTAACCAGAATTACTTCAAAAACAAAGAGGTACAGTTGCATGTAAATCTGTTGTATTGCTCAGACTATTTGGAAACAAGTAATACATCACCTTTCCTGGTCAACATCACATCTTGAATCACTGAAGGTTCATATATCTGTAACTAATGTTGGCAACAGCTCCTTAATTTTTGAGTTGTCACCTCCCTGGAACTTCTTTCAGCTGTAACCCAGAAGCTAAGGCAATTATTTCCTCACTAATATCCCAGCACATTTGTATGTCTTCCACCGTCATTCCATTTAACTGAGGCCTAATCCTGAAGGCCAAGATCCATCAGACTGAAAGTCTAAAGATGCTTTTGCATTGCAGTAAATCATTTGCTAAACTCATGAAGTGTTCCTTCTGTTCTGCTCAGTACTGATGAAAGTTTCCAATAAAATACTCAGTTTCAGGACACAAATATCACAAAGCTATGTATTATCTGTGGACATCTTTGAAGAATAGTGTAGGAAATATGATCAACTAGGGAAGACTGAAGAATATGGATTTCATAGTCCATAGAAAATGAAAGGATGTTCCACAGCTGTATTCAAATATTTGTGCCAACCACCTCCCAAAGGAAGGAATAATTGTTCCTCTTGTTTACTGAGCAGACAGAAGCTTGCTAAGCAGAGATAATGAATTAGGTAGGGGATTTGCAATGCCATTTCAAATGTTAGGAATTTGAATTAAAGCTAGTCAAAGTTAAAATGCATTATGAGTATGTAATACAGATTTGGGATTCTAGGAAACAAGTCTATTACTCTGCAAGTTGGCTCTTATTTCTCTATAATGCTTTCAAGTATGAACGCACATTCAGAGTCCTTCCTTAGGCTGTGTGATTTGGCTTGGTTGACTCCAGCATGGTGATGGCCTTATGTTCCTTTGTTGTTTCTTCTTGCCTTTAGCTCACCTCCTGCTAAATGTCATGCATTGTCCTGCACATCCCTGATCAAAGAGCATCAGGGTCTTCAGTCTCAGACAGTGGAAATAAAAGTGGGGGAAGCAGCATGCCGACAGGCCCTGAGGAAAATCTTAGCTTCTTTTTTAATTTTTTTGATTCAGCTAAATAAATGTATATCTGTTTCAAAATTCTGAAAAGCCAGAACAGAAAGGGAAGCAGAACACAACCTGTTATTTCTGCCAGTGGTTGTGATCCTGTATCATTATATGTGGCGGCTTCTGGGACCTGGCAGCAGTATATTCCAACTCCAATGGTGTTGACAGTGACATGATGCTCATGTTTCATGGAGCTAAAGTCCTCCTTTGTGTTGCCTTTGGGAAGGAAAACTCTACGAGCACTTGGGTATCAGGAGAGGGATCTTGTAAGTTCTTGATTAAAAGCGGGACTGTACCAGCACTAATACGTTTATATAATATATAAATATATAAATAATACAATAACATAAATATAACACAAAAATATATAAAATATCTAAGTTCTACCATAGTAACTTTATTAAGAATTTAAGTAGTTTTATTTGACTCACAACCTCAGAAATGGTCTTCTAAGGATTTCTTCCCTCTTTCCCTCCTTCTTTCCTCCCTCTCCTCTTCCCTCATTTTTTCTTTCTTCCTGCCTTCTTTACCTCCTTCTTTCTCATAATAATAACAAAATTAGCCTTTTTCTTATTTTGATTTCTGCACTGGACTGCCAGTAAGCTTTGAAATATGATGCTTCTGATCTGCTTCTGTTCACTAGCTACTTCAGAACTGATTAACATCCCAGCGAAGCCTTGATCAAACACAGCTGAGTGCAAACATTAATAATTTTAATAATTTCTGGCTGCAAGCTATTAGGTTGAAGATCTCAAACATGCAAAGCTCTGTTAGTATTCCATTCATTTTTTTTTTTCCCAAAATAAGGAATGGAAGCAAATTAAACTTAATCCACTGTTCTGAGGGGAAGGGGAGGAGGGGGGGGAAGAAAAAAGAAATTGAAAGAAAAAGACTGCAGGAAAACAGTTACTACTTGCAAAGTTGTCTCTCATACTTGCAGACTCATATTTTCTCAGAGACAGTACCATTTCTGAGTAGACAGCTGAAAGCATCCTAGATGATGCTAAATGTTTGCTTTTATTAAACTCTTCATGGATCTTACAGGCTTTGATACTACACATTTGTTTACCAGCCTGAAGCTGCCAAATGAGGCAATTTACTCGCTCCATTTTTTATTGTTCTTATATGTCTTAAAGAAATGTTGTAGTTGGACTTATATTATGAACTCTTTGTACCTGAGAATTATTTATAGTTTGATCTGTATAGCTGGGTTGAAAAATGGTGTACCTTTTAGCTCAGAGGTAATATTTTTTTTCTGATTTTCTTTTGTTTTCTAGAAAACCACAAAAGACAAAGACAGAACTCTAAAAAACCTCCATTAGGTCAACAAATTCATAACACTTGCATCATCAAAATACCCATTGAAAGTGGTAAGCATTGAAGATTGTGAAGAATGTACCAGACTGTATCTGATGGACTGGGATTTCTAATTGTTCTTTGGAACAAGGGCCTGACTTATATAGATTTACTGCTTAGCACAACTAGGCCCTAAATCCCAACAGTGAAGTCCAAAGTCTAGAATTTCTGGTTAAGAAAATTTAACTATAGATGAAAAATAGAAGATTAAGTGTAAAATGTACAGCTTTGTGCATAATACTTTATATACTGGTGTACTGAGTTTCTCTGTCAAGGTTTTGGTAGCAGAGGGGACTTCAGGGGGGCTTCTGTGCAAAGACACCAGCAGTTGCCCCCATGTTGGACAGAGGCAGTTCCAGCCAGCTCCAAGACAGACCCGATGCTGGCCAAACCTGGGCCAATCAGTGATGGTGGCAGTGTCTCTGTGGTAACATATATAAAAAGTCCCTGGGAAAGAGGAGTGAGAAAATGTGAGACAATCAACCCTGCAGACACCAAGCTCAGAGAATGAAAGGGAGGAGGTGATCCAGGTGCCAGAGCTGCAGCCCAAGCAGAAAACCATGAGGCCATGGACTGTCCCTCTGCAGCTCATGGAGGTCCATAATGGAGCAGATATCCACACTGCAGCCCAAAGAGCACCCCATGCTGAAGCAGGCTCCTCACAGGAACTGAGGCCTGTCGAGCAGAGCCCATGCAGGAGTAGGTTTTCTGACAGGACCTGTGACCCTTGTGGGTCACCACAGTGTCAGCAGTCTGTTCCTGAAGGACTGCACCCTGTGGGAAGGTGAATATCTATGCCAGGGAAGCCAATTATTTTAGCATTAGCATTTATTATGCTTCTGCATTACATACTGTGGTCACATTTATTAGTCTAAAATTTGGTAACTGTTATGATTTTTTAAAACAACAGTATCATAATACAATGATAAATAGCAGGAATGACTGTAGGATATTAAAAAGAAATAGTTTAAATATTATTGATGTTTGATTTCTTGGCGCTAAACTTCTGAACACTGCATAATCTTGCAGAAAAGCAAATTTGGTGCTACATAACTGTTGCTTACAGTTGCAGAAGAGGAAACATGAACACTATCCTTACTTAAAATACACCCAAATAAAAAAATCTTCATGTATTTACAGGGATATATAATAAGGAAAGGAATCCACTATCTTTTAGATTTCATTGCAGAGAAAAGTTGTAAGAAGGTGAATAAATAATGAGTTAAATTATATTGTTGCCAAAGATCAAAAAGATCAGACAGTCACATTTTTAAAAAGTATTTCCATGTATTAACATGTTTCTTACGAGTGTTCTGTGTTTGATACTTCCATAAAGCACATTAGGCAATCAGCTTTCTGGTTTCCACAAATTTGCCACTGATGTCAAAATGAAATGCAGCAAAAAGAAACTACAGATTAGAGTCAAAAGATGATTCATCTCAAGAAAATTTTGTAACAAAAATTACTTATGAGAATTATCTTTGCTACCTTTTTGGGAAACTCTTTACATTTGCCATGTTTACAACATCATTCTTAGATTGTCTTGTCTTTCTCCTCATGCCTGTCCAGCTGCACAGGGACTAAATTTCCTCAAGAAAGTGGCAAACCCCCCTTCTTCCAGAGACCTGCTCTTGGTGATTGAAGTCGCCAGGACATGGCAGGCATCTGGCTATCTTTCATGCTGATCCCATTACAAATATGATGTATATTAAACTGGTTAACAAACCAGATGCAGTCTGTCCCTGGGATTTTCACATAGATTATATTGGTTACATTGGAGCAGTAGTAACAGAAAAAATGTCCCTAATAAAAGTCTGAGCTGAAAATAAGACTGTTATGTAGGTTGAAAGCTTTCATTGCAGATATTAAAGAAAGGTCATGGCATTTGGGAGGGGCAGGGGGAAAGCATTTGTTTTAGAGGAAAACATTTTTCATCAGTGAGCTGAAAAATGAAATATTCTAGCTAAAAACCAAATGCTGTCAAAATTTTATGAAAGCTGCAGGTCTTCTCCCTGTTTCTTTTAGTCCCAGAACTTTAGCTGGATTATTCTTCCCTTGATAGAGAACAGCCAAGGACTCTTAAAATGCATCCACTATTCAGAATTTTAAGTAGAATTATTGCTGACACAAAATACGGGTTTTCTTAAAAAACATATTAAACATTTTCATCAATGACAAAGTGAGATCAAGTGCACCCTCATCAAGTTTGCAGACGACACCAAGCTGAGTGCTGCAGTTGACACACCAGAAGGACGGGATGCCATCCAGAGGGACCTGGACAAGCTTGAGAAATGGGCCTGTGAGAATCTCATGAGGTTCAACATGGCCAAGTGCAAGGTCCTGCATCTGG
>Ga0181612_149825_pt1 | contig 20254 bp, 13 predicted proteins | sample HoacroProtozoa21_FD_119630 | JGI IMG/M metagenome (GOLD analysis project Ga0181612, IMG submission 119630) | Hoatzin crop microbial communities from Cojedes, Venezuel. Combined Assembly of Gp0051906, Gp0051904, Gp0051908 | reverse complement strand
CTGCTGCTGTAGTATATCTTGCGTGCAATACACATGGTGAGGTGTGAACTTAGGCAATGCAGAAGGGCTTCCTCCCACAACGTGCTTAGCATGAGATCAGAGAGGAGTTCCTCCCCAGAAGGCAGTAAGAGAAGGCAGTATAGGGGACACCAGGGTGATCCTCACTGATAAAAGGAGGAGGTAAATGCAAAGGAATGTGGAGTCAAAGGCACAGGAAAATCTACCTGACCATTGTTGATGGTCTAGAACTTGTCTTTACAGTGACCAGACTTTAAGGTCCTGTGACATATGTTGGCAGTGTCACCAGAAGAAAGCAAAATCTTTGACTCTTTCCATACCAAATTGTGAAGGGGAAGAGGCACCATGCATGCCATCATCCTTATATATAGTCATGTTACCTTTTTTCCCACTTTGAATTTTTGAGGTTCTGCTAAATATAAGGCAAAATGATGGATAGCTACTTATGCTGTGTGCTGTTTGCTGCAAATAAAGTAAATTCTTTAAACTACTTGGTCTGTTTTTTATTCGACTCCAGGGAAAAAGTTATTTTCACACTTCACATAGTTTTCTTAAATGCTTTGATTCTTACTGGTGTAAGAACTTAACAAAATTAAGTGCCGCTTAGAATTACTCAAATATTTGCCTAATAATAGTACATGGCATAATTATCAGAGACGAGTAGCCAAAATAGCTGTCTATGGGAGTATCATGCAAACATATGTGAACATTCAATATAATAAGTAGAACATAAAAAAGTTGTTGCCACATGGTTTCTATTTTCTGCAACAGGAAAAGCATCCAGGTCTGAGGAAACAGGACCGTGGCCATGGCGTGTCTTACACCTTATCGATTCCTGGCTGATTTCTCTGCCCTTTGAATCAGCCACTAATTGCCTTGATGAGAACAGATTTCAGAATGCTTAAGGTCAGTGCCGCTCAACCCAACTATGCCAGACTCTACTCCATTTGTTAATTATTTATGCCTCCTTGCAGCACAAGTCGCTCCTGCCATGGTGCCCTGCACTTCACTCGCCGCTTCCATAAAGCTTTACAGGTAAGATGCATCTCTCAGGTTGAAGAAAGGAGCTAAAAGGTTGCAGTTCCACAATCACTTTAAGTTGGTGCAAGGCTTGGCTGCCACTGACAGGTTTGATCTCTCTCTGTCTAAACTGTGTGTTAATGTTCACCCCCTTTTTTGCTAGCACTAGCACTTCTATAACCAAATAGTGAGCTGCAGCTATATAAATTGAATTACTGGATTAATTTTCAGCCATATATCTGCAGGGGTGCTTGAACTCACGTGGGGAAAATAGCAAGAATAAATAGCTGCTCCAAAGTAGAGTCGTCCAGGCTTCCGTCGCCTGTAGCATTGCAGCCTAAATCAAACACTACATCGCCTACAGGGGTGGCTACTGCATTATTCATCTCCATTTCTTGAAGTCACAGAGTTTAACAATGCGACACTAACGCATATGTAAGTATCTGGCCCAATAAAGAGCAAGTAAACCACAGTAGGATGTCCACATATTTGAAAACTGTTAAAAAACAACTGCTTTTTTTTTCAGGTAGTAAATTCATGTGGTTTTAGACTAAAGATGCAGAAGCCTACGCTTCTTCATGGGTCTGTTCAGGGCTGTGGCAACTCAATGGAAGCAGTCCCAAGTGATGGGCCATATTGAAAGTATATCCTGTCCTTAGTGTTTGCTACAGGCAAACCCTACGTAGTTTCTTTCTCAGCATGCTGGATATTACTTCAAAAAAATTAACTCTCATATGTAACATAGGAAGAATTTTAAATTATTCTATGGACTGAATACTTACGGATGAAACACTTGGTGGCTTAAATACACCCTCAATGGGAAAATATTGGTATAAACCGAATTATGCAGCAATCTCTCTGAAACCTGAGTTTCTGATAGTAGATATCACTCAGTTGCCTGATACAGACCTAACTTGTGGCAGAAGAGTCACCTCTTAGAGCTGCCCATCGACTTCAGCCAGAATATGAGCCAAAATAGTGAGATCCAGTCGCAAGATTTTTGTTATTATATCTATGTGGGAAAAATGACTTGTCCCATATTTTAAGAAAGCACACAATTTACTTGTAAATTACGAAAAAGTACACCAATTCTACTGTCTATTGGCATGAAAATTGCTTGTTGATTCAAAGAAAATGCTAGAAATATTTTACATTAAATTACTGTTCTAAAACTAGAGTTTATAGCACTGAGAACTTTTGTGAAGTGTCATTAAAGGGAGGAAATTAGTTTTATGATACAAAAGGATAAAATAGTTTTTAAAAATGTTTTGCAAAAAAAAAATGCAAAAGTTTTGTGTTTTTTTTAAATAAAATTATTTCTATTTAAGATCTACAATCAGAATTGAATTACAATTAGAATTATAATAAAAATAAATATATTGTTTCTTCTAGCTCATTTTAATCCATACCAAACCAATGTTATCCACATAGAAATTCAGGGGTTTTTTTCTTCAGAAAGCAGAATCATTTATAGCAAAGTAATATATAGAATAAAGTTATTATAACAAACAATTTTGAGTGAAGCATAAACGCAAGCATTGTGGCTATGCTGCTGTACCACAAAGGTAGCTCTCAACCTGTTGAATCATTTCCATTCTCCGCACCAGAGAAACGTGTGAGAGGGGGCAAGAGAGCCAGGAGAGAGCTGATACTCATGCACCAGCACCAGCTTTCCCCTATCAGTACTGAATGGAAGTGAGTGCCCTGCCTTGACTTCAAAGAGTTATTCTTTAGGATTATTCACCCACTTAAAATGAAAAACCTGCATAAGTGTGGCTAGATCAAAGCCAGAGGTCCCCCCAGTAACAACCCATCCCTTTTCTACTTGTGGAAAATATGTATTTCCGATGCAGTAAAGCACTTAAGCATGCAGGTTGATTCATCTAAGTCCCCATAAATCAACATAAATATACACATGCTTACAGTCAAGTAGAAATTGCTTCGTGGAACTAGGCCTATATCAACAAGGGAGTTTCTTGCTGCTATGTTAATCCTGGTTTATTGTACGTGAGTCTTGCAGTGCCAAAAGTGTGTCCAAGGCAGAGAGCAGGAAGGGGATTTGGAGACATTTGGGCTTCTAAGGACAACCCGTGTCCCCACACCAGCTCAGGTCCTTGTGTCTCCTCTCACTGTAGATCTAAAGGTGCTGGATTACCAGGGATTGCCTTTGCCTTTAAAAAGGAATCCAAGGAATAAACACTTCTGGAAGGAATCATTGTCTCAAGTACCACGTTTCCACCCATTCTAGCTGAGACAAAGACACTGCTCGCCATGCAGTTAAATCCTATTTTGCACAAGAGGTGGTGAACCCTGTTGGAGGGTCCTCTTTGCAAAAATACGAGCGTATACAAACCCCCTTTACTGCCTCCCTAGTTTTTGCCTCAGAAAGGATGTTCTATAATCTTATTTTATTGAAGTAAAGGTATAAAGTCATTGCTACAGGCGTAGGCTGAAGAAGTTTACAGTAGCCAGAGATTTTGAGAGACAGAGCCCACTAAAATTATGACACCTGACAGTGGCACAGACTGCACATTTCTGGCAGAAAGCGAGTTTCACTTGACCTTGGAGGAAAAAGTTCCCAACAATTTAGAACCAAATGCTCATTCATTTATGTGTTTCCATCAGCTTTATCTGTGAGCTCTCCACCATCCTTCTCCCGTATAGTGTTGAAGAAATGAGGCCATGACTTCACAGTCAGTAAGAAAACTAAGTTTAAGATAAACTTTTTGCAGCAGGGTGCATCTTTTCTTTATGGATGTTCAGAGCGTGATATAAAAGGATCCCAATACCTCACCACGACCACCATGAGCTTTTGCCAAAGAAAAAAAAAGAAAAAAAGATAATGATTGCATTAATACAGGTGCTGGAGCTCTGGTCAGCGTTTCAAATTTCCCCAGTCTGTTAAACATGTTAACCTACCTCTGAAAATAAAATACTTGCCTGGAGCAATTCTCAATATATTTCCCATTAAAAAAAAAAATCCCAGTTCAGCTACTTGAAAATTGGTTGCATACGTGATGAGATATTTCTACGCTATGCCAGGCTTAACCCCAAAATGTCCCCAGTTATTCCCCTACACTCTATTACAAATGCCTGAAAATGGGATTTGTTACAGAAGTGCTTGACCACAGCTTTACAAGAGACAATACCATGATTTTGATGTTTCAGGAGCTGATTAGAAAAGCACCTCACTGCAGGTTATCACTAATTTTTATTAGTCAATATCTAATTTTGTTCTGTATCACGCATAACATATTACTATTTTCAAACCTCTCAGAGCAGTGCTAAGATACAGTGTATCCTCCAGGTAAGGGCCAGTCCTCCCAGCCAAGCTCTCATCTTCACTGCAGGCGTTATCTGTAAGTTCCTGTAGTGCAAAAGGTCTATAAATATCACCAGTAAAAACTCTTACATGACTTCCCAGTACAAATCCAAGGAATTTCACTGCAGGAGTAGTACTCTTCCTCCCCCAGAAAGTTATCTTTATGGAAAGAAAAAAAAATGTGTGTATAGCTAATAAACCTCAGTGCCACAGCAAGCTCTACTCGTGAAACGAGTCAGGAACTACTGAAAGATACAGCCATATCGTTCATGATGGTGCTGGGCATGAAGTGACTGCTCAGCACGCAGCATAGCAGAGGTACAAAGCCAGGTTTCCTCCTCCTGCAGAAGATATTGCTCTGCAGAGGGGGTGATTCCCAGCAGGAATCAGCGGTGACCCCAAGCACAAAGCAATTGCATCACAGGGTCTGTAGGAAAATGAGTCCTGAATAAAAATGCTAGTAATAATTAAGGAAATAGAAGAATTCTGGGATATTATTCACGGTGGCAACAGCCACATATGTGTGCAGAAAAATGGAATTTTTTATTGCAAAAATCGGTGTTTTAATACCAACTCTCAGTTTTAAAATTCTGATATAAGATATTTGACTAATTAACAATGTGTGGTGAAAAATCACATTCTCTACTCCATTTTTTCCTCTGACTTTACAAGGACAAATTTGACTAGCAGACAACACATCCACCTGCATAAGAACATTTTCTAATTATTCAAGTGGCTATAAATGACCTCTGGCAGCTCATAACATGATGAAAACTGAAGATGAACAGTACATGCCATTGGGAAAATAGTGCAAATCTTTCCCCATTTTCCTTGAAATGAAATTTTTTGCTATGGTAAAAAGATAAAATTGAACATACAGTTTTATAACTGGTTTAAGATCCTCTCTTGTCTTCACTGTATATTTCCAGAACTTCCCGTGTGCCCATAATCATGTGGTTGAGAAAACTTTTTTTCTTCTCTTTCCTTTTGTTTTTTTTTAAAAGCTATGTTAATTTTCAACCATGTCAGCTCCTGATCCAGCTCACTATGAGGTCACACAAAAGTTTTTTGTGGGCAATGCCTAGATGTTTTGCACAGAGAGCAGAGGGGTTGAAGGGATAATATGTTCAATGCTAACACATACCTGGACCTATTCAAACTAGTTGCAAAGTTTCATCCTGATTCATCCGCATTAGAGGTAGCATAGATGTCCATATTGCATGCAGACCTGTGCTATATTTCATGCTGTGTTTGTAACTATTAATTGCAGTGCAAACACCACACAATATAATAAAACAGATTGGTTCTGTCTGAAAATGGGAAAGGCAAACTTGTCAGATAAAATTAAAGTCTCAGCATTTCACTCAGAAACAAGCTTTACAGCTTAGTCATAAATACCTAAAAAACATGTTTTCTAATAGAAATGTGACACAATTTAATATATTTCATTTCTGGGTAGCACACAGAACACTGGAAAATCCAGTGTGTCTCCATGGCAAACCTATAGCTGGAAGATGCAATGTTAGTTTTTCAATACAGCTTACCTAGAGGAACTAACTTCAATTTAGCCCCAGTTGAGTGTTAACTCAGTCGTAGTGTTTATTACAGCAGCCCACAAGATAAATTATATCATACGAGTACTGCCATTACATTGTGGTATATAGTTTTGAGGTAGCAATGCTAAATATTTTTTAATTTCTTAGTGTACTGGTCTTGAATAGGGGTTATTCCACAATTTGCTTTGTCCAATAAGCAGATTAATTTACAGATGGAAATATTAAACTTTGTTCCTATTTTTTCTGTTTCCATAGAAGAATTTCCTTATTGTCCTATTCTATTTCATAATAATAATGGTATATTGAGATAGCTTTAACAATTCAGTAGCCATTTAGGAAAAAAGTGCCAAAAATATATGCAGTCATTAAAGTAACATTAAGTGCTCTAATAATAATTTTTGGTCGGGGCAGACACATTATAAATAAATTCAAATGCCATATTAACCTTAAATTAAAAAACAGAAAAAAAAATTGCAGTCAGCAAGAAAATTTGATGTCTACCAAACTTTGTATTGCAACTTTTAAATTCCCTAAGAAGATTTTACTGGAAGTGATACTTAACCTTTACATGTCATGATCTTGGAATGGCAAGGTCTACATTTCTATGGCCAGGCCAATTATCTTCAATTAAGCAATAAACGTTCAAGGTTTGTTCAGTGCCAGTATAAATTCCCTAGCTTTATACTGTAACTTCAGAAAGACACTAAGAGTTAAAAAACAGAATCACCTTGCAGTAACACTTTAATGAAACACACCTTTATGTAACTTCTCCATTTAATACCTTTCATTTACATAAGGCTTTCCGGCAACCTTAAAGCATAAAACCACTTGGCTACCCTAATTTCAGATAGAAAGCATATTGCCTTAGTGCCTTACAGGGTTGTCTTAACTATCCGACATATATATTTCTTTTGGACAATGACCATATAAAAGATTAACATGTTGAGTGTGTTCATTGTAAAACATGAAATTTATTGGAGCAGTTCATTTTTTTTAAATTTACTATAAAAGATTACAATCACCTACCCTGCAGGAATAATAGCAATATATCTACAACATAGCTTACTCACACAGTTCTTTTGGTTTTGTTGTTGAAGAGGTGTATGAAATAGATCTAACTAAGACACATGCTGAGGGTTTTTTTCAAGATACATCAAAAATGTTATTTAATTTTTCTCAGAAGTAACATATTCTACTGAAGCGGTTTTATTAGACAAAAGACATTAATTACAAACATATAAAATAGGGACTATACATGCTATTCTGGCATTCCCAAGGCATACTAGAAAAGATCCAAGGGGTAGGAGAAAAGTGAGATTGTATTCTCCCTGGTTTTCACCGAGCGTCTATGAGCCACAGCGACTTTCATCACATCTTATTTTACAACACAAGCCCAACATGCACAGAAGTTTTCTGGTTCACAGAAAGGCTGTTACGCTTTCCCTGACCCCGAAAAATATCAGAGAATTTTTAGTGTGTAGTGAGAGAAAGCAATATAGGAAAAATAGACAAATTATTTTACGAAATGCAGCATGGCATTTACTACCACCTGATGTGCCTTTTAAGCACACTTATCCACTTATTCCTGCAATACGTGTTTACCAAAGTGACTTTTACAAATAACAGTGAAAAAAACAACAACACAGTAGCCATGTCGCTTCCCTGGTCACTGATGATGTCAATCACTTTATATCATTTTTGATGCACAGCCACTTTTTTACCAATGCATCTCTTTACAAAATGGCAGCACCAGGTCAGCCTTGCTGTATTAATATCACGCTCACTGGGCCTCACCTGGGTGACGCTTTCCAGCCCAAAGACACCAATCTAAATTACCAAGAGGTCTGAGAGGAGAAAGCTCTGAGGCAGGATGGGGCACCACAGCACAGAGAAGGACACCAAGGACCCAAAGAAGCTATTTGCTAGCAAATGGCAAATGTCTCCAACAATGAGCCTGAGAACATCCTTCTTGATACAAAGAGAGGAAAAAGGAGGAGCAAAGCCCTGGGGCATGTCCAGCCTCCAGGAAATATCACCAGCTGTTGTCAGGAGGCAGAGAAGCGATGCAAAACCATGATGCAGAGGACAACTCATGGCTGCAGCTCACCACTGGGATTCACTTGGTCGCGTTCAGACTCCTCAGCTTTCTAAATGCACATTTCCAATGCAACGGGTAAGTCTCACCAGAAGCGTTGCTGAGAACTCTGACCTGCCAAACTAACCGAAGCCAAAGTTAAAATATCCAAAATATTTAATGCTACTTCTGCATAAAAGTCCTCTGCTGTTTCATGCATTGTTTTTTGTGTTTTGCATTGCTATCTGCATGTAAAATAAGTCAATGTTGACTGGCACCACGAAATATGGGTTTAATCACTCAAAACAGGCAGAAAGAACTCCAAAGAACCAGACAGCTGGGCAAGGGATAACAGATTGCTGGAGCCGCTAGCCATGTTTCCCTTTCCCCCAACTTACTGGCACAAGGCAACTCACTGGGCTTAACATTAACCAAAAAAAAGAAAACAGTAGTACCAGCTGCCAGGGAGCCTCAAAGAAAGAATCTCATTACTTACCGCTTCGAAAAAAGTATTCAGTTTGTTCTTCAATATTTTCAAAAGTTTTAGGATTCACCTTTTAAAATTTGTTAAATATAGCTGCTAGGTGGTAAATCTTTGCTGGTTTGCATTAAAGACCTTTGCTGATATTACTTGTGTTTTGCTGCAAGGTTCCAAAGCATATATGCAAATTTTACTTCTAGTATATTCATATAGATATATTATGATCCTCCCACAGAATCAGGTTTTAACATGGCCTTAAAAAAGCCTGTTTGCTAACTGGATTTTCCAGAGCTCAGAATCTTGTTTCTGCTCTCAGTCAGAATCTCATCGGCAAAACAACATTCAGAAGATGCTGTTGTCAGGTCCCTCTCTTCCAGTTGTCTCTTTGGTTTCTACAGGGAGGAGTCCTGTAATTCATACTCAAAGACGTGCAGGTCGTTCATAACCTGAGAGATGCCCATATTATAGTGCAGCCTTCCCAGCAGACATTTTTTAGTGGCAGATAATTGAAAAAGGAAGGGCTAACATTTATGCAACGGCTTTAGTACATGTACTATAACTCTCCTCCCACCTCCGCTTCTCGCTGGTTCAGATGGTGAACCTGCAAGACTGTTCTCCTTCGTGGAAAATTTTCGTAGAGTTTCAAAAGCATCTATTGAACATGTCTAATAACGATACTCCTCTCAGTGTCTTTGAATCCTTCCAACAAATTGCTTTGTCTGGCTCTGACTAGAGATAAAAAGGATTCAACTAAAAATCCGCGATGTCTCATTCCTCCTCTTGCCTGTTACCCTCTCTGTGGACTGAAAAAATGAAGTCAATGCTGTAGCACAGGGGTGATTCTGTGATGGAAACGTGGTCCTTCACTTGTAAAAGAAGGAAACAGAGGTGCTTCCTTTAGCATAGTCTAGGATCAACCACAATAGCTAAAAAAGGAATCTGTTTCTCAGGTTTGCCCTTGTTGGGCTCGAGACAAATGAATTGGACAGTAATTTTTCTTTAACTTTATAATGAGACTAAAGAAACAAAAACATAATATCCCTACATTTAATCAGACCCTTAAATATACTCTAACTGATACATCAGTTGGACACAGGGGAGTAGCTATACTATTAATGCAGCCTTTATTTTGTGGATGGTATTTGCTAATGGTGAGTTATTTTAGTATGCAGTTCTTTTATTGCTGTGGCACTGGTAATTGTGATAACAGTTTTTATTAACTATATAAACTACCAGAAATACTATTTTTTTTTTATGTCTTGTTGAAAGTTCAATCATAATGTCAACAAGTCCATCAGGAATTGGTTGGAAGCTTCCATACCACCTCTTTCTCTGAAAAATTATCATCAGCAGTGCAAGCATTTCTATATGGTATGTGTTATACAGAGCAGGTTTTCCTTGTAGCTGGCCACCACATATAACAAAACCTGCAGCTGATTCACATCTGCAAGTCACAGCGGCAGCACTGCTCCATCAGCGTGTCATGATGAATTAAAGCATTGTGAGCTGATGTCTTACACACTTCTCCTCCCTTTCTTAAACCAGCATTAACGCTCATCTGTTTCCAAGATGAGCTGATGTGAGGAATTATAAGACAACTAACCAAGCGAGAAGAGTGGCTACCTGAGCTCGCAGCAGTGCGGCAGCCGCAGGCCTGCAGCAAACAAAATGCCCTGAGCCTGCACCCTCCTATGTACCCCTCGCATAGACGGTAGCTTTGCTAGGTACACAACTCTTCAAGAAAACAATGGTAAAAAACATTAAAAACCCCTTATAGTTTTGTCTAACTTCACTTTCTTCCCAGAGCTGAACCTGAGTATCTGCAGAAGAGCTAGAGATCTCAGCATCACTGCGGGCCAAAAACACATCGCTGCTTCCATCCCTAGACTGAGCGTATCCTGAACTACAAAAGCAGAAAGCTGAAAAATCAAACACAAGTGTACTTCCAAGGAAATATTATCGTCACCACTAGAGACGCCATCATTAAGTAAAATTCTGAGATTTGCATTTTATATGTATGCCTTTCTGTCTTAATCTGAATAAGCTCTGAAAGATTAATAATTTTTCTAATGGAGATTGCATTTCAAATCAGAAAATAAACTTGTGGCTGTGGTTAGAAGAGTCTTCATAGGAGTGTAAAACTCATTTCTGTGAAGGGCAATAAACAGATCTGTTGAGCGGTTGAGCAGAACCAGCACCAGATTCTACTGTGCACACAACCAGGAGAAGACTGTCACAACCCATGCAAGGACTCCAGCCACTGCCACTACACACGTATCATCACCTAGGTGAGATTCATCCCTCGGATAGGACATATATGCAGAAGAATAAAGACAAAATTCCACAGACAACTATGCACTTGGAATTTCTTAAGTCTGAAGTGTTTAACTTCACATTTAAAATACTGTGCAACCAGCAGAGCTATTTTGCATGTAATATCTGCTTTATGAACACACATGGAGCTGCTGTACTAAAATCAATGCAAACATCTCAAAAATCCTTTAGAATTGTTTGGATGAAATTAAGCCAGTGAATCTGCTAATCTTTGTGTGTAAATCTGTTCGTTTTGACTTCATGCCCCCCCTTGGTTATGTTTTATTTCTTTGTCCTGCTTTGATCAGGCTTGTGACAGGTGAGGTTTAGATTGGGTATTAGAAAAATTTCTTTACTGAAAGAGTGGTCAGGCATTGGAACAGGCTGCCCAGGGCAGTGGTGGAGTCCCCATCCCTGGAGGTGTTCAAAAAACGTGTAGATGTGGCACTTCAGGATATGGTTTAGCAGGCATGGTGGTGTTGGGTGGATCGCTGGACTTGATGATTGTAGAGGTCTTTTCCAACCTATGATTCTATGATATGATTCTATGATTTGTGAGCTAAGATTTGGATCAGGGTGCTGGAAAACAAAACTGCTTTAGTTGCAGTGGATGACCTATACTGGATGTGTGTTGGGGCTCACTGAATGAGAGCATGCCCAGAAGAACTGTCCATCCAATGGCTGGTTGAGGTCTGGTGGAGTGGACCAGCCAGTCAGCTGGACGTGATCTCCCCAAGTACACCGTGGTGTGCCCAGAATGGCTCTTCAAGAGTAGGGGGTCTGCAACTCTCCTTCGACTCAAAGACAGCATCTAAAGGGGAGCTGGTGACATGACGTTAGCGATTCAAGAATTTTTAGCCTAAGTGAGGCTGCGAAAGTTGGCTCTAAGGAAAGCTCAGCCAGCCCTCAGCGTCCTCACATGATGCTGTCCTGTGCCTTGGCCTGTTGGAGCAACAATGTGATTTCTATTATAATGTGGTGGTACTTTATAAAAGTATCTCGCTGCTACCAAGCACTGACTCTCCAAGCAAGTCAGGCCTCTGCTGTCCTAGGAGCTGCCTTTTACCTTGCACTCCAAGCTCTGGAGTCAGAAGACAGAGGTTTGTGAGCAGGGAGGCTGCACAGCATCTGATCTGAAACCACACCGCTGGCATGGGGTGAGCACACATTCATGTGTAGCCCATGTTGTGACAAAGGACCAAAGAGCATAATGCCCCGCAGAGACACCAGTCCCCAGTCAGAAAAGAGCTACAAAATGTCACCATGCCAAAAAAAAAAGAGGACTTGTAGTGCTGACCGTCATCCCCTCCCAGGCACTCGGCTCCTCTGGTGTTCAGGCAGCTGCAGTGCTGAGTACAGTACACGGTGCGGGACAAAGCCTTCACCCAGGGGATGACCATTCAACTCCGAAATAACCTCAAAATGTTCCTTAATCTGAGCCCCTTCCCCTGGGAAATAATTTTAAGACAGCTGCTAGGCTCCACGTGGGGCTTGCCAGCAGCAGGGAGCGGAGCACGTTCCCGCTGGAGCGGCTGATTTCTGCTGCGAGTGGATCCATCACCCTCGCTGCTGTGGCTGGGTGATTGCCCGTGGTTACTCTGGTCCCCGTAGGCACCAGGCAGCCTGGTACAACAAGAATTAGTTTCCTGGATTACATTTCATTTTAGTCGGTGCTGTAGTAACACATTCTGATGCATCGGATCTGGTGTGGTTTTTCGTTTAGCCTGGTCTTGCATGATGGGATGTACACAGAGGACTTCCCTCCCCCAGTTCATATGCTATAAATTTAGGATGGCGGTGTTCATTCGAAATGCATTACGGCAAGTAGAAGGCATCATTCACGCTGCCGTGGCGTGATGCTGCGTGTCGTCACCTCCCTGTCTGCCTCACTTCCAGGCATGAAGTATTTTCGTGCCATCGCTTTCCTGGAGCTCAGAGTCTAATCCGCAGTCTCCTGGTACCCGGCTGTCCTGTGACCTGCTCAGTGACCTGTCCTCCCGACAGTGCTGTAATTTCTGGAGTTTTTCTGGGTTTTAGGGGATAAAATCTGCCAGTGACAGAGCCCATTTGTAGACAGCAGTAATAAATCACTGGGAAGTGTAAGCACACTGGAAAATCACTGTGCTGCTAGTAAGATCCTACCACTTCCATGTTCTCTTCCCCCTGGTTTGCTTTGCCCTTTGCTTGTTCCCTTTCCCCTCTCTGCGATTCCCCTGTGGCTTGTTCCCATAGGTCTATGGTGAACATTACAGGTAGCTGGGAGAGGTTTTGGGAAAACCCAGTCACCTTCTTCGCTTGCCTAATGAAACTATTTCACTTTAGTTCTCTTCTTCCCTAGCTGGGTAAGGATGCTTTGCTCTACAGATTTGCAGCGTTCACAGTTGTGAGTTTTACTGGAAGTGGAGATGGATATTGACCATTTTGGGCTGAATATATAATGTGTTTGAGTCTTCAGTCAGGTTCATGTTGTCCTTAGTGGACAGTTGGTAAGGCACTATGTGAATTAAATTAATAGCACCTTTTCATGGACCTTTCATTAGCACTGAGTATGAGTCCAGGTAGCCACAGGTTGAGGAGTAGCTCTTGGGCATCACCTCCTCCCTGGAGCCGGGCTTCTCCTGGCAACATGCACGATTTTCTTTATGTTATGGAAGGTATCAGTGGACACTACAGGTGATAATGTGACGGTGTACCAGGGCAGGGCATGTCCTCTGGTACAACTCCGCTCAGGTTAGTGGAGTTTCACCACGTAGGGTAGGGCTGAGCTTGGTCTATTGTCCCACGTTTCATGTTCCTTCCTGGAGCAGGAGTAAGGTCAGGTTCAATGTCTGTCATAAGTAAGTGCTCAGAGCAGCTTTCTGAGCAGCAGAGTTCTTACCTCTTTGGTCCTGTATTTATTTGGCAATTTTCTTCTCTCTGCAAACATTCGTTAGAAACTTCTCTGCATGTTCTGTCTTCACGAACAGGTAATGCCGTCTGAGTGGATGCTAATGAGGGTAGGGAAAGGAGAATATATTTGTTTTTCGTTAGCTCCCTAGATACTTTCATGCTTAAAATAATGACTTCCTAAAGAGCGTTTGTTTCTGAATAAGACCATTTTACTGTGATTTAACATATGTACTGTATTAGCTGCTAGAACATCACATCCAGATGGAGATGTTACAGCAAGGGCTATTAAAATATGTAGGAAGAGGCTCTGACACAAGCAACTCGCAAGAGAAACAGAAAAGACAGACTAAATATTATGTATTATACCTTTAATGTTCCCATGGTAAGGATGGAAAATGGAATAACAGAGATTAATTTCCTTGCCTGTGGTTATACAAGAAGTCAATTGCAAGGCTATCGAACCAGTGTCAGGAACCTGAAGTCCCCATTTGGTGTTTCATCACAAGAGCATCGAACCGCAGTGGGTATCAATGTTCAGTTCTTGATGCAAGAGAAATGTGGGATCAGACTTTTTCTGTTAGCGGGTACAAGCAGGTGCATTTTCCTTTTGCGACCAACACCGGATGGTGCTCATGTTCCTAAGCATTTGCATGAAAATGGGTCTCTGAGATAATCAGATTTTATTTCTAGCGTCTAATCGATGCTCAGGGCTTGCTGGTTTAATTACTAGAATAATTGTTTGCTGAAAACACAGCTCAATATCTATTTTTTCCTTTAAAGGTCAACTCCATCATTTTCATTTCCAACCATATAGTACTTTATTGATCTTTATGTCATTTCATGACGAGTGCTGCATCTTACCAGATGAAATAAAGGCCAAAACTCAAAATAAGAAAAATACATTCTTTTTCTTAAATATAAAAAATGGAAAATGCCTTATTTCAGCTTTGCTGGCTGCAGGCAAATCCTTCATACAGTGTCCCCAGGAAAAATGAATCTGGAAATTACATTTGCTCTTTATAGAAGGAAAAAAGCAAACCAGGAATCTTTACGGAGCCTGATTAATATCAGACATAAACTGAAGTACAGAAAGGAATTTTGCACTTTAGCTGCTGATCCTTTGAAGTAGATAAGGATGTGGGCTCTGTCAGGAGGACGTGAAGATCTATGTGGCCTGCATTTAGAGAGGGCTGAATGAGTGGGTTGAGTAGCTCATGGAGAAATGGCCTCTCCTCTCTGCAGAGGGGAGAATCACATGGCTTCAGCTGGAGAGTTGGAAAGTATTTCGATAACAGCAACCGTTGTTTTTCTGCCATCCTGCAGCAGAAATGAGATGCTGTTTATCAGAGGGATGCGTGAGGTGCTCTCCATCTGCAGCTTGTCTGGCTTTTTCACTCCTCGCATCGCAGTAACTTGACATTTAGTTTGAATTTGCAAAAAATGTATCTGTCTTTCCCAGATTATGGGAAAGGTGCTGGGTTATGGAGCAGAAAATAGGCTTGTTGAAAAATGGGCATTAAAAGGTAGCATGGGACCGACTTCCATTTCATGTTCTTTCTCTACAAATACATGAGGTCAAATCCTACAGTCATAGCTCGGGCAAAGCCACCAGCAATTTTGGGGGAGCTTCATGCCAGAAAGAGCTAAAAGATTGGCTTAATACAAAGATTCCTCAACCATTTCTGCAGCTTGGCTCTCGGCGTCGGTGGTGTCAGATGGCACAGCTTCCCAACCGCCGCAGAGCGGCTCCGCGCCGTTATTTATCGCGCTTTGTTTTCTCTAATCCCCAAGATGACTTCGGCAGATTGCGAACACGACAGAGAGCCCGTTGACAGTAGGAAGAATTTATGTTGTAGGGCCATGTCCTCAGCTGCTTTAAATCAGGGAATGGCCAGCTAAGGATCTCAATGTACCTTAAAGCTTTTTTAAAAAAATCTATCATTAAGGTTGAGCTGTGCTTACTATGGAAGGGTGATGCTTCCCCCAAAAGGCACTGCCATGTAAAGCTGCACATGCGTGTGGTGTGCCTGGCAGTAAGCAGCCATGCCACTCATTAAATTTGTTGGATCTATAGTCTGTTATATTCTAGTTCTTGATAACTTTGCCAAATTTTAACTGTTTGGACCAAAATTTTGCCATGGTGCTTGCTGCAGACTTTTAAGGAAAATTTTAGCTGAAGGAGTTCACTTGCTCCAGTGTATGAAGAAAGGGGAAAAATAAACCATCAATAATTTTTTTACTGCAGACCTCTGAGGAAAAATTAATGGGCAATTAGAAGTGGTGTTGCATGCTGCCTGTGCAAAATGGGGTCTTTCTTTACTCATGAGTCTTGACTTTGCAGCTTTAATAACCTTTTTAAGATAGCTTTTGTGTATCTTTTATTTAAATACCACTATCCAAATATTACTACATAAAAGCAGCAATTGAAGAGCCACGTGTCCTATGAAAGAAAGCCTTCATGTGCCTTTTCAGTGCTTTTTTCAGGATTTTTGCTCATCCTTGCACTCTGAATTCTTGTAAAATTTACTGTACAGATGTTTTACTCTGCCACCCAGCTGAAGTCACTCAGTGGCTCCCCCTCACCAGCCCAAATCACGCTGGGCTGGACTTGTACAGGTGCTCTCATTGCTTGCTGCAAGGACCAGGTTAGTGGGATTAACCCGGACTCAACCCAGAGAATGGATTAAAATCTTCAAAGATCGACAAGATGAACCCAAAACTGCCATGAAAGCTCTACCCTGCTTCGTGCATGCTTGGAGAGGACCTGAAGAAGAAATGCAGCGTGAAGACCTTCTGGCAGGCTTGGAAGCCCTTGAGACCCAAATCGGGTTTGCTGTCTGTTGTGTCTCAGCCAAGGGGACCCAGGGGCTGGAATTTTGAATGGAGTTTTTCACCACTGCCTATGAGACCACTCTGTTTGCTTTTAGCCCCAGGATATTACGTCTTGCAGTTGTGGCACATTTATGTTGCAGAACAGCCATTGCATTTTAGGTCTTTGTGGGAGATAGGAGGTATTTCTCTTTCCTTGGTTCAGTAAGACTAATGGTACGGAGGCTGGACTACAGAGGGAGGGACCGAAGATAATATCACAGAGCAGGAATCAGTCAGCTTCTGTGTGCAATAAATCACAATATGTGTCAACAGTAATATTGTGTGTGCTCCGTTCCAGGCCCTCTGGCTTCACCGCCTTTCTGATTCCTCCTTCATCCTCACCCATCTTGTCTCTATGCTTTGCGCTCCTCCCGAGTGAAACTTTCTGTTTGAAAACATCCAGGCAGTTTGGTGCAGTAGCCTCCCCTCTAAGTGAAGTGTCAGAGTTGCTCATACGTCTGTACCCAGCAGAAAGGAAGGGCTTCTTCAGAAGAAAAATCAGACCTGGAGTGGGGTGGATGACATTGTGCAGTGCCGGTCTCTCCCTCGGTGACTCTGTGAGTTGAAGGTAGATAGACTTTTGGTTTGGGCATCTTGGATAAGTGCCTGAAGTTTGATGGGATGCTTCTTAAGTCTTGCAAACAATTTTTCCCTTTCAGGTGGGCAGTGATGAGATGCATCTTACAGAGGAGGAGGGCTGGCTACAAATGGCAGAGTGGGTTAGCAGCTAAGGCATCTTTCTTTCTTTCTTTCTTGAACTGGGGAGCCCAGAACTGGACACAGTACTCCAGATGGGGCCTCACCAGGGCAGTGTAGAGGGGAAGGAAGGCAGTGTAGAAGGTCCAGGTTGGGACCTGGAGAGATGACTGAGCCTCCAGCTTCTGGCTGGGAGCAGCGTAAGGGCTCGGTGAGAAAGGCTACTGTGTGATTTGGAGGAAGGACAAAGGCAGCTGTCTTCTAGAGCCACCTATTTCATCCGAAGCCCTCCTGCCACAGGGAACAGAAGCACAGCTGTCTGTCCTGGCACCTTATGTGGAAAGGCTCTACATATCTCTTTTCTTCCTCGAGTTGTCTAAACAAACTAAAAAAAGCAGATATCTGGATGTTTTTAGAGCACATGTTTGTAGCTGTGGCATTCCCTGTGCAAAGCTCTCTGAGGTATGCAGCTTGGTGCCCATGGCAGTGAGCATTTATTTCTGCTTTGTTTGTGTTATTACTCAGCTTCCTCCTTTGTCTTAAGAAGCACCTTAGAGCTACCATGAAGGACTTCATGAAACTGTGTATGTTTTTGCATGGTTTGGAGGAAGGAGGGAAGATTGCTTGCAAGTTCCTCTTCAGCCTGCATGCCGTATTGAATGCTGTATTAATTGTTTGAAAATACAGTGGATTACTTCATTACTTCATGCTCAAATCTGCTGTCAGTCTTGTTCCTCATTGCAAACTGACCTTTTTCAAAAGTTCAGTTGCTGTTGAGGGGATGAGTCACCTTCTACTGCCTGGTTTAACCGAGGGATTGTGTGTTTCTGCACAGAATACGTCGACAGCACATCTTGGGGGTTGCCAGTGTGAATATTCACATTCCTCTGCGAGGCAGCGCTTTGGTGCGCTCTGCACAGAAGTTTCATGCACTCAGATTCTTGAAGACTTACCCAAAAAACTTAATCGGGGCTAGAGGAAACCGCAGAGAAAGAAGTTACCTTTTCACATGGTTTCAAAATGGCTTGTTCTGAAATGGAGCTACGTAATCATTAAGCTGTTTCTTGGCACCACTTGTTTGGATCTGCCAGTGATGGAGACTGAGAGATGCTCTTGCCCCAGCTTTAAAATAATAAAAGAAACACAAACCCTAAGCTGTGTGTTGAGGGGAGGAAAAAAAAAAAAAAAAACACCTCTTCCTTTCATTCCCTTAGCGCTAACATTTTCTCCGCTTCTCAGTAGAGAAACATCTTTTGATACTATTGCTCTTTGCACAGTTGAGCTTTTTCCTTATCTCCTCCCAAGATCTTGCATATACATATGGTTTTCTGTATCCTTAGTAATTAGGATGTTTTTGTTTCTGACTGTATCTGAGGCTCTGTTCAGAGACTGTGTCTGTCTTTGCCAGCTAACTTTTTTCTTAACCTTGTCGTGTTCTCAATAGCAGCTGCAGCAACGTTAAAACTTATAAGTTGAGACTTCAGTTTTAGTTTAAATTGTTGTAGTGAGGGTAGTCTTGGCTGCAGCACCAAAGCAGTGCTTTGTAAGAATCTCCTGGATATTTACTGTTAATTTCAAAATAACAGAACCCACAAAACAAAACTTACCGAAGTATTTAATCATTTGTAGCTCTGTTATTACTGAGGAGCTGAGGAAAGCCCAGGAAGGATGTGCTAGTGAATGGATGCGAACGTACGACTATTCTGGAAGCTCAGAGTGTTGTAATGGTCCCAACTATGTAGCAGCCTATTTGATAACTCCTTAACTGGCTAAAAATCTGGAAAGTTAATCGAAGGACCCCATGTCTTTAGCTACAAGTTCTAGTTTCCAGAATTCTCTAGGTTTCCCCTGTTGCTGGAAGAACTTCACTGAAAGCTGCTTTTGTGGCCTTCAGTGCATTGCAGAAGGTAAATGCATGCGATACGATGGGGGGAGTAGGGGGGAGGGTGGAAATCTGTGCAGTAGCTTGCTCTGTAGAGGCAACATTGAAAGGAAAAATAAGGAAGTTTGTGTCTGCCCAGTTAAGCGTTTGATGGAGAGCGTGGTGGCAGCAGGTACGATGGCAGCTGTTGGGCACATTCTGTTTTCAACCCATGTACGCTGTCAGTTTTAATAGTTGTCCTCTGACGTATCTTGCTGATGAAAACCCAGGATTTTGCCCGTTCTTTGGAGTCTGTGGAACAAGCCTCTTGCACAAGCAAGCAAACAAAATCTGGCATGGCCCAGTAATACTTGGGGTCCCCCTACCTACCCCATCAGCAGGCTGTGCGTTGGGTCACTTGAATCTTCAGCAAGGCTGTTTTGTTAAATCAGTTTTCTTCCTGGCAAATTTAAGTAACTAATGAGATGATTGTGTAGACCCAATCCAAACCTGAAGATAATTGGAGTCCTGATGAAATGCATCTTGGCAATCAGTGTTCAGGATAACTGCTCCTCAGACCCCACGTTGTCTCTTGGCTGTTGACCTCCTGCACCCTCCTTGGTGTGGTGGGGGAGTATCCAGTGCCTGCTACGAGTGCATTAGCTCTAAAGGCACTGGTATTAGTTGCAAGTGATTAAATTCTGCCAGTGTATGATGAGCTTTTTAATTGACCCAGGAACTTTCCCTGATAAGACACAAAACCGGAGGCTTTCTAGTTTCTCTTGCAAAATCCAGAGGAAGGAGTCCCAGTACAGTGCTGGGGATATCTGAATTGTTGCATTGTTTTAAAGCTAGCTCAACAGATATTGCAGCATAAGTCTTTGTCTTCCAGAGCAAATCCCTCACTGCTGGGTCTCCTCTGACTTATTAATCGGTTTTGCTGGCACAATAAACTGCAGTTGTGCTGAAGGGCCCCAAGGCCCCAGTCTGGCTTGGGATGTTTGGATGTATTTTATCTGCTTGTTTTGTTTTTCAGTTTGCAGTTCAGTTTGGTATGTGTGCTGTGGGCTTGTTTTCTTTTTCAGATTTGCCTTTATCTGTCTTGGAATTGTTTGCCTAACTAGGAGGTTAATCTAGATGTCTCGGGGCGGGG
>Ga0181612_126705_pt1 | contig 20255 bp, 7 predicted proteins | sample HoacroProtozoa21_FD_119630 | JGI IMG/M metagenome (GOLD analysis project Ga0181612, IMG submission 119630) | Hoatzin crop microbial communities from Cojedes, Venezuel. Combined Assembly of Gp0051906, Gp0051904, Gp0051908 | reverse complement strand
TTTTTGTGGTTTTTTTTTCTCCCTCCCCCAATTATTTCAGAAGAGATTGTACAAGTAGAGTTTCTTCTCTAGAGAAGATCCTTCTTCTACAAACTATGCTTGCAATCCTAGTGTAGAATTCAGCCAATGTAGTTGAACCTGGACACTTTTTATTTAGAGCTACAGAGATAAAATAGTCTGCTGACATGCTAAGCTTTTCCTAGAGTCACATTACAGCCCAGTGAAGGACATGGCAGTAATTCAGGGTTTGTTGGAAGGATGGCAAAATACTCGCGCTGTCTCTGCAGGGGCACTGGGGCACCAGAGCATGTCAATGTATGCTGCCATCCGTAAGGTGAAGCCTATACAGTTAGGGTGAAGTCAGCACCAGAAAAGCCCGAATTCAAAGCAGACTTTAGGGATCAATGGCAATAAGCTTTCCAAGTCAGATTAGGCAAGAGGAGAAAAGATACTGTTGAAATACATTTTGTCCAATGAAGAGAGTTTGCATGATAGACAGTTATCCATGATAGCTCAGCTTCCTTGGGGAATGCACATTTGCCAAACCAAAGTGTACAAAAATAGCATTATACCATGCAAGAATGTGGGAATTCTTAAGTCAGAGGTTTGTTTTGTTTTATTTTTACAATTTCTTCAGCCCTTCTGTTTCCTAGATTTTCAAGCTTTTATATTTTTAAACATTTACAGCTTTTAAACGGCACAGTTGTCCATCTTCCTTGAGCACTAAGTAACAGTAAAATGACGAAGTCTGGTAGCAAGGAAGATAAAGTGGTGGAAGGAATGAAACATGCACAAAGAAAAATATCTGAACCTCAAAACGTAGTTCCCATAGGAGAGTAAACTGTGAACAAATCAGTAAATGGAACGATGTTGCCTTTAGCATGATCTTCTAATTGCAGAGTCAAAGCAGAGTCAAGTATGCTGTGGTCAGTCAAAAGCCATTTCTTTGCATGCATAGCCACTTGGATAAACCAAAAGATTCCTTTAGATGGCGAGAAATCTGTATTTGGAGTTATGCATATGACATGAATGCACAGCAGGATTGCTAAATTAATTGTCTGTTCAGTATTTTAATTTGGCAACAAAGCAGATGCTGGGTTTCAGTTCATGATCTAGTTAAGATGCCAGTAACTGTGGTGGTAAGTTAGCTCATTGTTTCTCATACAGAGAGAAGGTGAAACATCCAGTTGTTACACGTGGAAGATGAGCATTACCACATCTCTTCATCTATGCGAGGGAAGGATTCTTCCCATTTCTGCTACCATGCTAACTTTAAATGTACTGGCTAGAAGAGTCCACAATCTCTTAGAATTTAAACTTGTGATTTTCCTTTTTTATTCCTATTCTTCTTGTTGTTTGTTGCCCTTCATAAGTTAAATAATTCTCCTATCTTCTCGATGTTTATAAATCCTTCAGGCATTTATAGGTAAATATTTTTATTTGTATTATTCAAGTTATGCAAAGATGTGGGGTTGTTTTGGAAGGCTCCACATCTAGTTAATAGCCCACTCAAAACTTCTCTCAGTGTGCCAGGGTCTTTTTCTCACCTCTCTTATGTGCCATGATTTGTGCACGTGTAATCCCACATTACATTGCTGCCATGCATCCGCTATTAAAAAAAATTGCTGAATGAGAGTAATAGAGAGGAACAATGAGCTATTACAGGATGTTCAAGACAGGGTCATTACAGTATATTTTCTTGTGCAATCTTGTTATGCACAAGCTTCATATTTACCAGCTTGGTTCATTTGTCAGCACCCTATTATTAGTGTTGTAAGGCTACGAACTGCCTGTTTTCAAATTGATGAAATACAGATTTTATTTAATAGCTCTGTGGAAAGGTGCTTTTCAGTATTTATAATAAATGTATAGATTTTGTAAATATTCAGTATTTATTTATCCTGCTTGGTAATGAGAAAAAGAGCCAGGAAATTTTTCACTATTAAACAGCAAATTAGCTCCAGTGTACTTAGCAACACGAAATCACAGAAGCTTATGTTGGGCTGCATAATTTGAAAGTATATAGATAATTTAAAAAAAAGATTTTTGCTTTTGAATTTTGAAAAGAGAACAGTTTATTCACCATGCTGCTTTTCAACATACAGGGTATTTTTTCCATAATTTCCAACACTTGGAATTCAAAGGGTCGGTTTGATGTAAAAGGTGAAGATAAGAAATAGCACCGAGTGGGCCTTTGAAGCAACTGTGAACTGTTTCTGTGATGTGTGATTCAGTTAAGTATTCTCTAGCTGAAGGACACCCACTAATGAGCACAGCTGCAAGCAGTTAAGGTTTCCAGCTAATGCGAAATAAGAAGTTCAAGCAAGAGGATTCAGTCAAATTTGGGAAGACAAGAATTTGGGATTGGGATCCAGGAATTAGTGGAATAGACTAGAAACCAATCCACAAGGATTTGGGATGCTAATGAAAACTGCATATGTTGTCAGCATTGTATGAATTTGTCTCAATCTTTAAGCAAGGCGTATCATTTTCTTAGATGTGAAAATGGTCTTGTTTGTGTTGTTGGAATAAACACAGCCTAATTTTGAATACTGGGCTATATTTGTGTCGTAGAGCCTAAGGAATGGAAAACTAAGGGTACTGCAGGTCAGTATTGAGGTTAGCAGAACTGCGAGGGGGAAGTCTGGCGGTGAAATATCCTACCGCACGCCTCAGTGCTGCCTGCTTTTGCATGCGAGGACAAGGGGGTGGGGGAATCAGCCACTACAGGAATATACACGCGAGTCTGGTTCTTGCAGAGTAAGAAACAGATTAACTGACATGAAGTGTCAGCGGGTGAGATTTGAATTAATGCTACTCATCAAAAGCTGTTCCAAACTGTACAGCTTTTGTCCAGTTTGACAAATGGCTCATTGGAAGTGATAGAGACCAACTGTTTTTCTTCAGCTCTCTGACTCCATTTGGCGTTTCAGTCTTCAATCCCGCAAAATTAAGTTTTGAAGTCACAAGTAGTATACTTTACACAGTTCCGCATACTCAGTGAAACTATATGGATGATACGCAGAGCACAAAACAAGGCCAAGGGTTTCCAAAACCAGCAACAATTTAAAGGGAGTTATAAAGGGGAAAAAAGAAAAGCTAGTGATGGGCAAGAAAACATCGAAGAGAAAGTATGTGTTGGAGAAAATGTCTTTTGCCCACTGGGTCCATACTGCTACTCCTTTTGAAAGGTGATATATGGAGGGTGCTCAGTAATTATTTACCACACCTAATGTTATTTATATCTGTTTAAGAAAGAATATTAATGTATTGCTTAGTTATAGGAAGCGGAATGTGCCCTGCTTAATGTAAAAATAAAGCAACTAATTAATACCAATCGACAATATTTCTGTCACATTAACTACAGCACAATAGTTGATGTGTTCCTCCTAAACCACCACATGATACTATATGCATGTATGTAAGCAGTTTTTTGAACTGAAGAAGCTCCAAGAAATACATGTGGGTTTCCATAATCCTTTTGTAGCTTTTTAATGTGAACACATAAATTCTTAGATCATTGAACATGTCAGAAGGATTATCGTGACGATTTTTAAAATCAGCTGGGTTTTCTCTGAGGGTGAGTGTTTGAAAGAGCACTACTAAGTTTCTTGGGCGTATGTCATGACAGGAAAGGGACCACAAATGTGGTTTAAAATTACTTCTGTTGGGTAACCTGCAACTGCTTGCTGAAAATCTTTCTCTTGAATCTCTCTCTCTCGAGATTGTAAGCATAGTCTAGTAGAAAATAAATTAGTTCTAGTCCCATAGAGGGGGACGAACTCAGCTTGTCACAGACAGACAGTTGTTTCCTGACATTGGGCACTTGGTTAACAACTTCCAGTGTTTGAAGGTGTCACGGGTCGTATGGATTCTGTATGTTTGTGGCCCTTTGGGCTTAACAGGAAGGTCACCAAGTTATCGCGCAACTGCTGTCCGTTTGAAGAGATTCTACTGCGTTTCCTGCCCCACTGTTGGAGAACCTCAGCTTTCAAAGAGAAAACAGTGCTGCTCCTGTGAATTTGCTGGTATCTAGCCCTTGTTTTCTACCTAGAAAAAAAAAAAAAGTGTAATTCTTTTCATTCTCATTTCCTTTGTGTTCCATCCGATCCTATTGACTCTCTTTTCATCTAGCATGATCTCTTTGGAACAACTGACTAGATCTTTGCTCCATTTCTTTTTCTGTGCTCTGAGAGTCTTAGACTGCTGCCTTTCCAAAGCTGTCTGTATCCCCAGACCTTTAGGAGAAGGATTCCCACTTCTCTGGAAGAACTTACTGTGTTTTCCACCCATAACTTGGGAGTTTAAGTTGTAATAAAACAAAGCATAGAATAATCCTTGCTCAACAAACCAATATGGATAATACAAAGGATGGTTGAGCCAGAAACCTTCTTACCCCAGAACTTTTGACTTCATCCTTATTGCATGAGAAGAGCGTGGTTGTCAGAAAACCAGTTTCTAAGTTGCAGCTCTTTCCAAGAGGTGCAAGATATACATGTGGAAATTCTAGTTATGTAATCATTTGCGGGAATGTAACTACCTCTATTTTTGTAGCCAGCATTAAAGAATACTTAACACAAAATCAGAGTTTTAGTTTGGATTCTTGGTTGATGGTGTCCCCCCCCCCCTTCCAAAATGTAGCAAGCACATTATCCTTGTTACTGACAGAAAATTTCTTTTCAAGGAATTAACTCTTTCTGTTGTTCTGCATAAGGGAGGTAACCTTTGTAACATCCTCTTTTATTTACCAGCCGTATTTGTAAGCTACAGGAATCCTGTGTGTGAAGCCACAACACTGTGCTCAAGACAGAAATTCTTGGTCTTTAGTAGAAAACCATTTGGTAACAAACTGAATAAAGCTGTGACTCCTGTCAGGTGTTTGTTTTAAGTAGCACCAACTAGTACTTTTTTCAAAACTAGAGAAGTGATTCAAATGAAATCAGAGTCCTCTTATGTCTTCCCCAAAAGAAAGAGATTTATTACTGATCACTCTCTTTCAATTTCACACGCCTCTGCAGTTCCTACGCTTTTGCTGGAGTTGGAATCAAAGTACCAAAATACGATGGAAAAAGGCTGCTCTTGCATGATTTCTGGCAGGCTTATAACCTGGGAGTATCTAAAATATCATCAGAAAGCCTGTTCTCATGAGATTCCTGTCCACATTTCCAGACCAGCAAATCTGGAACATGATCCAAAAAAAGTGTAGATACTTATACAATCATACAATTACAGCAGAGCTTGTGGTTGAGTTTTTTGGTGTGGTGGGTTTTTTGTTTGTTTTGCATTTGTGTTTTTTTTTCTTTGCAGTTCTTCCCTTGTCACTTTATATAGTAAGTTTTTTGCATAATTTTAGCTCTTCTCTATTCTTTCACTCTCGTCTTCTTACCTTTGTCTCCTTCCCTTGTTAATGTGTTTTTATTCAGATTGATCATTCTCTTAGAAATGTGTCATTTTTTATAAACAACATTCTCGAAGTAGAGAGTGATGAGAATTTTGCAGAATAAGCTAGAACCTGTTCATACTTATTTTCTAATTCTGACTATTGCTACTGAAGATTAACCCAAGTTAGTGGGTGGATGTTATTTAAGAAAATGTTTTTTCTGTGCTTAGTTTCAGGTGGATTTAGTAATGAGTTTGCATGCTGCTGCTGTATCAAATTCTCCTTACTAGCAAATCCTTGCTAGGTGTAAATGTTTCATAGTTTTAGACACAGTCGACTACTTCGTTCAAATATTACTCTAGAAGTACAGTACACGCAAAAATAATTCTGGAAAAGCTCTGTATTAAAGCAGTGACGACCACGAGCAAACATCTTGTTTGCTAGACAGTATAGGTGATGCAGTTGTCAGTGCTATTGTTGCGTTAGTATTCAGCAGTAATTAATTCCATTGCTTGAACAAGAGCGCTCAGAGACCATGTTATAATTCTAGCAGAGTCCTGCCAAGCAGCTGGTGCTGTTTCTTGTTTTTGTTTTTTCTCAGAGAAGTAGGATTGAGCTCACTGGAAAAGTTTCTCGTCTTTCACAGATATAAATCAGTAAACATAATCATTCAAACAAAACCACTTTTGACATACATTACCTATAGGGACAAATAGGTATTATGCAGTGGTGACTCCTATTTAAGGTTCCTTGATTCAGTAATAGGTAAACTAGCAAGATATGTGTGGTTTAAATTTTATTTATGACATAAGCCTCTGTATTCTCCTGAAATACAGTTTGATGATCACATAAGCTTAAATTATTTTTTCTTTTAGGAGGAAGACCTCTTTATCTACGTGATAAATGACAGGAAAAAACATTGGTCAGCACAACTTGTGACTACAGAATGTATCAGGGTGCTCTTTTAGAATTTATCATTATTTAGTTACATGTATTTTCCTAGGGAAAATGTACTTCTCTCGCACTTAAGTACTGTTGCAGCTTCTCTGAGGAAATATTTGCATATAGCAGTAATGTTCATAAGATTTCTTTATTAGGTGAGAGACGAAAATATATTCACTGTGAAGGAGGGGGAAATGCAGCTTTTGGTAAACTGTTAGTGTTTTTTGCACTGAGCAGAGCTGCGCTTGCGCCTTTGTATCACCCTCAATTCAGCAAACATTAATGAGTTTAGTTTCAAAATTGTAATTGTTAAATTGTTGTGCCTTTGTGTGCGCTGTATGATTCTATGGAGGAACTTGCTTGCATTTGGAAGAACACGAAGTGTACAGAAGGCTCCATGGCTTATCCAACTGTGCTGCTACTTCATCGATGAACTGCATTTGTTCATCACTTCCTGATCCTTGGGCTTCAGTCTCCGCACCCTCCCACCCGCCTAGTATAAATTTGAACAGAACTTTTCCGTCCGCTGAATGTGCAGATCTGCTGCAGTAAAAACAGCATAATGGAAGCCATGTGCCTCCAAAACCAGTCAGGTCAGAGAGGACTTGCCACTAATAGTCTGTTCTCAAATCTGAGGTGGTTTAGGTATGTGCTTGTATTTGCTGGTAAACTTGATTTTGTTTTCCTTTGCTCTTAATTTGTGAATTGGCTCTTGCATCTAACTGAGTATCTTAGTTTTTACAAATTTTGAGTGACTATCGGATAACTTTTATAATACAAGGACCAGAAATTTTCTGACTTAAGCAGTTTCAAGGTGCTGATGGTCTATATATAATCATACCATATATTCATACCACATTCTGTACAGATTTGTACCTTGTAACTGTAGCTGTAGCTTGAGAAGTGTTGTAAAACTGACAAACGTGCCAAGTCTCCAATAAATGCAAGAAAATGCGCAAGTTTGTTTACGCATGCTGTGACTGAACTTTCTTTTTCCCACCGTCACCTTCTCTCCAATCCTGCTGATTTTTCTTTTCTTCAGTTTTTAGAAGTTTGGCTCCACAACAAATTGCTCATAAGACCAATTAATGTTGTAGAAACAGATGTTTTTGATTTGTTAGCAGTGACGTGTTGTTTTCGCGGATCAGAATGTCACAGGGATATTATATTTTTGTAATATTTTATTATATATTATATTTTTGTAACAACTCATGCTTTTCATTTACTTTAGAATACTTAATGCTGTTTCACAGGTATAATTGAACTGGAACCTTTACACTCAAAATGGAGGATTTCCCATCTTGAATCAGGTCTAGGCCAGTGAGCTTGAGTACCCTGCTTTTGGACTTCTGCCTGTACCCTGTGCATGGTGCTTCCTGTAATGACAAAAATGTATGCGTCATCTTAAGAAACTGAATTTATTTTTGCAATGCTTTGCACAATGAAAAAATAATTTCTGCTTGATAGTCTCAGGAACTTATTTACTACTCTGAAGCTCATGTATCTTTTTCTAACTACAAATTTAGCTAACAAAGGTAGTATAATATTATCCAGACTTTTAAAAAAGCCAGTGACTGAAAGCAGTTGATTGGAAAGATCTTTAGTGTTTATGCAACCTATATGCTAGGCTATATAAAGTAACACAGTATTTTTTATAATTATCAGCCATTAATTGTGTTGACTTCCTTCTCCTCCTAGAATTAGCACAGAAAGGAAGACATGCTTGTGTTTTGTTTAAAGCCTTGATCAACAACAGCTCCCTAACTTTCTTTTTTTATTTTCTAAAGTTGAGTTGCTCATAAATGCTATTTGTCATGGTGACAAAATTCATGTTTGCCAGCTAGGCAGTATACTTGTTAAGACTATAACTTAAGTTCTCCAAGAAAGGTAACGAAACGTGTGTACAAAGACCATTTGAGCATCTAGCATTATTGAGGACAGGACCAGTTCTCACCAGGTACTCTCTTCTTGCTCCTTCCTACGTGAATGTGAGGTGAGAATTGGATTAATAACGTGAGCATGAAGCATTCTGCATTTTAATAATTTCTGATGCACTCAAACATGGTAGTTACATTTCAATGACTCTTTTCTCCCATGGTGGCATAAAGGCCAGTGGAGCATGGTGAAGAGAAGGGGTAGTACAGTCACAGTTCCTGTAATGAAGAAGCTTTTCAGAGATGAGAGAGCTGATAAGCCACAGAAGCGCTTGACCTGAGTAACACTGAAGAAATGACATTGAGCAGTTGATTCCCAACGTCTAATCAAGCTGCGAGCAGAGAAGCAGCACAGGAAGAATGATAAACGTGTGAAGACTTGCATTTGTAGTTGTCTCATCAAGTCTTTCTCTGTGATTAAATCAAAAGACCCCAATCCAAATTAACTGTCAGATGTACCAAAAAAATGACAGGGCTTACATACAGATTTTCACAGCTCATAGCTCTGGAACAGTTGCACGGGAGATAAATTGTGCTAAGACTGTTAAGACTTGCCTTTAGAAATCGTAGATTTTTATAAGTTAAGGAGTGCTGCTTTCTTACTTCCATGGTTTTTAGTACAAACAAGGAATAATGTGCAAATAACACTGAAGTTATTGAAAGTTACTGAAGCATTGCATCCCTTGGGCATAAATGCAGCTAATGCTGCAAAAGCATGGCTCTGAAGCACAAAATCCTGAAATCCATAGCTCAGATAACAGCTTTCTGCAATAATTCCTTAGTTTCCCTAGTTATCCCTATGGGATGTGGTAGATACAGCTAGGACGAGGAACGCTAACAAACCTTAAGATGTAGCAGCCAGTACATCATAACAACTTTTGCCAAGAAACTAATCTAATCCTACAGTGATCAGCTCCACCTATGTCACAGGCCTGTAGGAGAGAAATGCACTTGAGCTATTTTATGGTAGAAAAGAGTGGAGATACAGAGGTTTTCAATAAGAATTTAATATAAACCAGGTGGGTTTTTTAAATTTGGTTTGTCTTTTTTTTTTTTGCCTTGAAGCTTAGAATATGTTATCATTAAAAAAAATTCCATATGATCCTGGTCAGATGTGAAATGCAAACTATATAAAAGTGAAGTATGGAATAGATTTTTCACAGCCTAATTTTTTGTTCCCAAGAAATACATTAGAATTACACAGTGTAGCTTTCAAAGCTGACTACCTGAATATATTAGAGAAATAAAAAGTCATTCAAAATCATAGTTTGATTTTTATAGAGTAGGAACCTATTACTTGAAGTGCAGCATCTTTCATAAATAAAACACTTCTGATAGTTAAAATACAATTTTATGAAGGCTCCATAAGCACACGGTGCTGTAAGGAATGATGATCGTAACACAATTCACACAGTTTTGGCTGTTGGAAGCCGTATTGTTCGGCTGCTGGCTGGAATTCAGGATATCCCTTACTGTTTTCAAAAAAATCTCTTGGGCCCTTAATTTCCAGCTGGACAGTCACCAAAGGTCCATGGAGGAGACCTTGAGCAAAACTTAGACCTAATACAGCAATGCAGATGCGTTCTTTTAATATTTTTGTTTTTTAATGCTAGATCTGTTTGGTCCTTTCAGCTCTTACTTATGTGGTTAAAATGCTTTATTTGAGAGAACTTACAAATTGTTCAAAGAACTATCTAGATTTATAGCTTGCTCGTATTTCGGCAAAGTATGGCACCTCTCCTTGAATATATATTTCTTCATCAAATATTGTCTCTACAAAGATACATTTCTTTTGAGGTCTTTTGGGAAGCAGAGAAGGGCACTGGTGTCTGCTTTTGTAATATTATACCTTCAGAGCTGCCACTTTTGGGACTGTTTGACAAAGCCCAGCAGTGTCAATTCCAATCACAGAAGCAAGTGTTTAAGCTCAACAGATGAAGATACTTAAGTAAAATTAATCTTTGTTGTGAAAGGATACCACCCTTTCCTCCACCTCCTGTCTATACTTAAAGATTATTTGAATCTTCTGGTAACTTAAACTCTGGGAGGAGCTGTTTCCTGCAAAAATGACTCCATATTTCTGCATTTGCCCACATTTCTGGTATACAGGGTTTAAAAAAAAAAGCCTGTGTAAACAGGACAAATTAAACACAGCCTACAGTACTCATCTGCCTTAGTGACTGTAATAGATTACAGTTGCTGGAAAACTACACAAGCTGCGTTTGCAACGTCCCTCCAGCTGTCTTCTGGATTCTGACAACCATGCCGTGACGATGTTTCAGCTCTTTGTGGGATCTCACCCAAAATCTGCATAGTGCTCTTCTGGCTGCTGTTAGGGCTTGTCTGAAAATTTTACTTACCAGTTTGCCCTTTCTTGACAGTCTTTGGAGGTGATCCAGTCTTTAAGTATGACCCCCTTTTCACACGACCTTTGTTTTTGAGTTGTTTGATTCTGATCTGGGCATGTCATGAGTTAGTGACTTTAGTGAAACTGCTAGGAGACCCAAAACATAAACGTGATGGGTGTTTTTTATTCTTTATCAAATTTTGCTTTTGGTTTTTGGTGTGGGTTTTTTTTTTTTTCTGTCTCTGATCTTCAACTAAGCTGTTTATAGGGAAGCTGTTAGTAGTGGAAGGATTTGTAGTTGGGGTGGGATGCAATTACCCAGTGCACAGGGAAGTCCCCCAGGCCTGGCTGCCCCGTGGTGACATTGGGGCCAGGTTTGGCAAATGTGTCTCATGCCCTCAGGGCATCTCAGAGGGCACTGGGAGCCTGTGTGAGGGCAAGTGAACTTGGCCTTTGGTCTTGACCTCTCTCATTACCTGTACATGTGAGCAGTAGCGTTGGTAAGGTGTGGGATGTATGTAGCTACAGCTGCGTGTTTGCAGACTGAAATTGTGATATGAATGGAGTTAATACTAGGGACTGATTACGCTGTTGTAGAAAAATCAAAATGAGAGACAGTGGTTTTATTTCCAATGTTTTTACACTTTCTGTGATATTCAGCTGTGTTGTTCACTTTCTGCTACTGTAAAAGATCAATTAAAAATGGAAGGGTGATCATGATTAGCTAGGCAGGTCCATTTCCACTGCACCAGCACGTGTTGTGAATGTCCCCAGGGTATTTTTTGGACAGTAAAATTGTTAATGGTGCTGGTACTTCAAAAGCTATAATTAGCCTCTGAAGTTAACACCCTTTCAGTTCTATTGTTTTGAGTGCAGAGATTTGAGAAATCCTTGGTGTATTGTGACCACTATGAACAAATTTCCCTGCCTAAAAGGAATGTAGAATTGTTTAAAATCACTGTTAGTCTGAGATCGAGCTTCAAAATCTAAATAAAGACTTGTTTCTTAGGTCGGCAGCTTTTTAAAATTGCTATTCAGTAATGATAATTATCAGATACTAGTTTTTGAATCTCCTGTGTTGTAACATGAATATCTAGCTCTTACATGTATTATGTATTCTATTGTATTCTATTTTACATTGTAAAATTTTTCACATTTTTAATCTAGGAATATGTTCTTTTTAAAGTAACAGTAATTTCTTATGGCTCCTGTGCTTTCTTAATGTTCTTATACTCTGGCGCATGTTTAATAGGTCAGACTGTGTATTCACTGTAGCTCATTCTGGCACTATAATTGTATCATTTATATTAATAATAATGAGGCAATGAGTTTGGCTGCTGTCACCAGGTGATCACTTTAAAAATCCAGGAGTATTTAAAACCTAATGTATTTCAGGTGCTTTTATTTTGTCTGGGGTGCTGTAGACGTGCCTTCAGGATTCTCATCAGTCATGATGGCTTGATTAACTGCTGTGATTCCTTTGTGATTATGTTCATAGGAACAGACTTCTGATTCCTCATAGGGCTTTATGGGAGAAATGAAGGAATCATGAAAATCAATGTGACTGCCAGATTGTTAAACCCGGGTATTTAAGTCACTTTTATTAATGCCTGTATATTGCAGATGACTTTCATTTAGCAGAACGTAGCACTAGTGTTGCATTACCCTTTATTAAAAAGTAGGTAGTCTTGAGTTATCTGTTGAAAATTGCAGGTAGTACAGAATGTGAAGGTATGTTTGGTTATTGGGGGACATTGTGTAAGTCATTATTAAGATGGCTGAAAAAACTGACATCCACGGTGCTACTATATGCAATTCAATCTGTAGGGTGAGTGCTTGGAATGGGTGGCAGGAGATTAGAAAGGGACAGACCTGGGTGCAGAAGGTCACTTTAGGTAGCGATTACATCTTCACTGTACAGGAAGAGCCTACTTTGTGTTTCTTAGGTGCAAAGAGAATATTAAGGTAGATTGTCTCAGTCAAGTAAGGCAACACTGGGAATTTCTTGTGGGGGATGTTCCTTTAAACTCAGTACCTGAAGTGACCCTAGCGATACCACAGGTGCTAATGTCCAAACCATAATCTGAGAAGAGATTTTGGATCTGAGACCATCTTACAGACAGGTAAGTATAGTTACAGATCAAAGACTCATCTAGGAAATAATTGACTAATTGTTTATTAGCAGAAATATTCGGTTGTATTTTTCTGACTTTTCGTTAGTCTGGATTTTCATATTTAACCCAAGGACTTGTACTCTCTTTTTGCAGTCCCTTTGATGACAATCCCTACAGAAATGGATGGTAAATCTATTGCTAATTGCTGAGTGGATATTTAAACCTCAGGTGTGACACAACATGCAATGTGGTGATGGGCAAATCATTTAAATTCTTTTTTTTCTCAGACACATCAGGGGTTTTTTTCTTTATATCCTTCAAAATTTACCTGCAGGTTTTTGTAGGCCTCTCAAAAACTGTAAATTAAAGTAGACTAAACACTACACTTCTCACTGGTATTCACTCCTACAGAGAATGAAAATTGTATCTGTATTAACAATCAAAAGATTTAGTTTCTCATGACTCTGTCAGACATTAAGCTGGTAAAAATACCTCTTGCAATAGGCATTTCTTTAAGACATTGCTTAAGAATTCTTTCACAAAACCCTTACTGAAGATAGCAACTCACTCTCAGTGATTTGAATTAGGATCAGTATTTTAAATTATCTTACTCGCATCTTCCTTTATGTTCTTTCTTGTTGCTTCTCTGTAACCTTAAAGGAAAAACTGCATTGCAGGGTTTTTTTAAATTAGCCTCTTGATTGTAGAATTGAGCCCATTTTCTTCATAGCGTAATCATTCTGCATTTGGTAACGCTATATATTTGCAGTAGCTGATTTGGCTCCCACATTTGGATTAGTCTGAATTTCCCATCAGTTTGGTAGTCTAATTTTCAACAGATGTTTTAGGGTCATCGTCCCTGTAATGTCTGACCCTCACAGATGACCAGCCAAGTGAGGTTCAGAGTTCAGAGCTCTGGGTGATGGCCACTTCAGATTTAAAGTTCTATGTTCTTTAAAAACACTCATCAAAGGTTTATTTCTCTTCTCCATAGCCTTGTAAAGTGGTGTAATGAGATCGCCTGAGGATTGATAATGACTTCAAAGTTAGAAGTTGTCTGAGAGCAACAACATGGGAATGAATTTACTTAGTTGGATGATTGCAAATGATGCTTATTGATATCTCAAAATCTTACTGAATTGCTATCTGGGAGATGAAGTCTTTTAGAATAGGACAAACCAATTATAGCTAAATTTGTCAGTGTCCCTTTTGACGAGGGTCTGTATCTAATCCTTTTTATGCTTTGCTTAGACAAAGCAAAAAGTACTTTGCCTCTTGGTCTGTAAAATGTTTATACAATATCCAGAATAATTAATGTCATCATTAAAATGCCACTAGTTCTGGAATGATGTGCAACAACAGTTTAGCAGTGCACAGTCAGTAAAGATTTGGGATGCTGCAAAAGAAAGTGAAGAATAAAGATGGTTGTGTGATTTTTGTACACCGTCCTCATCATTGAGCAGTTACAAAATAGGCTAGTGTAGTAGTTGTTTTCCAATACCCTCCTGGAAAAGGGAAATGGATTTAGTGGGTGGGGAGGAAACCAACTAGATTTTATTCCTGCAAATTTTTATTTCTTTTGAGAAACCTGGAGATGTTAGGGCAATGAGAAGTTAGCTCATGAAATGTCATCAGTTCTCCATGTGATGCAGACCTGTAGCAATAGCCAAGCATTTTTATTTCTATAAAATTACTTACAGGGTCTGTAGGACACATACCTGTTACGGGATTCATTTGCCAGCAAGACTTGCATCCAGTTAGGAATTAGTACAGAATTTTTATGTCTGCTCTTGGCCCAGTTATGTATCTCACCAATAAAGCACTTGATAGTTCCTGAGGGCAAAAAAAAAAAAGGTAGCTGTTATTACAGCTTCAGAAGAGAACAGCGTTCTCTCTCCACCATATATGCTGATTAATTCAGAATATCACATTCATTACCTGCTGTGTTTCAGCAAATATCCTGCTCTGTCAACAGCAGGAGGAAGCCAATGCAGGAGATACCTGGATTTCACCAAAGGAAGCTTGGCATAAGCTACCTCGATAGAAATAAATGCAGGAGAATTTTTGTTCTTTTGTTTCTGAATGATTCCCTCGCATGGAGTCAGTTGGGTGATGTTGTTTCTGTTGGCTCCAGCAATGTCAAGGCCATTGATGATGCAAGTTTTGTACTGTTTTTCCCCATTGCTTGGAAAATTGTCTCTCCCCTCCTCCCTCCCCCCCTCCAACCAAATGCCTGCCAAGCAAGCAGCTGTGAACAAAATTTCTCAGCGAGTTGAATTTGAAGTTTTGCATGCTCTGTGGAACAGGGTACACAGATACAGCTTTGAGAGGGCAACAGTTGAGGGGTACAAAATGTGCGTGCGTGAAATGGATGAGCCTTTTAAGAGGTCTTCTTAAGTTAAAATGCTCAGGAAAGTATGAAAAAATGGAAGCAAAGGTTGTTTTTTCATAATGATTTTTGATACTTCAGTCTGAGGTGAGTGACGTCAGAAAGTTTGACGTCTGAGCTTTGCTATTGAACTCCCTTAGCAAAACTAGTGAACAGGAGTACCGCAGCTGCGTCTGAGACACTGGCAGACCAGACCGATGGCAGGAACAGGTCTGTAGAATTACAAACTCAGCTGAAGAAGTTTTAACTTTAATTCTGGTAGACTTCATCCTTATCAAAGCTTCCCATTAAATTCCATGCATTTTGTTTCTGCCAGGGATTTTTTAATGGAATGTGAAATCAATATGAGAATTCGGTGGGGTTGTCTTCTTCAGGAAAATACATGCAGGATGTGAGTGTGCAGAAAATACGGACACCTATGTTAAAGCCATGTAATATTTTCCATGCTTGCAGTGGAAATTTTCAGTTGCTTGCAGTTTTGACAAGCTTTAACTGAGATTTTCCATTACATGTTTCTGCCTTTATATTATTATGATTTTTATATTTGGAGGGGAGATAATGTGCTTAAATATGTAAATTACATATAGGTAACATATATTATGTAGTTTATGACTAGAACAGCTGTGCTTGAATCTCATTCCTCTGCTGTAACTGTAGTGCTTGTAATGTTTTATTACATTTTATATTTAATATTTCATTGTCATGAAGTACCTTGTCCAAGTGAGATTCGAGTTTATCAAGGCAGTGATTTTTGTGTCCAATCTATGTAATATTTTTAATGTTCATAGTTAATATTTTATTTTGGTTTGCATTCAGGTAAGTCAGGGTGGAATACTGCAAAAGGATATGGAAAAGTCTGTTTGTAATTAAAGGAACACTAATTGGACTTTAGGGACTGTGTGTAAGATACACTAGTCTTTCCCACGGCCACACCCTGAGCATATGATCTTTAACTGAATTCATGGAAACATTCACACTGCTTCCTACAGATTGCAGCTGGCACTGTCTGTAAAATCTCTGCTTCACAAAGTGCAGAGAATTTTATGTGATAATGCGCAATGACACATTGCATTCTGCTGCAGTGTTACTATACAGCTATGTGAAACAGATGGAATGCGTTGTAAAAAGACTGTAATATGCAATGCAATTATGCAATAACGTCGTAATCCTAGTAATGGTCATCCTTGCGGTTCTTGTTCAGAGGATGTGAAACAGCGCAGTCCTTGACCATGAAGTATGTGTGTGGTGTACGGATTGCATGCCAGCTAAATTGTTGGTGACCCACCAACTGCTTTTGCTATTTCAAACTTCTAACATCTTTCCCAGCAGCATAAGCTCTGCAAGTAGAATTTTTCTATGGCACAGAATCACGTTTGTATTAACAGTATGAAAATGTAATAGGACGTCAATTGAAATATAAGGCCAGTTAGACCTGGTGGGCCCATCCAGTTTTCAGCAGTTGTTAGTCTCTGGTATTTAAAAAAAAGAAGTAAGACTTTGTGAGAGACAGTTGATGGACAAATTTGAAAATTAGCAAAGGGTTAGTTTCTTCCTTTCAGGTAAGAACTGATGTATACAATTTCAGGTGGAAGGAATTTCACCTAAGTGGTATTTCAGAAAAGATACATAAGCCTGTTATTTAAGTTAGTGCTAAAGATTTTTACTTAAATACTCTCCGTATTCACACTAAAAGATTGTCTTCATGTAAAAAAGGAATTATTCTTTCAAAAATAAGTGCACGTTGTCAAAGATAATTCGCCACATAAATCTGTTCTGGTTTGTTGAATATGGCTTTAGCTGTCCAAACAGTCATCAGTGCCTTTTGGGGTATTGTATGTAACACAAGAAAAGTTTGAGACTCTCACATTTACGCTGGTGCCAGCCGTTTTGTGTTCTCCATGTACACTTTCCAATCAGAATGAGAAATACATAGGGTAAATGCCATCAAGTGACTACGCTGACCTCTCTGGTAGCAGTTTGCTTCCTGTTCAAAGGATTTCACTTCTCATGGTTGGTTGATTGCTATGATCCTGTAGTTAATTATTACACTGACAGCAACTCTAGCAAAACAAGCGTTTCTGCACTCCTGGATGCTTCAGTCTGACTATGCCAGAGTTGTGCTTACGTCAGTATTCCTGTGGGTGTGGTAGGGTATGGATGAAGCTGAGGGCAATTCCCATTTAGAAGACTTTGAAACGTCGACGGATGATATTTTCCTCAATTTGTCAATGCTAATGTTAACTTAGATTGATAGAAAATGATGTTAATGTAAAATATCATTTGCTGTAGCAATATTTTGGCACATGTCTTCACTTGAAAGAGATGTAGGTGGAGGACAGAGAAACCTGTTATCACTCTGCCTACTTTATGGCTACCTTAAGATGATTTCTGCAGCTAATCTCTGAGGAGAAGGAGAGTTACGTATAACAAGAAAAGCTCTGGTTATAGATATAAGGAAAAATGCCTTGACATTGCTCTTTTCTTAATACGTTCTTTGAGTGTGTGCGTCCATTCTTTTCTGTCATTAGCAGTCATTCTCAAGGCTTTGCCCTTCTGTGATGTACTGATTACAGGCCCTTGGAAGTCAAGACCCGTGTCTGTGTGGGTCTCAAGAAGATGAGCATATTCCGGTATGCAGCTGTAGACTTTAAAAAATATGTAGAAGTTAATTTCTTTCTATACTGTTGAGATTAACTACTACTGGTTTTTAACTTTCTTGAGTCTGACAAACTCCTTTATGGCTAGCATACTCTGTGTAAGCCAAGTTTAAAAAATATGCTGCTAAAATGCCATTTTAGTAACATAACAGATGAAAAAACAGGAAAGATGGGAAATATCTGTAGCTAATTAAAAGCGAACGAGACAAGCTTCAGATGACTAGAATTCAAAAGGTTGGTTTTGGCTGCTGCTTGTTCCTGGCTTTTGCTACAGGACGGATTAGTAGTTTTGATAATTTTGCACAGTATAACATGTATTGTCTAATATTCAAAGGGTGAAAAGTTCCAGATCTTGCACTTTTGACTTCTGGCATGTGAAATTTTAAATTTAAGAGGAAATGTTCTGAACTGTGGTGACTTAGGTTGACCTGGTAAAGGCTTTGAAGTAGCTGGTGGTTTATTATGTTTTGAATAAGTACACCAAGCTGAATTTTTCCAAAGGTGCCTTAAGTTTAGCTGATCTTTTTTGGAATAGTAAATATCAGAAATACCGCATGAGAGAAAATGTTGATGTTTTGCCTGAACTTCTCATGTGAAATTTCATTCTCAGCCAGACCAAAATTATTGCTGGTGAACAGAAAACTGCTCTGGGGATATTTTAGTTCTTTATATTATGTTTGAAAAAAAAAGTAAAAGAAGCCCAACACAAAATCAGAAGACCATTTCCATGGAGAGTGTATCTATATTTGGTTCATCAGTTCAAGTCATTGACCACTGGTGAACCCAAAGTTAGGACACCGGTTCTGATGCAGTGGCTGCAGCAGCACTGTGTTTATGCTGGCATAAGCAGTTCCCTTTCCTGCCACCTGCTCCCTCCCCATCCTGCTCAGCTGGTCATGTGCCATGGGCAACCTAAAAGTTAATAATTTAATAAAAAATAATATTTTAAAATGTTTATTTGTAACTGAAGGAGAACATGTTTATGTATATTTGTGTGTAAGTATTCACATTTCTAAATGCAAATCTAGAAGAAACTGATGTAAAACCTGTGAGTTTCGTAGAATACACTTCACTACTGAACGTGGTTGGGGCAAGTGAGAAAATGCTTGAGCAGTAAGCTCTGCAAAAAAAAAAGAGTCCTGATGCATTTTGGTTAACCCATTCTCCCATTTCCATTGCCCTTTTCTGACCTTGAGAAAAGTCTTTGAACTGTGGAAATACTGTTCCCATAAAATTAGCATGTGTCAATGAAGAAATAACAAAAAAGCTCTTATAAACTGAGCCAGCTGAGAAAATGATTTCATGCTGTAAACGTTTTCACAAAGAAACCTTTGCATCTCTTTTGGATTATTACTTGGTCAACAGCATCAGAGTCATTCAAATATGGACACTGACTGAGAGGGATACACAGAGCAGCAGTTCTCTCTCTGCGGCCTTTAAGCAGCAGTGTCTGGGGAAAAAAATGAACTTCAGACATCTGAGCATGGTTTTTATACAAGTCTTAAGGTTCTATTTGATGCATTCATAAATTCATGCTTCTGTTGTTTTAATTCAAAACTGTAATAATTTTGCTTGAGGGTGGAGAAATCTCCTCTGGAGGATTATAGCATATTTTTAACATATATCATAGAATATCTCAAGTTGAAAGGGACCCGTAAGGATTGTCGTGTCCAACTCCGGACTTCGTGCAGGACTACCTAGAACTAAATCATATGACTAAAAGTGTTGTCCATATATAATTGTATCTAGGTAACTATACTCTTTTTTTCTTTTAGGTTACACTTTTGTTATTAGTATCAGCAGGTGCAGGCTGAGGAAAGCAAGATAGAAAACATTTTTGCGTTCTCTAAATTAGGGCATGTGGTTAGGGTTCTCCGTTCTTTCGCTTAGAGTCATAGCAAAGAAGTCAATGTCTGCTCTCAGTTAAGGGCTGCCCCCACACCCTTCAGGGTTTGCTGAAGGCCTCTCTTAAAATCTTTAAGACATTGACTATTCTTGATAAGCGTCTGGAATGAAGTAATAGAATTCAGGCTCAGACAGGAAGATTCAGTAGCTCCAGTGGCATACTTGCGATGCTTTGCTGTGTAATTGGCTTTGAGGTCACATCAGTAACACATCCCTATGGATTTTGGGGTTTGGCCTGTGAAGTTTTGCTGCATGTGTCTCTGAATATCTTGCTCCAGTTTCAGTTACAGGGGTTTTTTTGTTCAACACGTAAGGAATACAGATTGGCAAAGGGTAATGAGGCATTAAAATATACATAATAAGAATGTTGGAGCTCTCCAACTTTTTCATAGCATGAAATCCATGGAAAAGTGAGAATGTCATGAGCAATCCCGTTGTATGTAAAATAACATGTTAGTTGTAACATCCTTGCCACAGCATAGCAGTTGCTTTAGAGGAAGAGAAATTTCAGGAAAGTTTACTGAATATGTTTTTTAACTATATTTTTAACTTACTACAGCAGGAAATTAATGTGGTAGAATAAAGAG
>Ga0181612_170264_pt1 | contig 20261 bp, 26 predicted proteins | sample HoacroProtozoa21_FD_119630 | JGI IMG/M metagenome (GOLD analysis project Ga0181612, IMG submission 119630) | Hoatzin crop microbial communities from Cojedes, Venezuel. Combined Assembly of Gp0051906, Gp0051904, Gp0051908 | reverse complement strand
TAGTGAAAAAAAAAAAAATTTGAAAAAAAAAAAAAGATGGGAATTTTGTTAGCTGGATAGATGCTCTTATTTAAGTGCTGCTGGAGTGGTTCTGGAGGTCATGATCAGAGCAGAAGGGAGATCCCGAGGCTGGTTTTTCTTTTCCCAGGGGATCGCTGAGGGATGGTCAGTGTTTTGTTGAGCTCATCCTTGTTTTCCCGATCCGGTGGCCATGGGGTGGTCTGGGCAGCGCTGCCTGCCCCTGCATGTCCTGGGACGACACGGGCCAGAGGACGGCTGTGAGGGCTTGGGGGCTGTCAGGAGGCTTCGTGGAGAATCAGCCCAGGTTATTTTGGCAGATCCCTTGGCGGCGGAGCAGCCTTAACGAAGCCTCTTTAATTTTATTTTACTTTTTTTTTTTTTAAAAAATTTTTTCCGCCATCATTTTTTTTTGCTGATGCAGGTGAAGGGACCGGCTCCCCGGGCAAAGGGGAGGCAGCTCCTCCGCATCTCCTGACCGGGACCCCCCGGAAAACCCTGCTGGGTGACCAGTGACCAGCCCGCAGAGGGACCGGGATGCTCAGCCGCCACGGGGCTGTCACCTGCTCCTCCACCCAGGCAGCCCAAACCTGTGCAGGCCTTTCCGCCCAGGATTGTCCTTTCTTTCTCTCTCTTTTCCTTCTCTCTCCTCCTTTCTCTCCTTGCTGTCACCCCATCTCCCCTCTGCCGCCTCCGCCCTGCCGGGGGGTTCGCTGGAAACCCGGGGTCTCTCCCTCGGCTGCCCCCTTCGAAATGTCAGATCCTTGTGGGTTTGTGCTTTCCAGAGATGAAAAGGTGCCGAACGCTGCCCCAAATGGGGCATTTTTCCAAAAAAATGAGCAAAACCCTTTCCTTTTCTGTACCAAGAGCTCCCGTCACTGCCCGGGCCATGGCAGACAGGGTCAGACTCTGCCAGGAGCAGGCAGCTGTTGAAATCCAAGTGGAAAGAAGCCCAGCTGATTTTTGTCCATTCCCTTAAATCTCAAGTTAAGGGGGGGAGAGGGAGAAATAATGAAGTTTTTAATTAAAAAAAAAAAATAAAAGTGTGTATATATATATATGTGGTTACAATCTAATTCTCGTGCCCCAGTGGGGTGCTGTATAGTTAACTGAAGGAGAATCGAACCAATATAAATATGAAATGAATTTACACAGCCAGTTAAAACAAAACAAACAACAACTACAAAAAAAAAGAAAGGATACCAAATGGTCTGGAAGAAATTTCCAAGCCTTTCTCACCATGCAGAACAATCGTTTGAAGCCTGCACATCTCTCATTATGTTGTAATTTTGTTTGGTTTGGCTTGGTTTTGTTTTAATAAGGAAGGAAAGGAGAATATGCTGATTAAAAAAGAAAAAAAAAAAAACAAACAACAACCACCAACAACAAACGCAACCACAACAGCAAAACTATGTTTGAAAAAGAAGTAATAATTGTTTCCCAAACCTCCAAACCCTGAGCTGTCGCTGGATTTCTGAGAGCTGTGGGCTGTTGCATGACTGTGCTAGATTTTAGTCTGAGTTGATCTTTTTAAGAAACAGAAGAAAAAAAACCCATAAAACAAAAAAAAACCCTGCAAGTGTTGAATATTAGAGGTTTGTTTAGACCTGTTATCTATTTTTTTTAATTTGAAATTAATTTCTCATTTTCTTGTCCAAAAGAAAAAACAAAAGCAAAGCAAAAAGAAAGACTTCAGAGGTTCACATCTATAACGTGGTACTCGGAGAGCCTTAAAGGACAGCTGTGTGTCCGCCTGCCCCACGTCGGGGCCACCGTCACCAGCTGCCAGCACCTCCCTGGGCACTCCGCTGGGACAAAACCCTCCCGGGGGTCCTTTGCAGAACTTGCTGCTGCTGTGACGGGTGCCCGTGGCTCCCTTTGGTGCAAGGTTGGCCCAAAGCTGCTTCCTCGCGGCGCTGCTGGCTGGGCGGCATTGGCGGAGGTCCTGGAAATCGCCCGGAGGACGGCGGCCACGCGTTGGTGGTCATTGTGATCCGGTGGAAGGGAGCGGTGGCTTTGAGGTCTCTGTCTGGAAGTGATGCAGGTCCTGCCTGTTGCAGTGGTAAGAGCATCTTGGGGAACTTTGGTGGCCACTGAAGGTGCCAAACGTGTTGATTTTGTGGTCTTTGAGCGAGGATGGTGGGACCCTCCCTGTTGCTGGTTGGAGAGGATGGAGAGTTGTTGCGAAGAGCATCCCCCTGAAGATTTTCGTGTTGGTGAATGAGGGCTGGAAGTACGGCTAAGAGCGGAGTGTTTATTAGCCTGTTGCTTTCCTGACGGTGATGCTGTGCGTGTTCCCTCAGCCGGGCTGGAGGGACAGGCGAGTTTCTTGGCCGTGGTGGGCCTGGGTTGGATTTGGGCAGCAGAGTGGTTCCCAGGGGGTCATGCCATGCAGACTGGCAGTGCCATGGGGTGGCTGTGCTCTCTGGGCTCCCCTTGTGCTGTGGCATGGCTCTTCCTGCCCCGTGACGATGCCCGTGATGTGATCCAGGGGATGGGTTCCCGTTGGCTTCCTTCCAAGGAGCTTTGGGGTGTCTGCGGTTTGCTCCACCAAAGGATCCCCCAGCACCTCCTCACCCCTCTGGGGTCCTCTTGCTGCCTCTGACGGGGAGGATGGTGGTCAATGGGGTGGACATTGCAATGCAGCCTGCAGCCTCCGGCACTTCTTGGTGCTACCTTTGCCTTTTGCGTGATGCCCAGCGTCCTTAATCGTGCCAGGCAGCCTGTCCTTCCTCCCTCGCCCTGGCCTGGCAGGGGGCAGAGCCGGGCTGGTGGTCCCCATCTGACCCTGCCTAGCAGCGAGGAAAGGAGGGGAGAGGCTGGGAAGCATTTTCAGGGCTCCTCTTACTGGTGGTATTGCCTGTGCCCCAGAATGGGGTCAGACGGAGAAGCATCCCCTGCCCTGAGCCTGCGTTCCAAGGAGCTCCCGCTCTGCCCCCCACTGTCAGGGGCAGCTGGACCCCGTGGGCTGATCCCCGACTGCTGCAGCAAGCAGGTCCCTCCCAGCCCCCCTCGGCTCCCATTGCCTTTTCTCTTCGGTTTGGGGTTCAAAAGAAGCGCAGTCCAGCCTGGAAGTGTCCCCTGTGCCTGGCCCTGGTGTCCCCCTCCCGCCAGAGCCCTGTGCCACCCCACAGCCTGGGGACAGGGAGCAGGGAGACGGGTGGCAGGACCCTCCCCGGGCTCACCCAGTCCCGACCAAAGCGCACAACGAGCTGTCCTTTAAGAAAGCAGGGGAAAACATAACGCGGACCTGGCGAAAGGCAGAGAATTTTAATAGTTTTAAAAAATTAAATGGGGAAAAAAAAAAAAATCCGGAGTCCTGATTACCTTTCTGTGATTGTTTCAGACTTGAAGCAACAGGCCAGCGTGGCTGGTCGAACGCCCTTTGATTGTGTAAATATCCTGCTATTTCCTATTTTAATGTTCTTCAGATTTAGTACTTGTAAATAAACACACGCATCAAGGAGAGATTAAACATTTTTGCTAAAGCCAGTGTCTTGCCTGTGTTTTTAAGGGCGATGCACGCAGGAGAGGCGGGTGGCTCTGGGGAAGGGCCATTCCTGGGAGAAGCAGCTGAATCCACGGCTGTGCCGGGGTGGCACAATGCAAAATGGCATCGGGATGGGCCACTATCGACGGGGCCACCAGGGGTGTGTGTGTGGGGATGGGGACCCCGAGCTGTGGCTGTTCACAGCCCCAGAGCGGCCCTGGGTGCTTGCAGGGGGATTTGGTTGGCGGATTTATGCGGGGTGAGAGGAGGCTTCTCTGTCATGGGCAGCTTACGCTGAATTCTTCTAAACTGTTGGATTTCACTCGTCGCCTTTCAAAGTGCTCGGAGCTGTTGACCAGGTGCAGAGGAGCTGAATCCGTTACGCCGCAAGCAGAGGTGAGATGAGAAGAGCTGCAGCGCTGCTCGCCGGGGGTCAGAAGGTGCCAACTGGGGCTAGGACGGCTTCAGTTCTGCCTCTCTGCTATCCTGGTCCTTCTTTCCACAGGGGACGTACCAGGGTGACAGCACAAGTGGTGGGGGACAGGGTGGGAAGAGGTACGTGGTGGTGTGGTGACGCTGCAGTCGTGTGTCCGCAGGGTCTGCACGTCCTCTTCTCCAGCTCCTGCTCCTTGTCTTGAAGCTTTGCAAAGCCGCTGTGTCACCCCGTAACTCTGGGCACCTCCAAACTGTGTTGTGGGGTGTGCAGGATCTTAAAGCAGAGCACCAGTAGAGGAAGGCCAGGCCAGTGGCTGGCCACCATGGCACCCTCCTTGGCGTGGTGACCTGCCCAGTGATGCTGGGTGGCCGTGGCCAGTGTCAGGGGACAGTCCCAGGCAGAAGGAGGTGAGTTTGGGGGGTGGTCCCTGGGGTGTGGGTTCGGGGGCAGGGCTCTGCCCAGCACGCAGACCGAAATCACACAAATGAAGCTCCTTTTTTTGTTGTTCTTTCCTTGGTGTCTTCCTTTCCTGGGCCAGCCTGCTGAGGGTTTGGGCTGGCAGGGCTGATTGTGTGCTGTGGATCCTAAATGCATCTTTTCTCTGCATTTAGTACATGTGTAAACTGAATGCTTTTTCTGTTTTTTCTTGCAGTTTTCCTACTCTCCAGCAAGAACATCAACAGCAAGTATTAAACATCCACTGTTCTAGCTGTAGTACCATTAAAACAAAGGTTGATTTGATTTTTCTTCTATTAAAAAAAAAAAAAAGTTTTCTTTTACCAACCTTTCAAATGCCTAAGAAAATCACGTTTGAACTGAATTTTGTTCAGGTTTCTGGAAGGATTTAACTGAGGGCAATAGGAAGAAGACCCTCATCTCCCCAGATTTTGTGGCTTCAAACACCATCCTGGTGGCCACGTGGGAGCTGGTGGCAGCTGAGCATCAGGCAGGTGAGCGCCGTGTTGGGTACGGAGACTGTATTTAAATATCATTTTCCAAAAGTTTTCAGTCCAACGTGTAGTGGGGCTTTGATTGCTTCTGGGGTCTTTTCAAGGCATAGGGTAAGGGTATTTCCCCGAAGAGTCGGGTTAGGTTTCTGTGGTGGCACATCCTAGCTGGATGTGTTGGAGGAGCAGCAGCCCCCCCGCCAATGCAAGAAGTGGAGCTGTCTTGTCCCCTCAGTGATGCCCCTCCTCTGGGGCTCCGTGCTGTTGGGGTCCCCCTCCTTCCCTGGGGACAACAGTCATGGATCCTCCCCTGCTTTGAGTTGAAATTTCTTGCTGGAGGACATCTGCGTGCTGCAACAGAGTGCAGAGAGGGGAAGGGGTGGCCTTGGCACCCATCTGGGACGTGCTGTTGTCTCCATAAACCCTCTCCCCAGAGCTCAGCTCTTTACTCTGAGCCCTTTGCAGGCAAGATTTTTTTTTTGTTTTTTCCTCCTTCTTAATATTTGTTCTATTGTTTTACTGGGGAACAAAAGCTCAAAAACCTCCTGGCTGGCAAAATAAATAAGTCTCTAGTATTTCATGATCGCCAGGATGTTCTTCAATACAAATTGCACCAGTTTTCCCAAGGAGTAAGAGCTCCTGGCATGAAGCCAGGGCCTCCAACGACAGCTACAAATGTCTTTGTTTGCCTCCTCAGTTCTAGTGCAGAGCTAAGCAGAAAAAGATTATCAAGGCCTGCAAATGATTGTGTAATCCACAAATGCACTTTATTTGATTAAATGATAAAATGTGAACCTTCCAGCAATAACATATACCACTGCCGCCTGAGACGGCGGTAACCCAGCAAATCTGCAGCAGCCGCAGCGCGCCCGGAGCCGGTAGGACTGGGCGGTGAAGGCAGCTCCCTCTGCTTGCTGCCACGCTGCCTGGCCCTAGGGGTCTTGGAGGACCCCGTGCCATCATCTGGCCTGAGCTGGGGCTTCAGGTGAGTGGCACATCCCAGGGCACCCATGTTGGGACTGAAGGTCTCATCCAGGGCTTTTTGCCCAAGACCTCTATCCCTGCACCATCACCGTGGTCTTGCATTTTCCCTGTGCACCTCCTTGTCCTCTCCAGCCCCATGGAGATGCTCTCCCGCCTTTGGGTCTCTCTATATTATCGTTCCTTTGTTTCTCTTAACGTGTGCAGCGAGGGCCAGGACACGCACATGGAAGCTTCTGCAGAATGCAGTGAGTGCTCATTGCCGTGCGTCGCCTCGGGGTAAGGTGGGTGCAGGACACAGGGACGTGTCATGCTTATGTCCCTGAGCACACAGTCATGGACAGCCACGTGCCCGTGGTGCGAGTGCCAATTGCCAGTGAATCTCCCTGCCTTTGGTGAGCTCCACTCCAGAAACTCAAGAGGGTTTGAGTTGGGATTTTAACATCTCCTTTACCTGCCAGTGGCACCCCCCCAGTGCTTATTTTCTTCAGGTGTCACCACAGATATGCTCGGAGCCCAAGATGCTGAGCCCTGGGTGGCTGAGCCATCAAAGATGCCGTTAGACTCATCCCTCTCTTCAGGCTTAGCTGAAAGGTTGGCAGGAGCACGTCCCTTGCCCACTGGCCCCAAGCTCCTGCACTGGGACGGAGTGGCTGGGCTGGGAGTGGGGCTGCTCTTCCAGCTGGTAACGAGTCTGTAATTCATTAACGACCAGATCCGACCACTTACATGCAGAGAGCACCAGACTGCGTCTTCCCTTCCCCTCCTGCGACATCAACCTGGGCAGCCCCGGTCCTTCCCACCCTGCTGCCGACACGCATCTTGGGGACCCACGAACGACGAGAGCAGCCGGGCTAACTGGGCTGTCCCAGGTATGTCACTGCCCCTCAAGCTCCAATACCCTGCAGGAAAGGGACCTGCCACGTCTTTGGGGGCATGAGGGGCCCTCAAGCAGACACTTCCTGCAGGTGAGAGGCTTTTGGCTCCGTCTTCCTGTGTCCACAATGTTCCTTGACCAGACGCAGATCAGCATGTATATATACACCACAAAGGAGATGTATAGATATATATAATACATATATAAAATATGTAACTGTATGTGTAATATAATATAAATTAAAATATTACCATGAGCTGCGACTGCCAGGCCATGTGCTGGCTTCGGATGCCGCATGGGAAAAGCCAGAGCAGTGTCACATGGCCCTGCAAGTTGAAGGATACGATGGGGGGGTTTCTTTCCACTCAGAGGTGATGATTAAGTTTCTTCTGAGCTGCTGGGAAGAGAAAAAAAAAAAGAAAATAAAATCCATAAATTGTGAAGGCAGTAAGGGCCGAGCAGAGAAACACCCCCTTCCTCTCCCCGCCTGGACTAATGAAAATCACAGCCACGCTGGGAGGTGACTGGTTTATGTTTGTTCTTCGCTTTAAATGTAGTGGTAAAAAGCCCACAGTTTTGGGCTCAGATCGGAGGTGGGATCATTAGGAGGTGGCAGGCAACGGCTGATACACATTAATGTGCCATGAACAGTCAGAGCTTCACTGTTTTTTGTTTTTTTTTTAACTGAGGCAAATTATTGCTTCAGGAAAACAAACATCTCCCCTGGTGGAATTAGAGAAGGGGAAGGGGGAAGATGGATTTATCTTGAATTTTATGGCATTGGATTGACATCTCTGGAGACGCTAGCTGCCCTCCTGCAGAGCCACAGGGTGGTGGGTGGGTGACACGTTTCTGGGCACTGCCAGCTGCCCCTTTTCGGAGGTTCCCCTTTGGAAGGGCTGGTGGTGGTGACACAATTCTGAGCGCTGCCAGCTGCCCCTTTTCGGAGGCTCCCCCTTTGGAGGGGCTGGTGATGGGGCGTGATGGCCAGGCTGGAGACCATGGCTAGGAATCCTGGCCGTGACTGTCAAGAGCAATTTTTCTGTGCAGTGAAGTTGGTTGAGAACCACCTCTACAGGCATCTTGTCTGTCCCTCTGGTCCCTGATGACTTGGTGGCTCATCACCATGTGCCTGGCACAGGTGGTCAACAAGGTCACAGTGGACCAGCAAACCTGGAGTGATGCTATGACTGGGGGAGCCCCACTCCTCCGGGACCTGTTGAGGTGGTGACTGGTATGACTTTGCACATCCTATTTCTAGGTGTCCTTCCCAGCATTCATACCATTGTGATGGGCTTGAACCGGCCTTCCCCTCCCTCTGCTGGAAAAACGCAGAAATGTCCAACATCCATCCCTGGGACTTGGATGATGGCCAGGGGTGTCTTGCTGTCCCTCAGCAGCTGTGGTGCCACCAGCAAGGTGGCTCCTGGTAAGTGATGGGGACCAGGCGGGTTATTTCAATGCTCACCTCTCCCATATCACAAGGGATCACAATGCATGTTGTAAAATGAGTCATTAGCCCACAGACCACCCAGATCTGTCCCAGTGTGGGAAACTGAGGCACGAGAGCAGAGCTGCTTTGCCCAAGGTCACGCAGAAGGTTGCAGCGGGGAAGAAACCACTCGCGACCCATGCTGAAATCCCTAGGAAACACACTTTTGTTATGGTCCCAGATGCTTGGGCTGCTTTGGCTGTTACACTATCCTGAGCTGGACTGTTATTTCTTCCCCAAACTGATTTTTTTTTTTACCTTTTTTATGAACGAAATTCTCCCTTCGCAGCTCCTATTCTCTCAGGGGCTCTTCCACTCAGCGGTAGCCCAATTTCCTTTTATAGCTCGTACAATGAATGTCCTAATTACAATTAAAACTGGGAATGCTCTAATCAAATCTTTTACTATTCTAGACAAACTCAGAAAATGAGTAAAATTAGTGACACATGGCACAAAAAAAAAAGTGCCTGAGCTGGTGCTAATGCGGAGAGAGAGTTAAAGAGGGCAGCAGGATTTCGGTGCTCATCTGCAGTAATTGGTGGTGGGGAGGAGGCATGGGCACCGCAGCGGAGCGGGACTCGAGCATCCCTGGAGGCTCCTCCATCCCGCTGACCCCACGCTAGCTGGACACGTTGGTTTGAATAATCCCCCCCAGGAGTTACCATGGCAACAAAGCCTTTTGATGGCAAAAACCTTCAGTATCAAGAGTTAATCAGACCCTAAACCAAAACGGGGTTAAAGGCGGAGCAGAGACGTGTGAACAGTGGGGTCACTGGGGCAGAAGAAAGACAGCGGGCGGAGAGTAAATAACAAGCAAGGGAGAGGGGTCTGATGGCTGCTTGAGCTTGAGCAGATGGCCAGAGGGGGTTTCACTGAGATAGGAAATCGCAGGGGTAAATTCGTATGCTGGATAATTATTTTTAATTTTCTGAAGGCCTGGCTGGATGATTTTACCACCCCGCTCCATCACGCCTCACAGCTCTGCATGCTGATTTCATAGGGGAAAGGCCAGGTGCTGTGACATGGAAGGCTGGGCATGTGCCTCACCTGGGTGGAAGTGTGGTCCTCAGCTGGTGTCCTGCCAAGCGGTAGGGCTTGCTGGAGCCACAGGGCTGCGTGTGCCGTGGGCTGACTCAAGAAGTGTTGTCACTTCGGGCATGTGCATGTGAGCACGCTACTCCAGACTTACCAGACAGAAATCCATGAGATATGGGCTCCCGTGTGTTTGTGAAGATATAGAAATGGAGGACTCATGGGTCCATTTCTTGGATTAGTGCTCCTGGGTTGCTTAAGGGTTGTAGAGGTAGGTGGAGGCAGAGCCAGAGAGTTAAGCCCTTTCTGTACTTTGCTCTCCATTCGGGGTTACAGATCCTGTCTATCATCACAGCTGATGGTTGCTCTTGGCATTGCCTCCTCCACAGGTGGTTTGTCTTCAGTGCTAGCGTGGTTTGCAAGGGGCTGATGAAGGGCAGGGAGTAAACTGGGGTACAGGAAAGAAGAACCTGGAGTCCTGTTCCTGCCATTGGATACCGAATCGTAAAAACTGCAGCAGGGTAACAAGGTCTTCTTATGCTAGAGAGACCAGATATTCCCAGATAATCTCAGTACTATGGTGTTACTGCGTCCAGAATTTGGGAGGTCCCTCTGACTGTACAGTCTTCTGGAGGTAGAGGGAAGAACAACATGCCATTGTGGAGAGGAACCTGTGTTCATTTTTAGTTTCTGGGTTTATGGGAAAAGTCTGCCTAAGGCAAAAGTCTGTTACAGTCAGGGACAGGGTTAAAAAAAGATTTAGAACTGTCTGCAGAACTGGTTGGAACAGAAGAGCTCCCAGAGAGCCACTGGTCTTGATGTGTCTCGTGAAGCCTGGTACCCTGAGTTTCTATTTACTTAGCATCATGAAAGACCTCATGTTGGACCTGCCCAATGCATCAGTGTTCTCCCTTTCCCAAACTGTGGTGAGATATTCCTTTAACTGCTTCTGTGAAACAACTGCAAATTCAGTTTTCACCACCAACACACAACAGGGCCTCCCCATGCTCACACTCACTATGTTTATCCGGCTAACGAGCCTAAATCTTCCTTGTTGCAGTTTAATCCCCTTTCTACTGGTCCTGCTCAGCAGAAATGTGAAGACCAGATTGCTCACAGATGCTGTTTTTGGAAGGGTGTCAAACTCCTATCAGGCTATCTCCAACTCTCCTCCCAGGTCTTATTTTTGGAGTGATCTGGAGTTTCAGCAGCGAGGGGAGCAGTCGTGGGCAAAAGGAGTGACCAAACAGCCTTACAGCCTAAGGTCTATCAGCTTCCCATCCAGATCATACGGTCTCACAGCTGGATGCGCCCCGCTGGCTCGCCTGATGGAGAGGTGCCTCGGAGCTGGGCGTCGATTCGGTTCGGTTACAACACATAAACAGGGAGCCGGTTACTCTCCTCACTCCTTTCCCTCACTCTCCATCTTTATTACTTTGTCAAAGTACTTTCAAGCATAATACTTATATTTTATAGGTCTGAAGCACGAGATTATTCAATTTGCTTTATAGGCCCAGTTTGATAAATCCACTTGGAAGCCCGCTCTGTGGTAATTGAAACGCACTGCCTGGGGAGGAGGGAATTTCTGCACTGGATTCAGCCTTTTCTCCTGGCCGCTGCCGTCTGGTTGCAGGGCAGGAGGCAGTGAAACCTGGTGGGATTTACAGGGCAGGAGCTGCCTGGGGGCTCAGGTGGGTCTGGATGGGATTGGAGCTGGGAAGCTCCCAAGTTAACTCCTTGCTCCTCCTCTTGTTCTGATCTTTCCCAACCAACCAAGCCCCAGGGGCTGTTGAGCTGTTGGGGCCCACATTGAAATTACAAATTACACAGCAAGCAAGAGGATGGCCAGGAGTTCAGTGTGAGCATGACTAGGACATTTCACGTGCCTCCAGGAGCAGGTTGGATAATTCATCCCTGCCTGCGCTGAGCCAGCAGCAGCAGAATTTCTCAGCTGCCTCCAAATGAACTGGGGCTGAAAGGAGGCTCTCTGGGCAGAAAAAACCTTTCTGAAGGGGTTTGACACCTTCCTCCCCGAAGGGGTGAGGCATGGGGGGGAACTCTCACCTTCGCTACTGTAGCAGGAGAAAATCTTCCTTGAGGAAAGTTTTGATGCTTGAGGATGGTTTCGAGGCAGGGAGTGGGGCTCGGTTGTGAATCCCAGATTCACAAGGCTGTTGGGAGCCAGTCAGTCCCTCTCACGCCTACTCCACTCTCCTTTTTGGGGGATTTGAACCAAAGATTTGAGTTTTAAGTTTATTAAGGGATAATATAGCATGGTGCCTGTGGCAGCAGGGACTTGGTACAGTGACCCAAGAAGCCATTCCCAGCCTCATGTTACAGATGTTCCTTGATGTCCAAGTCTTCCTTTGAAGTTTGCTAACTGGTCTTGGTTCCTGGCATTAGATGAATCTACCTGTGGCAGACCAGGTTTCTTCCAACCAAGCAGTGGCAACCGCTCTCAGAGGAGCAGCAGTCCCCCAAAGCATGTTTTGAAAGCTGAAGTCAGTTTTCCCATTTAAAGAAGGGCTTGTCTGCTGGCAAACCTCTCATCAGGTATTGGTCGTACGATTCAGCAATGCTCGAGGCTCCAGAGAAAGCGGTGGAAACACCACAAGTGCAGGGACCTTGCAGACCTCTGGGTCACATCTCTGAGAGTACCTTGGCTAGAGGTTGCTGTGCTGTGTGTTGGACTGAGGTCTTTAATACAAATGTTGTTAGAAATTTCCTCTCACTGTTCAACAAAAAAATGTCAACGTTACGCTGAAAGCGATATTGATCCTACATGACATCAAATATTTTGCAAAGCCTTGGAAAATGTTGGGAAGGTTGGTTATTGTTTTATTGCTTGAGAGATTTGGTTTGGGGTAAAAAAATGCCAGTTTTTTTCAAATGAAAAATTTGAAAAATGTCACAGCCATGTCTAGTAAAGACCTCACTAGATGGAACTGGTCGGGTGTGAAGAGGCGCCAGTCTCCAGATTTCTGCCTGCTCTTAGGGCAAAAAGCGGATGCAGAAAGTGTGCTTTGAAGGCAGTTTTTAGGAGACAGCCCTGCCTGCTGGGTCCTTCCCACAGGCACAGAGGACAACCCTTTCTGCTTGTTCCCTGCTGGCTGCGATGAAGGGAGGTGGTGTTAGATGCAGCTGGGAGATGCACCCCACAGCCATGCCTCCTAACTTTCCCACCATAGCTGGGCTTTCGGTGGCAGTCAGAGGAGGGATGAGACTGTCAGCTCATTCTTTCTGCTGGAGAAGTTGCCCTTCTTTTCCTGTTTTAGACTTCATCCCCCAGGGCTGTTAATACAGCGTCTCCCAGAAGGGCTAAATTTAAAGCAAATGGAAGCACATTATATTTTTGGCTCCAGTAGGTAGAACTGCATAATGCTCTGCCTTCATTTTTTGCTTTCTCTCTCTCTGCACAGAGTGTATATCATAGGCTGTCATTGTATTTAAATAATAAAACAGAACCAGGATTATTTTGTACACTTTTTTCTCCTCTCTGATCTCCCCATTGAAAAATGCATGGAAAGAAACAGATGTTTCGACTTTGTAGCTCGAACCTTCTCAGTTGTTTGAAGATTTGATGTAAAGTTCTTTGAACATCAGTTTCAGAGGAGACTCTCTTAGTAACGGTTGCCATGCAAAATTCATAATTAATGAAGATTTCAGGGTTATGGTGGTTTTTAAAAATGTTATATCATTATTAGTGTTATTATTTTGTACTATCCTTAATCAGCTTGGAGGAGCAGCATCAGCGAACGGGAAGAAGCAGAGCCACAGCTGCACCCCAGCACCTGGCGTGGAATCGGGGTGCCTTCCCCCGGCTGTGCAGCTCAGCGGTACCCAGGGGGGCTTTCTGGCTAGCCGGGGGGGCACAGACGCTGGTTTAGGCAGGGGCTGTTGAAAGGCACCTGGTAATTAGTTGCTGGGGTTCAGGCACTTGCCTGCTGCCCACTGCATCAAAGCAAGGAGCGGGTCTGACTCGGAGGACTGGATTACCCTCTAGTGGCTGCAGCTTAAATAAGAGGAGGGAAGCGTGTTTCTTGCAGATGTGGTCGTGATGTGCTAAATATTCCTGTCCAGGGGCGCTGGCTGCAGCGGAGGGGGCAAGCCGGGAGGCCGTAGGGGAGCAGACATCAGTGCTATGGGGAATACCGGGGCCCGGAACCCCCCAGGAAGAGCACCTGCCATAGCGCAACGTAGACACCCAGGGTGGCCCTGGTGCAATACCCCATGCCTGATTGCCAGCCCCAAGAGGGCTGGTTTTGGAAGCGCTTGCTGCTGGGGATGCTGCAGTCAGCCTGCCTGGCACAGTATCGTGCTGCTGGGGCTCTCACACCAGTGCGACCCTTCAGAGTCGTCATTGGGATGGCTAAAGCAGATGGCAGCATCACTGCGGGTAGGCAAGGAAAAACTCTGGCTTGAGGATGGTCTGGGGGTTTTGTCTTGGCTGTCCCATGTTGCCACCCAACAGCTGCTCCAGATCTGTCTGGCGTGGGGTGATCCTGTTCTCTGTCATGTCAAGGGATGGGGCAAGACCTTTGCTGGGCTGGCCCTGGCTGTAGCATCCTGCTTACTAACAGCAGACATGTCCCTGCCTGTGCTAGCCCAGATTTTGGGCAGCCCAAATGAGATTTTTTCCATTGCGTCCACCCACTGTTAATGCTCCAGAGAGCTTTGGGCTCACAGCAAAGTGACGATCCTCAGTTTTTAAGGCATGACATGATTGACTTCAAGGTGTACTTGGCAATAAGCTACTGGTACGCAGGCATGCGTCGTGCTGGTGAGACTGACCGTCCTTGGCATCCCCTGGGAGAGGCAGCAGCTCAGCAGAGTCAGCAATGACCAGTGATACTCCGCTGCCACCAGCAAGCCACCACGGGCTGCCGTGGCAGGGGCAGTCAAGTCATGCATTTAATTGGTGTCTATTGGGTGTTTTTCCTGCAGCTACAGTTTGTGCTACTTATTGTGACATCCACGAGAAGCGGTGATTTGGGTTTGTTTATGTGTCTGACTTGGAGGATTTCTCCACGCTGGCATCTGACCCCTTCCCCCCATCCTGATGGCTGTTTTTCTGTGTCATCAAACTGAAATAAGAGGAGGCTTTTGGGTTGTGGGTTGGGCAGAGTCAGAGAAGCAGCAGAATGAGAGCACAGTTAGGCCAGCCGCCAGGGCAGCTGGAAGGATGTGCCACTCTCCTCGCTGCTGATGCCCCAGGATGTTGCAGCAAGGCTGTCCTCCAGCGTGGAGCTGCAGCTGGGCCTCCGTCATGTCACCAGTGTGTCACCACATGCCTCAACTGCTGGCTGAACTTTGGTGGCCGTGGGGACAGAGCAGACAGGCTGGGCAGCAGCGGAGCTGGGGTGGCACGTGTCTAGCTGCAGTTGCACTGGATTTTCTGCCTGCAGAGCTGTAACTGTGGAGCAGATGGTGGCTTCTCCCCTTGCAGGTGAGCAGGGAGTGGGTGGAGTGTGGATTCTCCTAATCCTGCCAGACCTGTCTTGTTTCCAGCGTGGCTGGGGTTTCTGCTTGGTTTTCCACCTAGGGACTATTAGCAATGTGTCTGAGGGGCAGTGACTCCAAACTAAAGTAAGGCATAGAGTGAGAGAAAATGATGGAGAAGTACTGAAACACACCTTCTTCAAGAGATGTCCATCTTGCGTGACTGTAACACGTCCTTGCTGCTGGATGGGGCAAAGTCTTGTAGGTGGAATCCTGCCCACACCATGAATCTCGTAGCCATTAGTTATGGGCTTGATCAAGGGTTGACTACTGCTGTTCAGCCCCAGCACTGTGTTAACAAGCTGTTGTGGTGCAGGACACACTGGTGCAGTACGATGGGCTTCAACCTTCATCCCGCTGTGAAGCTTCATGTCCCCAGGGCGTTGACCACTGTGACGCTGGACCTCATGGTCTCTCCTGAAACTCAGGTTTCAATGCAGCCAGAAATGGACGTGATGGGTTGAGTGCTGCCAGCAGACCTGTCCTCTGACCAGAGGGAAATACCCCTGGTGGTGTTTCTAAAAGAAAGGCAGGAGAGAGGCTTGACTTAGAGCAGTGTGTCCAGCTGGGGACAGTTCTTGACTGCGTCAGGCTGTCTGGTAGCCCACTTGTCGGGGGTCTGGGTGTCGTGTTCACCCTGTTGTCCTTCAAGGAATGCAATGCAATAGATGGTGACAGCACGCAGAGCTGTCAGACTCGGCTTGTCATCCTCAACGAACGCAACGGAGGCCTCCAGGGCTTGCTGCCCTCCCTGCCTGACCAGTTTGCTGGGCTGCGTGCATGTGAGGGGTGTCATGGTAGCTGTCGTCCTTCTGCTTCTTCCCAGAGCAGCTATTCAGCTCCTTGTGCAAATATGTCTGTGCTTTTTGTCCACCTGGCGCTGAAGGGGACATTTCCTCCTCCCTCTGGTCCTTCCTTTGGATTCATCTCTGCTGTGATGCTGGGCAGTAGCCCGAGCAGAAGGTGCTCGTTGCATGGGGCAAAGTGCAGGGAAGGTCAAAGGGGCTTCCTGCAGGAGCTCATCTCCTGTGCAGGCAATGGGCCAGCAACGGCTCCCAGAGAGCAGTCTGAGTGAGGTCACTCTGATTCTGGGAACAGGGAGTAGAGTGCAGCTGTTCTGAGCCATGCTGTGTCACTTGCCTTGGGCTAAAGACTGGGCCCTGCTGCGTTTTATACACTTGCCTTTTAATTTAGTTTTGTTTGTAGGTGTTTCTGGAGTACCACGAAGAAACACTTCTGCAGACCCAAAGGACCCATATTGCTGCAGCTGGGGCTCAGTCCACGCAGCCACCTCCACTCAGTTATAACAAATCCCCACTCCCCCTTCACCTCTTAAGCCTTTCTGTTTGGCCTCCACCTCTCTGGCAAGCCCAGCTTCGTGGGATTGTGCATCTCCTCCCTTGCAGCCAGGCATGGTGGCTCCGGCATGGTGCAGCCAGCACTGTTTCTTGTCACCCCTGTGTCCCCTGCTGCCCTGCAATGGCGGCCGCCCTCCCTGAACCCCCCGCCGAATAACCGGCCATGGCAGACGCGGCCTCGCAGCCCTGACGGGGCTCAGTGCTCGGCGGAGGGGAACGGCTCCGGACTCTAATCCGAGCAGACAGATTGAGGTCAAACGCGCCCTTCATGCAACAAGCGGAGAAGGGCAGGGGAAGGGAGGGGGTGCGTGTGCGGTGGGCAGCAAGGAGGGCGAGACCCCTGTGGGGACCTCCGGGCACCCGGTGCAGGCTGGGACCGGGCATCCTGGACCTCCTCCCATCCCCTCTCCCGCGGGGGCTGCGGGAGGCTGGGGACGGCGAGGGGTGGCAGGCAGCGTGCGTGGCGTGCAGCACAGCAATGGCAGCCTGCTTTGTGCAAGTGCAAAGGAAGGGCCAGCTGTGGGCTGGGACGTAGCAGCACTGGGCATCTTCCTACCAGTGTCCTGTGCAGTTTTCTTGGCCCTTTGCTTGGTGTTTAGGCTCCTGAGACCCTGCCAAAGCTGAGGAAGGTGGAAAGGTGTCTCCTTTGGACAAGGGGCAGGGACAATAAGTGCCAGCTGTGCCTCACCTTGTTGGCAGCCTTAGGAGCCACAGTGCTGGGGACTGACCTGCCTGCTCTCACACCGAGGTACGGGCTCAGAGTTGAAGTGTGCAGGCAGCAGGCTGGGGAGTGGGAGTTTTTATTGCTAAACCTCTGTGTATCGGTGGCTCTGGTTGCTCCCATCCACCTCTGCCTGGCAGCATGTAACTGCCTGTGGGCAGATGAGCTATGCTGCCCACCTCAGAACAGTCTTCTGCCTCCTGCCCCACTCCCGGCACCGGGGCTTCCCTCTTGGCTCAGCCCTGCTGCCACACTGAGCAGAGGGAGATGAGTGACAAGGAGCTGAGCAGCTGGAGGAGGATTAAGTCCACTCAGGTTTGCTCTTTTGTGGTGCTTTGGTATTTGCATGCTATGGTGTGGACACTGCTCGCCTCTGGCAGGGCAGGACTTGCAATGCTCCTTGGTTTATGTCCAGGCTTTGGTGTGGAGGCTTTCACCAGCCTCATCAAGCAGATGGCACAAATAATGTGGAGTAAAAGAAGGGACAAGCATATAAAAAAACCAATTCCTCCTCCCCAGTGGAAACCCCCTAGCTGAGCAGTCTCTTTTTGCAGGGTCTGGTGGCTGTTCCAAGAAAACACAGTACATTGTGCTCATAAAAAATACACCCAGGCATTGGGATACCTGGGTTTCCTGAACGGTGCCTGTTCCCCATGTCATGTGCACAAGGACAGGGCGCATGTTAAGATGAGCTCTTTTCTCCCTGGGAAACAGCGAGCGGGCTGGTACATTCTCATTTGGGTTAGGATGGAGATGGCTCAGTTTTCTTTCATTCCAGCTAAGCTTATGTTGTTAAGAAAGTCTTGAGTAGCTCTGAAAGCATCTACTCCTAGCTGGTATTTCTTGGACATGTCTAAACTGTAAAATACCCCACGATGCCTGAACATTTTCTCTTCTTGCTGGGGAGGGGCACAGAGGTGTGTGTGTGTGGCCCCTCTGGCTGCCTGGGACCCCGCTCCTCATGCTTGAATATCCAAAGGTGATGTCTCCATGGTGTGACAAGCTCAGGGAGAGGAGCTGGGAGCTGCATGGCTCCGAGGGCTGGGCTGATCTGATGCAAATCCTGTTAGTGGTGAAGAGGGATGAGAGGGAGAGAAGTGTGGAAAGAGAATCCGCTCCAGACACAATATATGTATTTTTTTGCCTGCTCCCTGGGAGACTTTTGAGAGTCTCAGAGCAGCATTTCACATAGTTGCTCAAGTAGAACTGCTCTGAATAAATAGTTGCATTTCAGCAGTGGAGATTTAAAGCCCAGGTCTTGGAAATTTCTGGCTGCTAAAAATCCCTTGGTACTTTTCAGAGTAGTGGGTGTGTTAACCCCAGTATCTTGGCCACATTCCCAGCTGGGAGCCACCTCGTAAAATGCCTTTCATACTCTTAGCAGGCACCACCTTAAAAATCTTTCCTCCTTTTTTTTTTTTTCATTGTTTGCCCTAGCTGCCTTCCTGCTCTGGTGAGGCAAAATTTTGAGCTTAGATAAGTTTCTAGCTAATTTATGTATTTTTAGTACCTGTGTAATCCTTCCACTTCCTTTGCTTTTTCCCTTGTTTACTAACTACAGTTGGGACGGAGAGAGCAATCACATCTCCTTCAGCCAAATAAACCAGAAATTCATGTGCCCCCTCTTCTTGGGCCACCTCTCATCCACTGGTTATCCTGGCAGCTCTCCTTTGCATCTATTGCTGCTCTTCAGAGTGGATGACAAGTTTATCTTGTGAATTGGATGATGCTCTCCTCTGCTGGAAACCCTCGCCTGCACACACCTTAGGATCAAATTTGCTTGTTTTGCGGCTGTATCTCACTAATCAGCCTGTAATTGCCTCCTACAAGCAGGGTCTTTTCCTCTTCAATCATTTTCAACTTATGAATTCCCCATTTGCAGTAGAAATGCTTGAAAACCATGTGGTTTGCTTCAGGGATTGAGGCATCCTCCAGCTGTGCTTCCAGTGTGATACCCACATCATCTGCCCTGGCTTTCTCCTGCTTCTCATGGGCTAGTTTCATTAATACAATCTCATTAGGCAAATTGTTGACTAGGGCAAGTCCCAAGACCACCCTGCAGAGAAATCCACTGCCAGCCTCCCTGCAGCTGAACTGTCCCCTTCCCTCCCTCTCCGTAGATGCCCCTCCACCAAATCCCAGTCAGCCTCTACATTGCCTGGGCTAAGCCTCATCCTCTTTACCATAACAACTAATTTCCCATCATGTTACTGCATTAAATGATTCACTAAAATGCATATGTTCCTTTATCTGGAAGATCAGTTATTAACACAAAAAGTGAGACAAAAATGAAAACAATCCCAAACAGGACAGTCTGGCATTTCCTATGTTTCAGGGCCCTCCACAGTCTTTGCTTCTTGTGCACTGAGCTGGCAGCTGCTCAGATTACTTTTTCATCCTTCTTACTTACGGGTGCTGCATTTTACGTTCTCCACCTCCTTACTGGTGCATTTATCAAAGCCCTTGCTCCCAGTCCTGTTGTTTCATGGGGCAGTTCCTCCAGGGATTTAGGGTGGGAGGTACCTGGCCCCACGGCTTGATCACAGGGAGATCCTGGATCTTCACTTCCATCTCAGCCGTGGTAAGTACATTTTCCATATTGGTCACCCAGCGAAGTTCTTATGTTTATAATTATTGTCCCTGTCCAGAGCTGCTGGGAGGAATTCTTTCAATCTTGGAACCTCACCTAGATTATCTGTGAACTCTCTTCCCCTGTCCTGCATCACCACACTGCTTGTTCTATCTTTATCTTTGTGTTTGTATGGCCAGTGAACATTTCACTATTTGTTTTAATATCCTTCTCCAGGTCTAACTCAGTTTGACTTCTGGCATTTCTCACTCCATTCCTGCTGTTTCCTAGTCCCTGAAAAACTGATGTCTTTGCTGCTTAATCATTTCCCTTTCTATGCTCTCTTATTATTCCTTTTATCCCTGTTTCGCTACGCATTTCAGCAAGTTAGGAGCTGCTCTTTCAATATTTTTTCCGTGTTTGGGGTGCAGTCTCCAGGGAGTTTTGCCTTTGGTTCAAAGACATTTGAATATCCCCTTTTGTATCCAAGGCTGGGTTTGCCCTTTTGAAACCAGGAACCTTCCAGCAGCACTCTGCTGTTGTTTATCTGTCTGTTCTGATTAAAATAAGTCAAAAAAGGCAAGAGTTTTAAATAAATCACTCAGTCCAAGGTTATTTTCCAGTTCCAGCTCTTCCATAGTGTTCTTATCACTCACCAATATTGAGTCTATAACACTGTTACATCTTGGTGATGCATCTATGGTTGGTGTTCAAGTCTTTAACCATTGCAGCTAGGACGTGTGGGCTTTCCCTTTTGCAGTTTTTTTGTGTGTGGTTTTTTTTTTTTTTTTTTTTTTTAATTTTTTTTTTGAAAGTTATTCTCCTGGAATGAGTATTTTTC
>Ga0181612_174497_pt1 | contig 20263 bp, 7 predicted proteins | sample HoacroProtozoa21_FD_119630 | JGI IMG/M metagenome (GOLD analysis project Ga0181612, IMG submission 119630) | Hoatzin crop microbial communities from Cojedes, Venezuel. Combined Assembly of Gp0051906, Gp0051904, Gp0051908 | reverse complement strand
GCGGCCGCGGCCGGGCCCCTCAGCCGGGGGCTCGCCTCTGCTGCCTCTGCGCGCCAGAGGCAGCATCTGGGCTGGGGCCCTGGCCCCGTCGTGTCCTGGTGGGGGTCCTGCCGGGGCAGGGGGGTCCCTGTGAGGTGCTGCTGTCCCCCAGGACTGAAAATGAAAGGCTTCTTTTTTTCAGGGACAAAGAACGTCTGGTAGTTGGGAAGTGAGTCCGCTGGAAAACCCACCAACGCGCTTCGCCCCGCACAGGTGAAACAGCTCCGGTTTCTAATGCAAGAGGTGCCTAGTTTTGGGTCAGATGTTCCTTAATATGTTGTTTAGCTCAGAACGTTAATGGCTTTGAGCAGGTAACCTGGAATGAAAGTTGGAAGTGACAGCAACACTTACCTTAAAGCCTTATATTATGACATCTGATTAAAATCTGTAGATCTATAGTTAGTTCTAACTTTGTTACTTAACAACATACGGTGAAGGTTTATTTTAAGGCTGTTCTCAATTTTTGAGGATTGGTAGGCTTAAAAAGAAAACTGGCAAATTTAGGGCACCGCATCCCTCCCCTGTAGTCAAGTGCCCTCTCCTGTGGGCACCCCCATGCTGGCAGGGTTTCACGCTAAGGCCGTACCCACCAGGTACCGCTGCTGATTGAGGAACTGGAGCGCCTGTGTTTTGTATGAAGCTGTCACTTTGGTGACGTTTTCGCAGCCGTCTTCAGCCTTCTGTGTGATTTGTTTGTAATATATATGTACATCAGAGAAGTCCTGTTGCTTGTAAAGCTAAATTGTCTGCAGAAAGCAACCCAAAATTTAATTAGTGGGAGTTATTTTGGTGTTTCAATATTTTTATGATGAGTGAATGAATTTGTATGTGGGGCCTGGTCCTACGGAGTTGCATGTACCGCGTTCTCACAGTATGGTACATCCTCAGGAGGTACAAAATTATTGTAATACCATATTGAAACTTTGGTAGCTTGTAACTGCTAAAAGGCTGCTCTGTGAGGAACTCTACTGCTTTATTGATTGAATATTCCCACTGAAGCAAGAATGATATTCCTGTATTGTGTGAAAATAAGCTTCTTTGTCTTTGCAGCGTTGGGACTAAGAATAAGACTAAGGTATTTTATTTAACCTCATGTGCAAGTTATCTGTTATTTGAATAAATAAAAGACTTGGACTTGCAGCCTTTTTTCTGTTCAAGTACAGATGCAAGGTATACTGGGGTATGTTTAGTCTCTGCTTTCTCTCTGGGTCATGGTTTTGATATTTCAAGATAACATTTTAAAGTGTATTTCTTCGATGTTGCAATGGCCTAAATGTTCCATTTGTTGCTGCATCTGAAGACTCCCTTTCTGCAGCCCCGCTTGCCCTGGCAAAACCTGGGCCTGTTTATAGCCACATGGAAGTGAGTGTGCTTCTGTGCAAGCATGAGGATCTGCCTGTGAGGATGTGTTTGCAGGACTGGGGCCTGAGACCTGCTGCTCAAATAGAGAAATCCTTGTTCAAAAGACTTCCAAAGATATGGAGCCTGTCTTGAGCCTTAGGTCAGGAATAGCCATGTTTAGGAAATTATTTTATTGAAATCTATAGGAATGTGCTCTTAGCAACACTCATGAATCTTCCTACTTCACATCTTTTCTCTTTAGAAATCCTTTGAAGTTTCTAAATTTCTGAATTCTTAGAGTCTTAAATGTTTGTTTTTTAGGCTTTGGGCTGTCTTTGTCATGTTTTCTTTAAGGTGCTGTTTATCAGCTGAGTAAATCAGCTGATACTAAAATTCCTGCTGAAGTTCATTTTGTGTAGGAAAACAAAAAGAAGAACCTGTTCAGTTTTGGAACAAAAAGAGTTGTTTCCTCTCAGTTACGTTTTCTGCTGTTGATTCAAACTTGTTACAAATCTGTAAGTTCTCTAGCCATTACTATTATTAGGGATAATACTTAATTCTGTATTTACTGCATTATATTCTGATGCATAATCTATATTACTGCTATTGCCTAAAATATACTGCTGCTTTTCTGTTAATATAACAGACATCCTTATGCAATATAAACTGCCTTTTTGCAGAGTTGAAGTAATAAGCTTTCTAAAAAGGCAGAATGAGGACAGTGTTGCTGCTTCTATCTTCCTAGGTAGATTTTAACATATGAAAAAGGTAGTCCAAAATGTGATTCCAGGTAAATGTCTGGTAAGATCTTAACATGTTAAGTGCATTGATCTGTCAGGGTACTTATATATGTGTGCAGTACCTTGACTTTTGCAGGGCTATTCGGAGGTCCTCTGGAGTGAGGATTGTGCTCTAGTTAATAAAACAGTTCCCTACAGGAACTCTTGCAGTTGACTTTGGTTGCTTCCCAGTGTTTTCTGTCTCAGTTTGGATAGTTTTACCAACAAAAAGACTCTTGTTTCCAGAATTACAGCAGGCTTGGTTTGGTAGCTGAGCGTAGTAGAGAATTGAGCTGTTAAATAACCAGAACTAAGCCAAAGTTATGGTTAGATCACAGAATGGGGTCAGAAGTTACAACTTTGTGGTGTTGATGTCGACCACAATTAGATGTGGTGCAGCTTCTCTTGATAGAACAGAGCACTTCCCAGAGAGGTACTAGTTGCCTAAAGTCTCTTAGCATGAGATAGAAAAAAGGAATGTTTTTACTTTCTCTCTGATAATATAGTTCTTACTAATACTGACCGAAAGGTTTTACTGTAAGGTGTCTTGTAAGTGAGTGTCTTTTTTGCAATGATTTTTATGGTCTCTGTTCGTCTCTGAGTGGATGAAATTCCCCATTGCCTAAACATCTTTATGTGTTTATTGTTAGTTTCGGCAAAAGGGTCAGACAGTGGCAACGCAGGGAATTTTTCTTTCTTGGTCAAGTTGAGGAATCAATAAAACTACTGTTCATATTATCTGTGTTTCTGTAAAAGCTGAGGTTCTTGGAGATCCATGTTCCACTTCTGGCCCCAAGCTGATGGTTTTGGAAGCGTATGTAGATGATTTTACCTTGTCTGTGAGATGTCATGAACACACCAATCAATTTAACGTGAAATCTGCGCTAGTATTAGCAAATGTGAAACAACACGGTTAAGACCTCTTTAATCGTGGCTTTTGTTTGGATGCAATGTGTGAAGCTCTGAACTCAGTGCTCTTAATTATACATCTTTTAACCACCGACATATAATTGCCTTGCAATTTAAAATGCATTTGGGGATTCCATTGCCTAAAAGGGTCTTAATGTACCTTGTATGTCAAATTCTGAGCGTAAGTTTAAGAATGTATCCAACCCACAAGATTTAAATACTTGAGTATTTTCAGCAAAATTACCGATTGATTTTTGGGGCCAAAATGCTTTGGGTTTTCTAATAGTGACTAGCCCATTAACTTCTTTGTAGACTACAGATGATGTCAGGAACCAAACTGCTGTATGACAATACTCAGTATGGTCTAGTGAAGATTCCCCCTCAAAGTTTGCTGCTACACTGTTTCCCAGCCTCTCTGAAAGACTTTGTTTTGGGAGAGGGTAGGTGGAGTGCAGGGCTATACCTTTGTTGTCTTGGAGCTGGTGTGCACTGCAAGGGAACTGATTATGCCTGCTTGCCAGTACTAAAAGCAGTTGGGAGCTGGCTTCTTCCTATGCCTGACAGCAGGTGCTGACGGCTGCACAGGTGTGTACCTGTCTGTATTTAAGTCTTTAATTTCTCTTTTTACAGTCACTTTGCAAACCACATTCTGTTGTCTTATGGACCACCAGTGGCTGCACACAGCAGGGAAAGTAGCTTTGCTCTAAGTGGTGATGTCGCAGAGTGTGGCTGTGCTGTGTCCTGCCTGTCTTTCCAATAAAGCCTTGCTGGGATGCTAAGTTTGTTGCTCTTCACATGTCCAGATAGGGCTTTTACCAGGGGGAGAATATTTTCTTCCAGTCAGCTGCTCGGTAATAAAAAGTGGGAGAAGGGGAGAAATGAATGTGTTACCAAATTACAGATGTTAGTAGTAACCTCATAAGAACATATAAAATTCCCTGCTGGGTCATATCAGGGGTCGATCCAACTTAGTGTTCTGTTTTGGGCAGCAGGAGTAAGTGATGCTGTTTAGGAGAGCGTGAAAGCCCAGCCACTTTTTAATGTTTTCATCTCTTACTCCTCCAACATCCATATTTGTTAAATTAGGCATGGTAGCAGGGACATCACTTAGGTCCCTATTGTCTGTGAACTTTTCTGCTGTCTTTTTGAACCTGATGGCACTGTCTGCTTCCATATCCTTCTGTGACAGCAAGTTCCAGCAGTTCACTACCCGTGAGTAGTAAAAATGAAGAAGTCCTTCTTTAATATGTTTTGAGTCAATCTCTTATTAACTTTACCAAGTACCCCTGGTTCTAATATTGTGTGATATGGTTTATGACCATTCTATAGTCACCTTATCCCCTACTGTGATTTTTTTAAACCTCAGTCATGTCTTGCATCGTTTGGTAATGGCACACATTTTTGGGTTCTCTTCTGGTCTTTGCCCCACTGCTTCAGACTAGATAAAAATCTTTTATTTAGAGGCAGCTGTTTAAGGAAAATCTAGGTTCCTCAAGAAGCAGCCTCTGTTTTCTCATTCATGGGTTGTTGCTAAAGCCAGTTTGAGCATATGGAGGCATAAATTATGTTTCTGTTGAACGTTTCTACAGCTTCAGTGTAGAGTATATATGCAAAACCCAAAACAGCTTTCAGAAAGTTTTGTACCCTGATATTTTTTGAGCGAAGTACAGCTGCTTAAGCATTTGATTTTTCCAGGGGAAGTCCATGTTTCCGTCGTCTTTTACTGATTCCTGTGGGACAAAAATAATTTCTCCCCCACCCACTATTTAGCTAAGCATAGTTTCAGTTCTCTTCAATTAAGCTACATGTGCCTATTCCATTCTTGTGCTTTTTATGTAGCAGCAACCAAGTTCTGCCAAGGGCTCCCGTATATTTTGTTCAAAGTAAAATACTGCATCAAATTAAATCAGAATCAATAAATTTAAAAGTCTTTTTTTGTTGGATGGTTGTTTTTTTTTCTGTAATATATATATAGTATGCTATGGTAGTAAAAATAAAAATCTCTTTTTAGATTAAGCAAAACTCCAGTCTCTGATCCTGACAGCATATCCACATAGTGCCACTGTCTTTTGGGGCGTCTGTGTAAGAATCTACCAATAAAGATATAATTGCAAGTTTGAGAGAGCAGCTGTAGGGATTTTTGTAGTATAACATTGTCTGCTAGGTATATTAGCTTTATTTTTGTTCGTTGCACTGTAGCTGCGCTAATTGATTTGTATCACGGTTTTTAACATGGTTATATTTGCATGAGCTTCTCTTAGTGTATATATAAACCTAAAAATTCGCGTTCAAGCTCATTGGTTTCCCTGAGGATTATGGTCAGTATTTTTGCTTAAATGTTTCATATGGCATTGTACTTGTGCCCTGTATCTTTCAGACCAGTGAGAAGTAAAACACTATGCCTGCCTTAACACAGTCAAGTTAAATGCAAAAATAAGACTTAATTATGTGTTAAATCCAAAAATAAGACTAGGGGCACAAGAATAAATCCAGGATTGTAGTGTCTGGGAACTGTGGAGGAGATTCTTTACAGAAGCTTAACGGAGGCACACCAGGTATGCATTTCTTGCTGTTTACTTTGGAACCATTCTGAGGAACTGTTGCTTGATAACCTTCACTAAAGAAATATTGCTGGGTTGTGCAAAAGAGAAGGTCATTGATCTGTCAAAAACTCTGCAAAGCATGATGATAGTAGCTTAAAAGAAGGTGGTAAATAAAACAGAAAGAAATAGAGAGCAGCATGTGAGTCACCCCAACTGCAGGATGTACTTGTTCTTTCAAGCTTTCCATCCTGTCCAGTATATGCCACCAAATACAAGCTTTGGTTAACTGTTGAGAGAAGCAAACTCCAGAGCAAAAGGCTTTCCAAAAGCTTTGTTGTGAGTATGAGATGCAATTAGCTAAGACTCATTTGAGTCTACTTTTAGCTCATTAGCTAAGACTCATTTGAGTCTACTTTCGCTGCAATAGTAATGGAGGAGGCTTTCAAACATATGGGACCCAAACCCAGATCACAGCTCCTGTAGTGGGCATGTCATCATGGGATTTGTGTTTTTCCTTCATGTTGTTGCTGGATAATACTGAAGTCTGTGTCAGTATCTGCCTTAGCAAAGGTGTCTGAAAGGATTATTTGGTTCTCAGCATGCTAAAGAAGAGATAGTTCCCTCTTCCCATTCTGTGTTTTTGAAGGGCACAGCCAACAATGAACTTTGTTAGGGCTGATGTGTTGTGAAGGGTCATACTCCAGTGATTAGTTTCAAATATATATAGTATGTGCTCTGTACTTTGATGTGCTTCCATGCTTCGAGAGAAGTTGGTGAAGGTGTTTGGAACTGGATTAGATGTCCGTGGTTGTGTTCTGGCTCTCTGATGTAAGCAAAGTGCAAGGCCGCTGCCCCTGGGGGTGTGTGCTTGCATGTGTGCATGGAAAGGGAACTATGTGTATAGAGAGGAAATATGAAATGATCCTTATTATTGTCAAATGATTAATCAGGTCACTTGTGCTAGTTACATTTTGTAGCATGTGTCTCCATTCTGTATGCTGTGTACGCTGCACGTGTGCATATACAGCTGTTTCAAGAAGTGTGAGTGTTTTAAAATTTTTAGTAGTCTTCTGACTTACTGCTTCTACAGCTAGATGTATGTTAATAAAAGGCCTGGTTTATGCAGTTTACTGTTAGAAGAGTGATAGGGTGTTTTGTTTTACCTTAGTGACTTAAAGTTGCTTTTCTAGATCCCCCAGTGCCATCATGCTTGTCCTTTTCTCAAGGCGCTCTTATACAGTGCAAAGTGAAGGCTTGTACCTTCACAAGAGGAAGCTGCATCTTTCCTGCAAAGTCTGTGTAGGCTCCTTCCTTGCAGTTGTGTTCTTGCCATTTTGGGCCGTGGGAAACACGAGTTGACTGAGGTGGTAATCTGTACGTTTGTCATATGCCTGTAATTTATTACATGTTTCCTGAATATCACCTCTGTGTACATTCCTTTGCTTGGTGTATAACACATATAAAACTGAACTGAGTACTGAATATACCATGTTCAAAAGAGTTTAATCCAGTGCTTCATGATGGCCTTTCTGAATAAAAGCTGCTTTTTGCAGGGTAAGCTGAGTGGAACAGAGTAGCTGCAGAATATGTGTAGTGTTAATTTTATTTGAAGCTGCTTTAGGATGTTTTGGTTTGGTTTTTTTGGGTTTTTTTTGCTTTTTCTTTTGTAAAGTTGATTACCAAAGACTCCATAGTGTTGGGAAATGAAAAAATACCTTATAATTGCATGGATTTGCACTACATGAGTCTGTTCCAGGGGGAAAAAAAACCATCCTCTTGATGAAATGACATTTCAGCCCTCCTGGTATCTATGGGAGTACTGCCTCTGACATGATTAATGCCTGCATTTACCTAAAATAGGTACAGTAAGGATGGAGAAGGTCTGAAGAACCGTGGTGACCTTAGGAAGGACTGCCTGTTGATGCTTGCAGAAGCTGTGGGCAGCCAAAAGATCTGAAGATTGTTTGTCAGGTTTGTCATCTTGCGCTGCCTGATGAAATTAAAATTTTGCAGAGCAAGGATAGTCACCAGCATTTTTGTAAGCAAAGATACTTGAAGTAAAACCTCTGCAATCAAATGACTTAAATCATCATTCAGCTTGATTCCTGAAAGCAAGTGATCTAATCTGACACTTAACCTTTTTCAGCTTGTAGCTCGTAATCATTTTCTGGTAGGTGACTGGAGTTTTGTTTAACGGGTTTAGGTGCAGTGGCGGTAGAATTTTATTTCCCCCAACAATTTCCTTTCATGATTTCCAAAGATCTGTGACTACTGATTGAGAAGTATTGTGCTAGTGGATTTGGCTTATTGGATGCTAGCTGAACCACAGGTTTAGTGGCTACATCTAGACACTTACTTATGAAAGAGTAATAATATCTATTTTATTCTGACTGACCTTTTTGATATTTTCCTTAGACAATCTGCTTCATCTTGATTCATCATCATTCCAGGATAGCAGTGTCCTTGGGGCTCCCTCTTAACATTGATATGGTACAGAAGATTTAAAATCAGGTATTGTTTTGGGTGCCTCTTTCCTCTAAAATGAAATACACAATCTAGGACTGAATGCATTCTTTTTCCTTATGTGATTTGTCTTAATATTTTGATTATTTCAGCTGATGTTCACAAGGAATAGAGTCACGTGATGTATGAAGGCAAACACATACACTTCTCTGAGGTTGACAATAAGCCCTTGTGCTCATATAGCCCCAAACTGTGCAAGCAGAGGCGACTTAACGGCTACGCCTTCTGTATCAGACACGTTCTGGAGGACAAGACTGCCCCCTTCAAGCAATGTGAATATGTGGCCAAGTATAACAGCCAACGCTGCACCAACCCCATCCCCAAATCTGAGGACCGTAGGTGAGTTGTGGTTACCGATCTGCGAAGTGGGAAGTGCCTGGGACATAGGCATGAGTTTTCTTTTAAGATGCTGCCTGATTTCAGGATGAGGGAGGAACTGGCCTGAGTGGATTGAATTCCAGGATGTTCCTTTGAGGGTTTTGTTTTAAGCCTAGTAAATTTTATTTTGTTTTCTGTGGGAGTAAAGTACTCAGAAAGTGGGCAGTAACTTACTCCCAGGGAAATTTTTGGGAGAGTTCATTGCTTTTCTCAAATTCACTGTAAACTGTTTATCAAACCTGCTACACAATACCTGCTGTTCTAATTAATTTGCTTTGTCACTCACAGTATGTGCTCTTAAAAGGGCCTGCTTGTTTGGCCAGCTGTGCCAGAAGTACACTTCCATCTACTTTTTCAGGACAATTGAAAATGCATACCTTCTGGGCTTAGTGAAGTGACACGTAGGGATGAATCCAGAATTACGGTTCAATGTTTGTGATTTGGTATTGGTCTGTAACGTTGTATTACTGGAATAAAAAAAAATTACTTGATAGTAGATGAGCCAGCTGGGAAAGTGCTGTCCATTCCCTTTCTTTTTTGCTTCCCCTCTTCCTCTCCCCATTGCTGCCCAAATGAAGATGCCCAAGGTGCCCAGGTATTAAATGCCTTGCAAGAGATAGTCCTTGAAGTTGTTGGAGAGCTGGGAATTCAAACCAGATTTCCTGAATTGCAGCCTGTGCTGTAACCGTTCTTCCTTGCTCTTTAAGACTTCCTGAACATCAGTCTCATTGGTGTTGTTTGGGCTGAAATACCAGTATTTGTCTGATCTTGGCTACCAGGTGTATATGACTTTAATTTTTCAGAGTCATTGTTGAAGATTTTGCCAGTAACACAGTATTTAATTAACGTGTGTTAACTGTCTGAGGCTTGTTCTGTTAGAAATGCATCTTTTAACCTAAAATATAAACCAAATATGCCAAAAAAGAATCAAACCACTATTCACTGACCTTTCACATTATTAGCTGCAATTCACTAACCTTTTGCATTATTAGCAGTGTTCCCACTGTGCCCTACATATAACTTCCTTCTCAGCTCACAGCTCCCTCTCTTGTCTGAAACAACAGTTGGACTGTGCTCTAAATTAACTTGCACTTCACCTGCCATTTCAGCTGAGGAGACTGATGAAGTGAGAAAAAAACATGAATGTTTGTCAAAAGCTGTAGGGCAAATGCTCAAATGGCACAAGATGAATAACTTCAAGCTGTAATTTGACAGTTGGTGACTGTTTCTTTGCTACTGTACAGTTGAGGCTCTTTGCAAATAAGCTCGCAGAAATGATCATGGAAATTGCTAGCGCAAATGGTATGCTGTAATTTCAGATACAAGAGCTGACTGAGCCAGAGTTGCTGTTTGCCAGGGGTCATGCTTGAAAACAATAGAAAAGATACTACTTAAGGACACTTTTTTAGGTTTCATATGTTCCCATGGAATTTGAGATTTTTCTTTACACCTTGAACTGAGTTCACACTTTGTTCTTTTTGATTTTTCTCAAGTTGAAGTGGAGTGTGGTCATGACATCTGGTGTATGTTATATTAGAATAATTCAGTTGCATGTCGAGTGTCACATTACAGTACTTGAAGAGGACAGCAGGTGTCTGAAGGAGAAAATAAACTTTTAATTTCAAATGAGAGGATGTGATAGTTTGAAAGAATATTTTAAAAGACTGCTTCTCAGGGCAGAGTTTAATTTTAACAATAAAATTTAGTGAATGCTAGTGATAAGACTGTTTCTGTTCTAAACATTTTTGGGGGGGGGGGCAAACCTGTATCTGTTTCTTGGGAGACTTTTTTCACACTCTGTTCAATATAAAGATGTTTGCTGTGTCTGAGTTTTTCACTCATAGCTTTTAATTTTCTGTGTACAAAATTACTGTCAGATGGTCATTTTGTCACAGTTTTAGACATGTAACTGTACCTGATCAGAAGCAGGCTGTATGATGCTCTGACAGCTGTCTTCTTACATACTTTTAAAGATCATAAAAAAATAAAATGTCTTAACAAGATGCATGCATTATATGCCAAGAGTTTCATAGTCTGTCCACAGATAATTAAAAAAAATTGTCACTTGACCCCAGACAAATGAGATGCCACCAGCCACAAAGATGTTTAATATGCTGCTATATTATTAGATTTCTTATTAACCATTAGCATTCTACAGATTAAATCTATTAATAGTGCATGACTTCATTGCCTTATTTGAAGCTAGTTTCTCTATTCACTATCTTATTTTTTTTAAGGGTATGTATGGGATGATACAGACATGGGTTCTGTATCTGTATTTCCTCTGAACACGTCTCCTAATTCTTTCTTATCCAAATACATACATGGATAATGAAGTTCAACTTAATTTTTAAGTATAGGGTTATTACAATTTAGCTGGGTTAGACACCATGTTATCTCTAATTCTTCTCTTTCAAGAGAATCTTTGAATATTTTGTTTATATGCAAGATGCTCTCCAGTTTATTTGGATCTTCCTTTAAATAAGTGACACAACTTGCTACCAGTCTGGGATATACTGAGAAGCAGAATGCAGTTGTGGGTGGAAAACCTTGCTGTCTGGATTTGTGCCCTCCCAATGATTTGGGAAACTGTGCAGCTGAAGCCTTCAGAGCCCATCACCTTTTGTGTGCTTCATGTTACGATAGTTTTAATGGATATCAACCCACTGCTCTTACCAAATGTGCTGACTTCCTTCGACGTCACCTGCACAGAGTGAGTGCCTTTGGCACTCACCAAGGAAGGGGGAAAAACCTGTATTAGATACTCAGTGTGATACTGTCAGCTGAGAATAACTCACAGGTATGGAAGTGACAAATTGTGCACATAAGACAGGCACATCAGAAATGGCTGTCATAGAGCCATTTTGACCCTAGCGGGTTTCAAGCTCAGAGCCATGTGAAAGGGACTGTGCTACTTGCAGGTGCTATTCCAGTCTTCCCAGTAATCTGTCTTCCATGGAGCATGAATAACTAACACCTTCCCTGGCGTTATATCTGGTCCAAAGAGTTTATTGCCTTAACTCAGCTGGTTATAGGCTGGTTCCAGCAGAGTCAGTTAATGTCTGCAGCACCGTGCAAAGTCAGAGCCAGTTTGGTTCAGGGCCAACTAAAAAGCCATCCTGGAACCTGAAGGATGGGGAAGTGGGTGTGTGTGCCCGCCTGGCTCCGCATGGGACCAACTAGAGCCTGGCAAGGACACGGCTGAGTTGATGGTAATAAATTATGCCTGGCCAAAACTGCCTGCATGTAGTCTTCTCTACCCAGAGAAGACTTAAGTGCTCTTCCCAGCTTCTTCCTCCTTTTAGTCCAGCAGGCAAGGTGTTTCAGCCTCGGTTATGCTGGAGTTTATGACAGACAGACCCTAAGGCACAGAGCCAAGTCAGTGTGCACTGGAGTCTGCAAGTGCATGTGATCTGTATTTTCATGATGTTGTAGCCTGGCATCTGTGGGTTTGTGTCTAGAGGTGATGCCTGTGTAAGATGTTGCTGGCTTTCAATGATGCAGTATAGTCAGTTGTAAGAGGCAAAGCTTTATTCTCTGCCATATAAAAATGATGCTGTTAAACAAACAAGCAAAACTCTTAATATTCTAACTCAGAGGATGTGAGCAAGCTAATTACCTTTTCATAGGTTTATTCACAATTTCTATTTTTTTCCTTCTCTTTAGTTTTCACACTGAAAACAGACTAGCCAGTTTTACCTCATCACTCCTGCACAAGCACAAGGTGGCAATATTTAAGTTCTGAACAATATAAAGGAAGCATTCACATTGAGCAAAACTCTCTTTATTAGAATAAGGGGGAAAATATTCCATTGTATGTCTTGTCTGTTTATTGTTTTTTCTTCTGTCATACTAAAAGTGCTGTTCTAACTGATCTCATCAGTCTTGTTCAAACAAAATATTTTAAAAGTGCTTAATTTTGGTTATGGGAATAGTGCTGTTGACTTTAAGGGAAGCTTTATTGAGCACTCATTATATAATTTTATTTTTAGAAGTGCATCTCGTAGTAGGAGAGTGTATTCCAATAAGGACTCCACACGTTGCTGGCTTTCAGCTTGCCTCATTTAGACTTATTTATTCCTTACAACTTAATGTAATAAAGAAATTATTTAGACAATAATATGTAGCAGTACTATTCAGTCTTTTCTGATTCATGAATACTTGTGGGTGTGGATCCCTCAAGAAACTACATGTATGGAGATTGTTGAGGAGCATACATGAATTTGCTTTTTCTTTTTTACCTTTTATGGACCCTTTAGAAGCAGTTCACACATTGCTGCTTTAGGGGTGGAACAGCAAGTTGAAAGTCACTAAACTGAAGTGTTAAACCTTTTTGAGGGTTGGGTTTGGGCTTTTCTGTTTATTTTTTTTCCTCCATGAGGACCAGGAATAATTTAATTTTAATCTACCTGTTCAACAAATCTTACTTTTCTCAAATTCATACTGATCAGATTTTATACCTTCATGGTGTATTTCCGTATCTTCTACTTATTTGTATCCATGAATACGTTCATGGATATGTCCTTAGCTTGTTCATTAATATATTGATGTAGACATCACTTTTTCCTCATATCTTTGGTTTAATCTATAAGCTGCGGGTTACGGATGGGATCCTGCAAGGGCAGAAGTGTGATTGCTGGTGGCATTCTACAGAGGCAGGAGGGCTTGCCTGTGTGAAACAAGAAAAGGATCGGATCATGGTTCCTATATTTCTGTCACCTGCTTTGTTTTAATCAGAAAAAAAATTAACTGTTTGCTTCTCAGTATGTTGTCTGTGGCCTTAAATTGTAACTCTTCTTTTAATTTTCATGCCAAACTTTCAATGACTTTTTTCCCTTTTTTTTTTTTTTTTTTTAAATAACATGGCTTTAAAAGCTTTTTTGTATTAGAAGAGCATAATGTCCAGGTTTGTGGATTTTATGTATACATATTCCTGGCACTGTGTAAACATTTTCTAGCAGCAGAGCACTGCATTTAGACTAGATTTTTGTTTGAAGAACATGCAGCTAATCCTCTGGCTACAAAATTCATCACGTTGAACTACTAAAGCAGAACTTAAACATTTATGCTACTTGTTCATTAAGTGCAGGTAGTGACGCTGCTCAGCAGGTATCTATAGTGAGATTGTCCAGGTAAGAAACTGCTCCCTACTATAGTGGAATTCATAATAATAATGTGTGTGTTGATGAAAATGTTAACTACTTCCAGTGAAAAAGCTAGTGAATGAAAGGAAGTAGTCTTCGATGTGCTTTTTCTTGGGGGCTTTTGAAATGATCACAGTTAATGGCTTGAGTTCTTACTGTTTTATGTATCAGACAGTCCATTTGTTTTGTTGGCTTTGTTTTGTGAGTATTTACCTTATTAGAGAGTAAATATTTTGAATGGTTGTGTGTGAATCTCCTATAAAGACTGAAGACTTTTATATATTGAGATTACAAATTGTCACTCGTATCAGTTTTTGTGCTCTGTTACCGATAGGGCACACCACATTTACCTGCTGTATTAGAAGCAGTTGTGTACACTTGTTATAAAACCTCTTGTGTTTCGATCTAAATTCCCATGAGATGAGTGTGTGGATTTCCCTTTAGCGATGCCTGTTTTCTTCAGACTTTACTTACAAGAGCTGAATTAATAACTGACTGCTTTTACTTTTTAAAGGTACTGCAACAGCCACCTGCAGGTACTTGGCTTTATACCGAAAAAGGAGAGGAAGAAAAAGAATGATCCCATAGAGGAGGTAAAGGTCAGGCATCAGATGGATGCTATGGCCTTCAGTCTGACAGTGCCCACCCTGGCTTTGAAGATGCCCAATGGACTGGATGGGATGTCGCTTTCCCCTCCAGGGGCTAGGCTTCCTCTCCACTACCTGGAGGCAGAATTAGAAGACCCCTTTGCTTTCAACGAGGAGGATGATGACCTAAAGAAAGGGGCGACAGTGAGGAAAAAGTTGCAGAGCAAGTTGGCTCAAAACCGGCAGCGCCAGAGAGAGACAGAGATTTTAAAAGTTCGCCAAGAGCACTTTAGCCCCCTTCCTGCACCTTTGCAGCAGCAGCCTCTGCAGCAGCAGCACTCCCATCTGCCACCTTCATCAGCTTCGTTAAAGCCGACAGGGCTACCGCAGGGCGTAGTCTGCAAGTCACCTCAACCTCCGAACACCAGCCTACCAATGCAGGGAGTGGCACCCACCACACACACTATAGCACAAGCCCGGCAGTTGTCTAACAAGAGACCTCTGCCTCTCCTGCCACCCGCTAGGGCTCCTGTCACAGACCCTCCAAGGACTGATCGGGTCCTCATGAAAGCCACAGCCTTCACTCCACACTCATCCTGCATGAGTCGGCTACAGAGACTGGTGAAACTGTGCACTCGAAAACAGCAGCTGGACACTGATCTGTTTCCACATTTAGGTGGGTAGATAATAGATGCACTGCCTGCTTATTTTTTAACCTGAAATCAAAAGACAAAAGGGGAATGTCTTCCTAGCCCTGTCCTGCACTGGTGTGTGGTCCTTACAAAATGACCCTGAACTGGATAATCTTTTGGTGTTTTGTTTAGCCCTGTTCTCTGTGAAGGGAATGCTGGGACCCATCGCTTATGGTTTATGGCATTTTGGTTGTTTATTCTTCTTAATGTCCTGTTAACCATTTGAGAAATCAAAATGAGGTATAGAAAGCATTGCTTGGATGATACAGACATGGTACAGAAGGTTTGCAACGGGAGTAGTAAAAGTGGCACAGCTGTACCTACATGAGTGGACAAGGTTAGATTGAATGTTAAATATGTGACAAGAGCACGTTACAAAATGAGTGCGAGTAGAAGTTTGGAGATTTGGCCCATTGTTCTGTGCAGATCCAAATTTCTGGTTGACTTGACTGGGAAAATTGGAACATAAGAGAATTTTTCTTGACTGGGCCTATTCTGGGCTCGTAGGGAATGTGGATGAACAAAAGCAAAAGATTACTGCAGGAGGGCAGCACTGTTACAGCAAGTAATTGGAGGGGTGGAGTCTTGTCCACGTCCCAGTGCAGGAATAGTCTCCTCCTTACTTACTATCTAGAAACTGTAATAATCAATTGCTGCTTGTGAAAATGTAGGTGAATATAACCAAGTTGCTGCTATGGCAGTAGTGCTCTGTAAAGCTTTAAAAAGGCCGCTGACTTTGTGGCTGATTTGTCTGATTATGGGTACTGACCTAGGTACACCTCGCTGTCCTTGTTATCTCTCTCACCCTCCAAAGTTACCTTACTTTCCACTTTGTTTTAGACTGTTCTTTTCTACCAAGTAAAATACTGACAGAGAAAAGGCAAACATGAGTCAGTGTGTGATATTAGAGCAGGAACGCTGTTTATGATGTTTAAAAAAAAAGTCTTCAAATAAATCCGGACGTTCTTCCTATAAAATCTTATTTAACTGCAAACATCTGTAATTTTTGCTATTTCAATTAACCTTTTTTTAAATTTGCTGTTAAGATCTGCCCTTTGGCCCTCGTGGGATAGCTTGGCTATTTGTTCAGAAGATAATTAGCATCCCATAGCATGTCTCCAAAGGACGCTGATCTTCAGAAAATCGCTTTGATGGTCCTCCATATGATGCAGGTCTTTTGAGGAATAGCAACTCCAGAGGCACTGCTGAGTGTCACAGACCCCAATAGCTTAGAAAGTGACCTGTGTTTTGAAAGACTGTAGTAAGATCACTTTCTGTGTTTAATGTTTTACAATCTCACATGGTGAAGAGAGTAAATTCTCCTAAAAAAGAGGCGTAGTGAAAAAGTTGATCAGACCTATAAGTGTAGAGTTATGCGGATGCATAACTGTGTGTGTATGCAATTAGAACATTTTATATTTGGCAAAGTAATAGAATTCACATACTAATTATGTGAGAGTGGAAAATATAGTTGTTATTTATTCATAATATGCCTTAATATTAAAGACTGGTTATGTCAGTTTAGAGAATTTCAGGATTTCTTTTTTATGATAGATTAGCACTGGAGATGACTGCATAGAATCTTTAAAAAGATGCAGCCACTTTTATGTCTAACTGCATCAGAGCCATGTAACTGGAGATTAATGTAACTGCAGTCTTCAGTGTGAGTATAGCTGAATCTGTATTAGATTTTATTCCTTCATTGCTGCGGTGCCCATTAGAGTAAACAAACCACTGAAGTTGAAAGTATAATTCTGGCATTTTATCAGATGTCTTAAAAGATACCTTAATTTAGTTCAAATGTGTATCTTAAAAATAGGAATGAAGAACGGAATTTTCAGGATGGTGAAGTTCCTGAAAAATAGAGTTTCTGGTATTTCTGTTGTATGATAAAGTGTTGCTGCTAAATGATGAAGGTCCTCCTGACAATTGCATTCTAAGTGTGTGTGTGTGTGTGTGTGTGTGTGTCTAACTCTGAAAGTAGGTGAGCAAGTACTGATGCATTTCCCAAATTCAAAGCATCTGACTTCAGAATAATCTCAGATGTAGTTGGTTTGTGTACTTTTAGCAAAGATGAAGTGCTCCTTAACTCTATCCCAACTGCTGCTTCATTTTCAAAGAGCATGCAAGAAAGTGAAAAAGTGATAATACTGGCTTGTAAGTGCAGCTATGGGATTTTATCCCACCTGTTGCAAGGAATTGGCGAGAATTCCACTGGATGTGGGAGAGAGAGTAGGAAAAACTGCAAAGGATGAAGCTCCAGATAAAATGTTCCACCTGAGACCTGCCTGGATTTCTGTTTCTGGCTGTTCTGTTCAATAATTGTGTTTAGCTTGACTTAACTGAGGCTGCTGGTGCATACAAGTTGATCCTACTGCATCATCCTTCAGCGAAAGCATGTTGCTTACTAAAAGTGCAGGAGTATTTACATCTCTCTATTTAGCTGTCTTTTCATGCTAATACATGCATTTGGCAGACAATTACAGAGACTGAGCAGAGGAACATCCTGTGTAACTGTGTATCTATCTCTGTCTGAGCTGCTCTGTCTTACGGTTTTCCTATTCTCCCTGTGTTTTGGCACAGAGGAGAGGTCAGAATATAAACAGAAATGGAGGTGACCCATTTAGATCATATCATTTTAAAAATTGCGAGGCAGTCAGTTCTTCATGGCAGGGACTTCTCTCTTAGACCTTGTCTCTAAAGATTCTGTGTGGTTGGTATGAAAGCTTATGATATTTTTCTGTAGGTAAGAAAGCTGGTGATTTTTCTTCTTATGGATAAAGAAGCCAATATGGTGATTTTTCTTCTTATGGATAAAGAAGCCAATATGGATTTTAAAAGGAAAACTCAAATTTGACAAAAATCAGTGCTTGCTCTTTGCAAACTGTAATGGAGCTGTTACTGTAACTTTTCCTGTGTAATTGAGAAATCATATGAGTTAATCAAACATAATTGCGCTTGTGACTATACTACACGTTCACCTTTTTTGCCATAGATTTCTCAGAGACTTATATGAGGTAGATACACTTTTCATCCAGCTTTCACATTTTCAATTCCCTTAGGGCTGGATTGGTCTGAAGATAGTGGAGAAGAGTTGGAGAATTCAGAGCAAACCTCCGCTTACCAGGTTGCATGGTCTATCCGAGAAAGCCTCAGCTATGAAAGACATGAGTGAGTATGATTCTTTAGTATTCATGCTGGCCTTGATGGAATGAATCATGTAAATACGAGCTTCACTTCAAGTGGAGTCAGTGGAACCTAAGCGCTTGTTTGAGTGCTTTGCTGAAACAATGGATTGTTTGAACTCATTTGTTTTGTAAGAGCTACAAAACAGCTTGTCGCCTGCTGTCCCAGTTTCCACCTGACTTAGAGACCTTTGTGCAGCCTGCTATCAGAAGGATGCATCAGGAAAGAATTTAAGCTTATTTGCCTAAATTTAATCGAGTTTAGTGGGATTTGTTCATGAACTTGTGTGCCTTGCTGAGTAGATGTATTTACTGAATTAGAACCAAATGAAAGGAGTTGTTACTGGTTTCTTATCTTTCCTGCTATTTATGAATAACTTTGTTAGTAAACATGCTACATTTTACTCATTAATCCTTATGGTAATTGTGCAGGATGTTGTTTTAATGTGTTGCTTTTGAAGGGCACAGCATTTCTTTTCTTAATTAAGTGTTGACTAAACCTCTGTCAGGTGGTTGGGAGCACTGAAAGGAAGTGATGTGATAGAAGGGATAAGCAGAGCAGGTTTTAGCTGTTGATGCAGAATGGCTTACAGTGTTCTCCATATACTGCTAAGTCATGAATCAAAATTTACAGCAGGTTATGATAACATATGTCTCTTTATAAATTTTAATGTGCAAAGTTAAGGCAGAGCATCTCAAGCGTAGTATTGTAATGAAACTGAAGCATGTTGATAACAAAAGGAAATTGGGGTCTCACTAAAGTTTGGTTGTAGTTTCTGTAACGTGATTCACTGTGCAGCTGGACTTCTTGATACTACACCTCTCTCCCATTTGTTTAATTTTTAAATGTCATAGAATAATGATGTTAATGAAACCTTATATTGTTGTTACACGAAAATTCTGAAACTTTCCAGAACTTCCTGCCATCTCTAAAGATTGTCATTGAATCATATAGTCATTAAGTTGGAAAAGACCCTTAAGATAGTGGAGTCCAGCCGTAAGGTGAACAAGAGAGCTGTATCTCTGTCATCAGGACAGACACCAGGATACTAAATACTGAGAGCCTTCAGTGAATCGAAGCTTAGTAGCAGCATGTAGATTTTGCTTTTATAAAAGAAGGGGATTTTTCATTTGTGAATGGCCATTGCTTTTTTAGGGCATCAGCAGCCAGAGAGATAGTGAGCTTTCACAAACTTTAGTTTTAACTTAAAAGGCTACTTCTAAATAAGCTGTTTTGGGAAAACATGATCAGACTTTCAGACTTTTAAATCATAGATAATTTTCAAAGCAGATATATCTAGTAAATAAATTCCATTACACTCTTCTCTCTTTGACATTTGATCTGGTTCTTCCATAGATCCCTATTTTTTTGTCAATTTATAAAGGTCATCTCTGTGTGTTTTGTCTTCTATTTGTCTTAACTTCCTTTGGATTCTTCCTACTCTTTTCACATACTGAGAGAAAATAATACCATGTCTTTACATTTCCTTTTCCATTCTAGCATTTTATGCACTTCAATTAAACACTGTCTTAACTAATCATGATGGATAAATTTTTGTATGGTATTTTTCTGATTTTGTTTATGGATAAACGTTGATATAATCACTTGATGTCAGCCTTCTAAAACTTCAGTTCCTATTCTACAAGCTTCTGTAGCGGTTTTTATTACCTGAAATGTTTCACTTTGACACTTTGGCAATGTGGTCTGTCTGCTGCTGAAGATGAATTAGTTCAGACTAAGGTTTCTTGGGTGATTTGATTTGTCAGAATGACTCTGTCTTGCTAATCTGGCGGTGCAGACTGGTTTGTCTGAACTTTATCAGACAACAACTTGTTATGGCTCTGAATTTTGGAGGCTAATTTTGCCAGAAAACCAATGGAGATTGTTTCCTCGCAACATTTAGATTCTGAAATAACATACCGAAACTTGTGGGAATTTATTTACTGTTTTTCATAGCAAAATTAAAGCTATTTTTTCTCTGTTCATTTATATCTGAGCTTGCGGTCCCTGTGTGAAAGGCGTCACTCTTCACCAGCTAACTCCATTCAGTCCTTTTCCATTTGACTCTGTGGAAGACAGTGAGAGGGATGCTGCTCACAACAGATTAGTAAAAAATTAGTAAAACAAAGTGAACAGTTAATT
>Ga0181612_173352_pt1 | contig 20264 bp, 12 predicted proteins | sample HoacroProtozoa21_FD_119630 | JGI IMG/M metagenome (GOLD analysis project Ga0181612, IMG submission 119630) | Hoatzin crop microbial communities from Cojedes, Venezuel. Combined Assembly of Gp0051906, Gp0051904, Gp0051908 | reverse complement strand
GGCTGTTTGGGCCAGCCCAATCAGCTTCTTGTGAAAATTAACTCTATCCCAGCTGAACCCAGGACATCCTCAAAGAAACTTTGGCATCCTCAGTAACGGCAATACCTACTGACTATGTCACCCTCAAATATCCTAAGCGTGCATCTGCCTAGTTCTTACTTGATGGATAGCCATTAGAATGTCAAACAGTGCTTCCAAAACTCACAGAATCACAGAAATTTTGAGGTGGAAAGGGACCTCTGGAGACCATCTGTTCCACCCCCATGCTCAAGCAGGGTCACCTACTGAAGGCCACCCAGGACCACGTCCAGATGGCTTTCAAATATCTCCAAGGAAGGAGACTCCACAACCTCTCTTGGTAACCTGTTCCGTTGTTCAGTCACGCTGAGCATTGAGTAAAAAAGCGTTTCCTGATGTTTAGACATAACCTCCTGTGTGTCGATTTGTCTCCATTGCCTCTTGTCCTGTCACTGGACACCACTGGAAAGAGCCTGGCTCTATCTTATTGCAGCCTCCCTTTAAATATTTATATACATTGATAAGATGCCACTCTGAGCCTTCCTTTCTCTAGGTCAACAGTCCCACCCGGCTCAGCCTTTCCTCACAGAAGAGATGCTCCAGTACTTTAATCACCTTAATGACTCTTTGCTGGACTCTCTGCAGCAGCTCTATGTTTTGCTTTATATTGGGGAGATATATATCTACATTTCTCTCTGTATTCTCTTTATAATTCTGTTCTCTTTCTATATATTGGGGAAACCAGAACTGGAACCAGTGCTCCAGCTGTGGCCTCACTGGTGCTGAGTAGGTGGGAAGGATCGCCTTCCTGGACCTGCTGGCAACACTTTGTCTAATGCATCCCAGGACACCATTCACTTTGTGAAGGAAATACTTAGTCCTGACAACTTCAGTTTGTACATTAACTTCAATTTTTGACAGCTTTAATAATTTCCCACTATCAGTCTGTCATGTGTTTTGGGGAGATTAGTCCAGTCTTATCCGTATATTTGATAAAACCATGTTGCCAGGGAGGTCACACTGACTGTCCATACCCTCTGTGAATTTTACAGAAGAGGAAGTGGCCTGTGTCTTTGCCTTATCTGATCTAAGCTTCTTCAGCTCAGTCCACGGCCCGCTAATAGTACTGGAAGCCTTTATTTTTGTGCACATATATGCCCCTACATGTAACCCAGCCCTAATCCTAAGCATTTCACACTGTAGATTCTCTTCGCTGGGCTCCCACCCGCTCTGGACAAGTACGATTACTGCAATAAATCACATCATGAAACAGCACCTTTTATCTCACAGTGCAACCAAACTGTCCACCTTTCCTGCCAGACTTTCAGGTGATGTCTTCCACCGCACCATGGAGGCACTCAGAAGCACAGGCTGTCGATGCCAGGTGAACCTACCTAATGCACTCAGTAGCAGCAAAGCAGTTAATTAATATTGCTGATATATTGAATATACTATCCCCTTGGCTAATAATAAATACGGGGGGCAGGAAGCATAGTAGAAGTTATGTAGGTAAAAGTTTTGATTAGGTTTATCTTTTGAGACAGTTTGATTAGATAGATTAAGTTTCTGTGCATCTCTCCAAAGACCACAGTAATAACCAGTGTCATGACTTTCAAATCCTTTGAACTGCAGGAGGGTATCAAACATGGTTGTCTTTTTATCCCAGCTTTTACTCTTTAGAATTCTAAAAGCTTGCTTTGCTCGTCTGTCAAAGGGATGGCATTAAGAGGATCACTGTTGACAAGCGATAGTACAAATTATGCAACACAAATGACATTTCACTGCCTCTCCTCTGATCTGCAATTCCCACTCTCAATCTTTCCCTATTCTATGAAAATATTAAACCACAGATCCAACTGCAAAAAAGTGAGAGTGTAGGCGTCTCTCAATATCTTGCTACTGAACAAAAATATGTTCTGAAGCCCACACCTATAATTATGTTTGTGAAAGTGGGTTTCATTTAAAGTCCCCAAATTCCTGGGGGGATCTTCAAACATAAGCATATAGCTGTCATCACAGGATCAGGGCTATAACGGCTTTTCTAGGTCAATGTTAACAGCTGTGAAAGATTCAGCATTAAATTCAATGGAAACCAACAGCCAAAATCATTAGGCTGTACTTCATCAAAGAGGTTTCTCCTCACGCAAGAATAAACTCCAAAAATTATGTGCTCTTCCCGTTTGCCTCTTGACAAAGCCCTATCTCAGACCCACACAACATCAGTTCCTGAGGAGTTCTCCCATACTCTTCCAAGGTTCATATGGAGAGAAGTTCAACGACTTCACTAGGTGCAGAGATCTGAAGAGGATTCTGAGAAATCAGGCTGCAGCATTCAAGCCAGTCGGGTCACAGAAATAGCAATCCAACTGCCAGGAGCGCGTCTGCAGTGGTGGCGGTGAGAAGAGAAGCAATCCCAACAGCTAGGCCACAGTCACAATCACCATCCCGTAAGACAGTCTGCACACATTGGCTGCACTGTGCTAGCTCAAAAAAAGATAGGTTTTCCAGTTTTAGTGCTGCCCTCTTATCTCTACAGTGAGCCAATTGGGTCCTCAGATGTCACAAATCCCCCTAACAGAGGGCTGAAGGCGAGCCAGTTTTTGGACCACCTCAGAGGAGGAAGATTGGTGGGGGGGTTTACAGTAGATGAGATTATTCCCTTCCCATGCATACGTTGATATTCTTGTAAACTGAAGTAATACAGATAGCAAAATAATTTCTAGAGTCACCTGAAGAGATTGCATAGGCAGCATTAATGATGCTGTTACCAAGCAAGTCTCTGTACATATACTTTGCAACCCTGAGTATTGTTTGTACTCAGAGTCAACAGTATAAAGGAGGTCCACTTTCAATAGCTCCCTTTCTGGAACAACAAAGTTGCCTGAAAACATGGTGTGAACATTCTCAGCAGCATACAATGGACTCATTTTGGCACCTGACCCCAAGACACTGTCAAAGAACAGAAATATTGAAATGAACAAGAGGGTTATAACACACATAAGAGAAATGGGATTAGAAACAGAAGATTTGCCATGAGGCTGTACTTCGACCGCAAAAGCAACACAAAAGAACAAATAAAATTGTACTAATCTATTTATGCCCAAAGCTTGAAAAAGCTCTCATGTCAAAAACCGCCCCTCTAAGTTACACTTCGTATTCCCAAGATATATTATATTAACTGCTTTTTATTAGCAATCTTATTACTGTTGATGTGCGCAAGAACAGAGGCAGTGTACAAGTGAACAGAGTTGGACTGCAAAGAGTACAAACCATATGAATTGTTACAAGTTATTTACTGGCTTAGTCTAAATCTGCATATAGATTGAGGAAGTCAGTCGTAAAGCACCTTCAGGTATGCCTCACAAGATACGATTAGGAAGGTACTTGGAAGCCTTGTACGCACACAACAGGCTACCGCAAATGGAAGAAACAGTTCAATTTGTCAGACGTGCTTAGGCATCTCTCTTTATTTGGGAATTATTGGAGGGCATGTCTTGGAAGAAAAGGAAATACGGACCTTGGCTTATTGCTAAAGAGTAAGCCACTGGAGTTCTTTGTGAAGTAGGATTATACTGAGTTGAAGGAGAAAAATCCCATATTCTAATGCAATTTAGGAAACAAAACTCCCTGTGCAAGTTTTCCTAACCTCGATCGCTTTTCAAAGCTGATTTCAGTTCTGCTGAGTAAATTATCCAAGAATCAGTCAGATTATGAGGATAAAATGAAACTAGAGGGGCAGACTGATGTGTTAAGAGCATTAGAACACAAAATCTGCAATGTAACTTGCAGTTCAGCTGAATGCTACACCTTTGAAAAATTGATGATACAGTCTCTAAAGATGCCATCTCACCTGCTTATGGAAACCACAGCTACTGTGAGGGAAATGAAAAGTGCTTCTGTTTTTTGTGTATTGCACAGTCAGTTCTTCAGCATGTTTCATCCTATATTTGTTTGTAAGAACTTTCAGCAAACAAGAACAGTTTTTGAAGCTAAGTTAAAATTTATTTGAAACCATGGCTCTAATTTATGCCCTAATCCAAGTAAAGCCTGGTCACTAACATAGCAAAATCAGGACCATGACTTCTGAAAATCAGATTGTTATATAAAAAGACTAATTCTTTACAGACAAACAAAAATCACTTGATTAAGAGAGGAGTGAGTGTTCTGTGGTCATATGAAAGAGGACAGTTAACCCCAAGGCATCTCATTTTTGCCACCTATTGTATGATCTACATGAGGCTACAGCTTCTCTTCAATGTTTGCATCTCTAACTCAGAAGACAGTATTTCTTAGGGACATATAGTAAAATAAGTGTTAAGCTTCTACTGATCACCAAATCTTAGTATTATTCACAGGAGTTCTACTGTTAGTGTCACACAACATAATCTCTAGCTATATTGATTATCATAATTTTGGAGTGGTCTCCCCTTCTTGCCTCTCTCCTCTTTCTGTCCCTTGTGTCATTTTGTCACCATGTTCAGCACGGATGAAGTTCTCCTGTGGAACATAGCGTCTGACAAAATCAACCTGCTATCTCTTGGACTGCCTCTTGGCTGGGGCAGCTAGCCCACAAGGGAATTATTCATTACCATGGCTATCATTAACGTTTTTGAATCCTCCACAAGTCCATGGTACGCAAACTTACAAAAGTCAATAAACCTCTGGAGGGAACCTTGAGCTGTGATATGAGTATTTAATCCTTTGTTTCTTTTGGAATCTTTACAGAAAGTACTCAGGAGTTGAATTCTGATAAAATGAAAAGGTAAACTCTAATTAGATCGAAGCTGTTGAGGCTTTTACATTAAGGTTGTCTCGGCATTTTCTATATAAAAATCCGTCTTTGAGAGCTTATAACTCGGACATGAAAAGATTTCTATGGACTAAACTTGGCTAGCAAGGTCTCTAGCACATTGTAAACCCCATTTTTAGCCAGGTTTCATACAGAAACCAATTGTGTTAAAGCAAAGGGTACACCTTCATGCTGCCTTTTCACCAGAGTGTGCCCAACCTAGCAACTTTGGAACCCATCAACTAATTTCAACCAAGTTAGACAGAAAGCGCAAAGAGAATTATTTTCGAAAGAGAATTATTTTCCTGTGTGTTCTATGGATATAGGTAATTAGGCAGAGAAGGTGCACACCAAAACAGAGAGAAGCTGCAGTACAGAAGTCACTCGTTAGCAGATCACACAGAATCCATGAGCCACTGAAGCTAGCACCCTATTGACAGTGTTGTCCAGCACAAAATGCACAAATTCTGAGCAGCTTTGCGCACAGAAACACTTACTTGTTTAGGTAAACTTGCTTGGATATAAAAATCCCCTCAAAATTGACAGAGCATAATGGTGTTTTGACTGTCTGGTGATATCTGCATAAACTTCCTATGCCAGGTAGATAACCTGGTTGCAATTACTAGAGAACTGAAATACAACCCCTCCTCCCCTCTCTTAGACACTTCTGTTCTGCTCTTTACTGATTAATTAAGATTTTGGCACAGTTTATTGCCCTAGAAAACAAAGGTTATTTTTCATCAGAGATTTGGGGGGGGGGGGGCGGAGTGTTATTTTTTTTCTTTAGTCAATTTTTGTTAGTGACATATGAAAAAAGAAATAAAAAACAAATAAAATCAAAATAATAAAATAAAAAATTTAAAAATGAAATGCATCAAGACACTTTGCTTAGGGATAAGGCTCACACTTTTGTTCAAGTTATCTGGGAGCTCTGAAACGTAATGCATGTGTGTGAAAACAAGATTCCTTTCTCTTGGGAATGCTAGCTTTTTATAGAGTGAAGTGTGAAACTATTCCGTAATACACACAACTGTAACAAAAGTACATTACTTCCTGGCAGTGCTTTTCATCTCAGCCCAATTGCAATGTCCCAAAAACATTCTGCCGAAGCTCACTAAAATGAATTCCTTCCTAAATCTATTTCCCTTTAGGAGTAACTGCAAATACAGTTTTCTAGGACTTTTAAAGTACTATAAACGAAGAACAGCTTTATCAGCAGAAAAAAAGCAACAAATTAAGATCTAGATCCTTTTCATTTTTCCATGTAGCTCTAGAGCTCTAAAAGTCCCTTTTTAAGTGTATATCTTTAAATAATCCTGTGCTGTGTCACTGTTGCTTTATAATTCAGTCTCTTGGGTACGTTGCTGCTCTTGTCTTGTTTTGAACATGCAGTGAAAATTTTAAGAAATATTGATTGTTACTGCTAGGACTTGTGATTTGAGGACAAGTATAAAACAAAACAGATGTGGGGTAAAACTTTCACTAGAAGCATTCTTCAGAGAAAAGAAGATAATTAGAGAATAACAACAGGGGTTTGGGCAAAAGAGGAAGGAAAGCAGAAAAACTTTAGTACTGCTTTGTATCACATGCAATAAAAGCAAAGCATCACCCTGGAACAGTTCTTCTAAAAATGCTAGGCCATCAAATTCTTTCTTGTTTCATCCTGGCTCTCCTGTTGTCCTCTGGCTGTCCAGCTACGTTACGTAAAACACTTCAAAGAAAAGAGTCTCAAGCGTTCAACAGCTGACTCTGCTCCCAGAGGAGCTGAACTGGCAAAATGGGAAACGTGGCTAACATAATTAGACGGAAAGGGAGGATGGACTACTAGAGCATTTCAGAGCCAGAAAATAAAATAGTAATGAATAGGGCTGGAAGATGAAGGTGAGCATGAGCTAGACTTAATTAGAAAGGCAAAGGAATGGCTGGGATAACAAACCTACAGCTCCCTAATACGCGACTAATTTATAAAGATAAAATTATATACCTATGTATAAAGGGCAATAATGCCTTTCTGGTGCCACTGGCTGTGAATAAGGTGCCACGTCTTGCAGAAGTGTGTCTCCAATGTAACAAGGGCCGAGTAATAAGTTCTGCAGAGTTCTGCATAGCCCGTTCACAGGTTTCTCACCACGTTAAGAATCCAAGTTCCTGAATATTTAGAAAAAAATCAGTACTACAGTCATCCACTATCCCATAATTCGAGTGGAATTCCCTCACTATAAAACCCAAGCAATAGTTTATTACATACCTTCCTAAGCTGAAGGTTCGTAACTGATTTGCCATCAGATGAAAATAAAGCTACTTGTCCAAACCTAACCCTAAGGGGAAAATACTGTAATGTTTCCTTCAAAATCTCAAAAGTATTCAGGTGGTGACGGGGAGACATATTTTGTCTTATGCTTTAGAAAAAGCAGAACGTGACATCATCCTGTTCGGAAGAGACATTGCGAAGAATGTTTCATTTGGGGACCCAAACCATCACAGAAACCAAATCAGCCACCACGAGTAATAATAAAATCTAACACATTAATTCCATGCAGTAGTTCCAAGTTCAGTTTTCCAAAAGTGTAATTTGATACAACTTTAACTCAACATAGAGATCATGCTCCTGTAAACTGGAGCCCAGGCTAACTTTATCTAAACTCCAAGCAGCTTTACCAGCTGTGCTCTCCTGTGTTTGTCATACACGCACGACAGAACTGACCGAGGAGACAGACAGCAGCTTCCATAAGCACCTGTGTCACTCCTCAGGAACCTCAGTCTTTCCCCAGCCCTGGCGTAAGCTTGGGCTGTTTGGGCAATATCTCCTCCCGGTTCCACACTCCTGTTCGCTTCCACAAATGGAAACTACCACATATTATTGACAATGTTAAATCATGCCTTTCCTACTCCCTGCATAAAAGGTCATCGCTGTCCCCCAAATCCCTAGTCAAAACCTAGACTCGATTTAATCATTCACGCAAATTCTGTTAGAGGAAATATTAGCGTAGCCCCTTGGCCAAGAGTGTTGCTGTACAGAGAACACCAGAAGCTTTAGGCAGAATTGGTGACACATGTTCGCACCGTTAGCGCTGCATCTTCCGGGTATCAAAAACTCCACAAGGGAAAGCAATTTATTACTTCACACCCCCCATTTCACTGGATACAGACAGGACCGTTACACATTTCTGTTGCAAGACACTGTTGATAAAACGTCATAGTGTATTAGATCTCCTGTATCTTATTTATTATACATGTCCACGTATTGTGATAATTGGGTTGTATAATATCCCATGCAGGCTAATGTGAAAATCATTTCTGCTGAATAGAAATCACTTATTTTGATTCTACAGGGGTTTGTTTTGTCAAAACTCATGTAGTATTTAGGAAACCAATCATTGTTCAATTGTGGAGCACAAGAAGTGTAAAATTATCATAACAGAAGTGGAGAGAATGACAAGAACAATGGATCTGACTTCATTTGTTTGATTATTAATGGTGTTTCATCTAATTTACAAGGCCTAACCTTGTGTGATGCAAATGTGGAGAGCAAATGTACCTTTTTATCTCACAGCCATTAATTAGTTATGCTATACATCATACTAGTTTTGCTCTAGTTAAGCAAATGGACACAGAAATTGGCAGCAAAGAGCCTCTAAATACTTTTTATAAAATACCAGAAGCTTACAAAGATTAGGAAAAACTGTAAAAATTATTTAATATAATTTTACAATTTAGTATAGCACTTTCTCCTAAAAAAAACCCAAAACATTAAACATTAGCAGTGAAACCTTTCCAGAAGCACTGAAATTTACTTGGAAGGCTTTTGTTTCTTTTCCTAAGACTTCACAGAGGTACCAAGCACCAGCAGAACACGGCCCTGTACCACTCCAGGCCAGTTACAGGAGCCATTCAGACTGCCCGGTAGCAGCAGCACTGCGCTCCGCCCTTCAGAGAAAACACGTCACCGTTTCCAAAGCGTTAAGGAACAGAGATCACAGAATCACAGAATGGTAGGGGTTGGAAGGGACCTCTGTGGGTCATCTACTCAGAGATGAGAACAGCGAAGCAGTGTCTCGCTTGATACTTCTGCTAACCCACATCAGAGGTAAAACAGAGCAGAATCTGAACCTACTCCCTCTGTAGCTTACATATAAAAACCCACATAGATGGACTGGTTGTAGATAAGAATAGGAGCAAACCGCACTTCACCGAGTTGAACGAGTTCTATGCACAGCAAGGAGGCAAAGAGAAGGGTGTTGGTTCCTCCCTCTGCCCCAGATTTTGTGGCACCTGACCTCAGGTGTCTTTCACAGTTTTTGTTTCTCAGGAAGTTTTGTAAAGTAAAACTCCACACTCGCTTAGTTGATGGATTTTGTTCCTCTGCTGGTTGAATTACCCTAACAACAGAGCAGAGCGCACGCTGGAACCAGGCCAGCAAGCTCAATTTGGGTGGCTTCCGTAGCACACCAGCATATCAGCAGAAGAGAAAGCGCATCTCCACAAAACAATTAGGTAAAAATCACAAGGTGATAAAATGGAAAATTAGTGTACTTAGATAGAATTCAGGACTGAAGCTTTTCTCCTTCCCATTAATCCAGTGATGGATTATACCACTCTGCCCTCAATACATTTGTTTTAATTAAAGGTAACTGAAGGATGGACCATGCTTGTTCAATATTTCAGGTCAGCACTGCTATATAATTTTGTGCAAGTATATATCCTACCTATCTCTTCCCTTATACCCTAATGAGGCAATATATCAGTGAATATAGGGTGAAAAGCTCTAAACTGTTAGTTTTCAAACTGGGTTTTTTCCACGGTTTTCCTTCTGAAAATGAAAGGCCCCCCTACCCTTACCCGCCATTAACAACTCCTCTCGTTTCAGCTCCTGTCTCACACTGCCTACAGAATCTCAACGATGGCAAGATGGGACTAACCAGGATTGCCTTGTGACTTCTTCCTGCTCCTTATCTGTTTGATTTTCTTTTTCTCTTTGATGTTTCTGGAGTTCCTAGCACAACAGGGCACTGGCCTATAACAGTAACTCTGAGACAAAACTGTAACGCAAATAAATAAGAAATGTTTAAGAACACCTTCTATTCAAGGAAAAATGAATAGCCTGAAAGGTCCCAAAATAACAGTATTTTAAAAGTTTTAAACATATACATTCTCTTTAATTTTTTTTTCTTGTCGCCTGACAGCTGGCTGTTTTCTGAAGCCTCAGGTCTATCTGGGCTACCAGTAATTTACTGCCAAGAGAGCTGCTAGCTGTTCTTCATAGTGTCTGTACCAAGGGAGGCATCACGGCTAACCAACAACACTCATGCCACTGATGAGGACAAACTCTTAATAGCTCGTTACATACAGGCAAACTCAAGAACCTGCTTCCAGCATATACCACAACACCTAGTTGGTTTTGGTAAAGTCATTTTCAGGTAACGATCATTACCACTATTGTTTTCATTAAGTTTGTGTTAAATTTATCTCCCCAGTACCATGTCATTATCAGTTATTTACATTCTGCTATAGATTTCCACGGCAACACACAAAGTGAGGGTGCTGGATGGGCATTCTGAGTACTTTAAACTTAGCAGACCTCTCAAGAGCAGATGAGAGATGTGAGGGAAAGAGGGAATGTAGGATAATACAAAGGTGATCTACAGTCTGAAATACTACACGAAAAGTACCAAACACCAGCTGAAGTATTGCAGGCACGTGAGAGAGAAGATGTGTTGTCAAGCAAAGTAGAGAAGTTTCTTCAGAAATAGCAATGCTTAAAATCAGCTATGTTAGAATGCCAAAAGATAGAGAGGGTTGTCAAGAATAAGGTATCTGTGGAAAAAACAACACCCACCCCCAAAAAACCCCTAAACCAACGAAACAGAACCCCAAAGCCTCCTTTGCATCACGTTTTGTTCCCTGGTACTGGGGGTGTCGGCACCAGGGCTATTCCCTGGCAAAGGGCCTCCACAGCTGCCTAGAATTTTTTTCCTGACTGTATCGAACGGGGACAGCCTTCATCCTGGAGGGAAGCCTCTGAGATACTTAAAAAAAACCCTTGCAATATCAGCAGATCAATACTTTGATATTCAGCAAAACTATAGTTTATTTTCTTCCCTTTCTCTTCCAGCTCTGTTGGCCAGAATGCTCAGGCTTCTCTGTTCCTGACCAGAAATCTACAGAATTCTCCCAAAGTCTGATTTTTGTTCAGACACCCAACAGCCTCACCGACCTTCAGATTACAAATGCAGAGTATAAGATTAGCTTTAGTTTTTGTCCCTCTGGGCACAGAGTGATTGAATCTCTGTGCCAGTTATTTCGTTCTTACCCTCCCAGGCATGCTCTCTCCTCTTGCTCCTTCTCAGCCTACTTCACTCTGCTCTCAGGGAACAAGTCATCAGCCCACTTGTCATCTGCTCGCTCATGAAGGTGCTCCTTCCTCGTTGAAGAAAACGATTCTCTCTTCAAGGACCCACCAAATGCTAACCATACCAACTCAATCAACTAGCATTCAGTCAAGGGAGAGTGAGGATAAGGAACACCTAACTAACAGAGCTCAGCAGGAGCTTGGTATCCCTTCTGCTTCTGAAATAAACACCTTGCATCTGTCCCTCACAAAAAAACTATATGTGTAGGTGTGTTTTCTTTTACCTGTCTGTACACATACTCCATGATCCATGATACAGACAGCATTTCTTAAGATTATTCAATATATCTTCGTATGACTTGGTGCCATGCAATAATTCTAACCAGAGTCCTCTAGACACTAGTATTCTTTGATGCTCTAGCCACCAAGTTGCATTTTGCCCACCCTCCGCAAAAATCATACAACAGGAATAGAGAAAGGTCAGGTGAGTAAAAGAAAAATGGTCAGAGACTCAGGAGAACATCTGCTTGTGAGACAGAGCTCACAGAGATGTTTGCAATAAGAAGCAGCATTGGGAAGGTCATCAGTATATACCTACTTGTAGCATTAGAAGAGAGATAAAACCAAAAAACCACAGGAGCAAGATACTGTTATTTGACAAACAATCTTTCACTCATACTTGTCTAAGCTGCTTCTAATGTTTTGATCAAAATAATTTAAATAAATTAAAACCCCGGCAAAAATAAACTTAAGGAAAGGAAATTTTCACTAAATTTTGACAGGCTGTTTAATCACAATGGTGCTCATACTCCAAAAGGCTCTATTTACGGTGCAACTTCACAAACAGCAGCTCTTCAAACCTGGCTATTCGACAGCAAGCCGCTGCGCTATCCTGGCTGGCCGCTAGCACTACAGCTGCATTTCAAAGTTCAGATCAAGGTTCCTTTTTTTTTTATTTCAAGGTCTTTGCTACAATGTCTGTACACCATACTGCTCCTCAGTCACATTTATTTGTGCTTATTATCTTCTGCTGTTATTTTTGCAGGAAAGACTGACAATTATGCATTTGCAGATGTAGTAGATCAAAATCCCCTGAACACTATGGTGTTTGCTCTGGGCTTATTACTCCCTGATACTTTTCCTATCAGTAGAATTTGCTTGTTTACCATTGCTATCTCTATTTAGATCATTTATATAGATGAGAAACAGTGTGAAGTCGTACTGCTGACTCCTGGGAGGTCCCATTTATTATCTTCTCCCAAATGAACAGCAGCCACTTTTACTACTGTTTGCTATTTTAAGCCAGAGCTCTACTCACACCTGTGTTCTCACTTGCACTTCACATAGATCCAAGTTTAAAAGAGATTAAGCTATGCTGGCTGGAAATTCAGCAAAGGGGAAAAAGGTTGCCAGAAAAAGATAAATGTTAAATTCTGGGCCAATGTCAGGGAGAAACATACGGCTTTTGCAACCCAGAAGCAGAGTGTTTGTATATGCTAGCAGAGGAGGAAAAAAACAAAAAGGGGGGGAGAGAAAATGGTCAGCTTGGGAATTTTTTTGCGGCAACTTGATTTGCACACCCGTATACTTCTCAGCAGACAGAAAAGTGCTCAGGTAAAGTAAGAAAGTAATTTTATTGGGAGTCCGGATACAGTTCCAGGTAAGCGTGGGTGAAGTACCTCTAATGTGTCTAGGTCTGGTTAAGGGTTGTCGTGATTTCTCTTTAAAAGAAGTAGCTGAGTGTACAGGAACGTTAGTAAAGTTGTTTTCCCATAGATTTCTATTTTGTGAAGGGATTTTATTGAAATTGAATACAGTGTAAACTTGGACACTTTGATGGAAATCTTGCTATGGGTGAATGGAAGGAGATGGTGAACTAAATCTTGATTCTAGCAGCTATTTTCAAGAAGTAAATATGTTTAAACTATTAGTTCTCCATCAGACTTCACTGAAATAGGCTGATGCACTCAGGATGGATCTTATTCATCATAATAGACAAAAGTCATGATTAGATAAGACACTTCCTTAGGACACAAGATCCTTTGGAATGAAAAGAATTAAGCAGCAATGCCATACACACAAAAAAAAAAGAAATCAAAGCCACTATTTTCATCACGAGTCAACTTAGCCTCTCAAAAAAGCTTCATTGTTTTTTCTTCACGCTGCTTGGATTCACTCGCCTCAACTGAGGATATCCTACCCAGAGCTATTTTTAAAACCTACAGTTGAAAACCCAAAAGCTGTAGTCTGGAGGGAGGGTTCTCGGCATTTTCTCCTGATGTACTCAATTCTCCCCAACACTCCACTGATTTTAAACTGAAACTTACCACCTTGTGCAGATCAGACTTGTAGGAATTACATTCACCTTGGTTTTAATCTAGGTAATTGTTTCATCTTGACTATCATTTTCAAATTATAAACTACCTGCAAACTGTGGATTTCATGGTGGATCAGGAAAGGGCGAGTAGTAAGTCTCACTACTTCTTTTATTCTTTGTAGTTTGCAATCCCGGATCAACCTATTTACCTTAGGCTTAGTATGGCCAAGTATAGAGGTTTGGGGTTTTTTTGTTTTAATAGCAAAAATTTCTAAAACTGAGCTTCCCCCTTCTTCTAAATTTAGTTCTACCCAGTTTCAGAGGATTGGAAATAAGAACTCCGTGAACAGGACTTGACTTACTGGTACCCTTCATTGAAACAGCATCAGTGAAATTAGTGGGGTAACTGAGAACTCCAGTTCTTCGACTGCTACAAGGCATTCGGGCGTGGGGCTAGCTGGCAGGCACACTGGCCTCCAAAACAGCCGAACTGAAGAAAGGAGATTCCCCACAATTTGTGTTCAATATTTTCCAGTCACCTCCTCAAGGGTCTCAGCCAGAGGGGCAGATCCTGGTTTACGTGGCTCTCTGTTGTGACTGTGAATGGGGTGAAACACTACCTCCATAAATTGTAACGGGTGAAAGAATGAGGAAGCCTGGCACATACAAAAGTCTTAGCTTAGAAGCAAGCCTTTATGTCCAGCTTGGCCTCCGTCTTCAGGGCAAGTAAGCAATTCGCTTTCCTACCCTTAAATCTACTACCTTGACCCAACCTCTGTCACGAGAACTCCTTCTGCCACTGTGCAAAGCATATTAGAGTATTCAAAGCTCCTTCTTATCTCTGGTGATTCTGTGGTAAAGTAGAAATCACACCACTAGCACTAATACTACATGGAATTTTCTGTATCAGAAAATGCCTTCTTTTCCTTTACGCAGCTCTTCTTTTCTCAGCCTTTATATTTTTCGTATCAAGGATTACCTCAGCCCTTTGTGTTTTTATAGAGCAACAAAACATTGAAAAAAGAATCACATACACCTACTAGATTCTCCTTCTCTGCTGTGCCTTTGCTTAATCGTTACTGAAGACCTGCACACAGTTCTCTTCTGTCACAGTGCTGGACTTTTCAAAAAGTCTTTCGACAGCATAAACAACAGGGATATTGTCTGCAAAGCCCTGATAAGTAGATGATAACAGTTGTCAAGACATTTTTAAAGCATACTGAACAGAGTCTTAGGAGACTGAATATCTCCTGTACGCCAGAAGCGCTGTAAACATTGTAAAACCCTGAATGGTGTTTGGGATACACAAAGTGTAAATTTTAAGCCCTCAGGCCACAAGGTCCCTGGTGCTCCTTACCACTGCTTTCCAGCCGCGTTACCGTTTAGAGAGCTGCAGCTCCACTGTAGGGCATGAACGTTAACAGACACCCAGACGTTCTCCTCCGATCTTTGTTTAAAGACTGTCTATTCTTCATAGCGTAGTATGACTAGGATTACCCCAACATTTTGGCACTTGAAATCAAAAGTGGAAACTCACTCTTTTCTAAAAATCTTCAAAATACTCTAGTAAAATACAATGGGGTCTTTGTAAAGTGCAGCAATTACCCTTAGGCTAGGGGTTCACAAATCTCTGTGGTTGCTGGTGAAAAGTAAACTGGTAGGTTCTATCCAAAGAGACATGCGTCGCACTCAAGACTTTTTTTTTTTTAAAAAAAAACCAACCCACTCTTCTCTGTGGATAAAGCAGACTAAGAGATGTGTGGCATATCCTGGCAGGCTACAAAGCTTTCAGGCAGCGTATGACACCGGAACAAGAAGAAAAGACTCTGCTTTAAAACTTCTTACAGCAAGGATGAACACTACAAGCTGACTGCAGTACTTTCCGCAGCATATCATGACTGACTTGAAATCATTACTGAAAGCCATGCCACTACTATTGACTTTGCGATAACATCATGTCTCAGCACTGGTAGAATGGCAGCCTGGATCGACAAGTAGTAGCTGAAACTGGCTCTGGGCTTTGGTATCTATTGGTCTTTGTTAATTGCATTTCTACTTTCTTCATCACATTTGCTTCTCAACACTCAGCAGTGCAGAGGATGCTGACAGGGCAAGTAAGTTTTGTCCGAAGTTCGTGCACAAACCTCTACAAATAAGACTCCAGGCTAGATGCCACATTATATAGCTTGTCTCACTACGGGAGCAGAAAAACAAAGCAGCGCAACTCTTGGCAATGTTTGCAAGCATGTAAGGAGAGACAACAAATGCCTCCAGGGACACGCGGATGTACGGAGTTACACAGCACTTGGAAAGCCCAACACCGGCATTCCTCCTGCTGCTTGAAGCAGTGCTGTGTGTACTCATGGCATTTACTCATTCACAAGGGGACTAACCTTAGGTGCTCACAGAGTAGATGCTGACCACTCGGTTAGTTAGCCTTGTATAACCAGTGGGAGGCAAATGACACTTCTACTAGAGCATGGATCATCTTGTCCAAAGAGGGACATCTAAAACAGGTCAGAAGAATCACAGCCTAGAAACAACGATTTTTTTCTCCACTTTCTGTGAAAAACTCTGGATAGAAAGGTGCCTTGAGAGATGTAAGGGCTTTTCGAATGACAAAGCACAACATGGAAACTCAAGGTACCAAGTCTATTCACGTCAATAACTAAAAAAGACCACTTTCCATGCACCACAGGGTATGGAACAGCATAATCCTAATGTTACCTCAGTTTGTTATTCTGCAGTCTCTCTGTGGCAGACAAACACACCAGCCCAGAACACGCGTGTCATGGAGCAGAGAACAGCCTCCTGGCTTCACGCTGGTATCCGAGAGAAAAAGAACAAACCTCCATTCCACGTCTTGCTCGTTTGTCATGCTCCTGTTCATGCACAGCTACAGTAACTGCCCGCGTGTAGAAGAGTATGAGAAAACTGCTCTTATGGATCACAAAGCCTGAGTGTCAAGAATATGGTAAATCTGTGACTAGTTTGAGGTGGATGCATGCTTCTACATCTCAGCATTCGCATCAAATCTAAAAGTGTCTCACAAAAATACGGGTCTGTCTTACAGCAGAAATTCACAGTTTGAATCCCCACTGCTGCGTCCTTTGTGCAGTCGCTCCTACCTGTGCTAATCACAATGTCAGCTTCCCAATTGTGTAGCTGTACACGAATACCTGAGCTGGCAAAGAAGGCAGCATCAGGATCCAAGAGGGCTTTGAAATTGTATTTCAATATATATTGTCTCTTCTGAATTGGATCAAATTTGTTTCTACTGAAAAGTGCATCACTTCCTAACTACTCTGACACCTGAACAGACTACTCAATAAAGTCTGCTAAGGTAAAAGTTCTAATCTATGTTTTATACCATCAAGAGCATTCCTGAGTAGGTAGAAGATGTGGTGGTGTTTGATCTTATCGGTTAAATAAGAATATAAGGGTAAGAATGGTATTTCTAAAATACCATATCCAGGATTAATTCAGATGCTGCCTATGAAATCCTCAAAGAGTTCTGCCCTTCTCTCTCTCATAAATCAGAGTGCGCAGTTTTGTGGTGGGGGGGAAGGATTATTACTATCTTAGTGGAAATTTCTGTCTGTATAATATTAGTGTTTTGTCAGATACGCATTTTGCAAGTAAATAAGGGAAAAGCGGGCTCCAAGAGAATTGGTGCTTTTGATTAAACAAGGAACTCTGTAGTCTGGGCACCTTCAAGATGAAACGTTGCTATTAGAACATGGACCCAAGGAGACTGTGGTGCTAACAGAAGACCTCTGTCTCTCTTAGACCTGTCAACGATGCATCAGAAATATAACGTACATATGCATTTCACACTACAAGGACAGCAGTACACGCACTAGGTTACTCATCATGCAGTGGTATGGAGATTCTTACAAAGCTTTGTTTTCGAGAGGGAAAACTGGCCATCCACTCCAACGGTCTGCTGTGGTTCATCCAAATGTCCTCTTATTCCTACAAACTTTAGTCCTCAGGAGACTAAGTAGCATGGCACAGGCAGAAGGACTAAAGGATCAGGATGCATTATCTAGTTACAACTCGCTGCTTGAACTGCGCTGTTTTCAAACTCCTAGCCTACAGCAGAAAACACTGCTAAATGCATTAGGCTAAACGGATGGGTTGAACCTCCATTGTTCTTCCTCCTATTTGTGAAACAGGAAAAGTACTGCAGCTCAGCTGCTGTGAAATAACCAAGGATTTGGGTGTCTGAGCACACCCGTCTCTCCACTCCCACTACAAAGGCTTTGGAAGCCTTTCCACCCAGCACAGGTCTGCCCCGAGCTCTGCACTGGCCCCCACCGTACAACCAGCACGGCCCTAGCCAAGCCAGGGAACAGCCTTTTTGAGGGACTACTGGCTCCCGAGCTCATCAGGTTCTTAAAAATCACATAAAAGTTAATGTTTAATCTCTTAATAAAGCTGTCAGAGGTAAACAGCGCTTTACTACGTTCTTCTTAAGGACACTAGACACACTCTGAGGGAGAGATATAGATCTAAATGAAGTCAGCTCTTAAACCACTCTCCATCTTCCATAAGAATAAATCTCTCTCAAAGGGCTCTGACAACATGACTAGTGTTGGGGATGGGGGCAGGAGGGAGGGCAAGAAGAGGAGAACAGAACGAAATCACCCCCCAAAAGCAAACAAGCCTTCATTCCTGACCTCAGACACCGAGGAGACAGGATTCTCTGTATTGCTTCAAAGCACATTCCTATCCTGTCTGGTGTTCTGTTTCCTACCATGGCTGATTTTGATTGCTTCAGAGGAAGGGAGAAAAACAAACAGAATACATATAGCCAAGTACACATTGGAGGGGCGGGGGGGGGGAATCTTTCTAATGCCTCTAGGAGACTAAGGTACATGTAACTGAGCACAGAATCTCAGCCTGAGTTTCAATGGCTGTGTATATTGTCTAATACTCTACCAGTGAAAAATGAGTTTATAGCATTCTTGCTATTTTGATCAGATACGACTGTTTACAGTCATAGGGCACTGGAGTTTGTTCTTGCACATGATGCTAGGCAATTAAAAAAACTGGTCTAGTTTGGCACACATTCCCTTTCCGAACCTGGATCAACCCTTTCTTCCTGTGATGACATCTAAATCTTCCGCTTTTTGAGATTCACCTCTGCAGTAGTCAGCTGTTTCTCTCTGCTCCTGATTTACTAAACCATGCAGATCTCCTGTGCGACTGCCCAAATCGCATTTCCAGCACCGCGCCAGAGAATACTCCCAGGCTGACAAACAGATGCACACAGAATGCAGACAATACAACAGTTTCAGGGCTACCAGGGAAAGCACACAGCAGTTTCTGTCTGCACACATTAACATCCAAGTCATCTCAGCACTTCTCCTGTGCCTCGGAGTCATCTCAATTGCTATGGATTACCATCTCTCTGGAGATTCACGATGGCATTCCCATTATCCACTTAGCTACATGCTTTTACTATATCCTCTACTTAAGCTGATGCTACCAGCTACCATTACTTCCGTGTTATAAATACTGTAGTTGTTACATATCAACCTGCCAGTCCTCCATTTTCCAGAGGATGTAAAGTCAGGAAGTGTTGCAGCATTTATCTTAGAGCTTATAAAACAACCTGAAATGGCAAAACCTCAGCTTTGGAATTTGTAATCTATAATTTTGATTTCTTGGTTAGCAGTAAGTAACCATTAATTTTTTCAGTACTGATATGTCAAAATTTTCCTTCATAAAAGAAACTCTTGCTGTAGATCTAAACCAGAATGGGAGAGCCAGACTTCTTGTTCTCAGTCTAGTATTTGGTTCAGCTGGTCCACTGAACAACAGGAGCCTCAGTTTCCACAGCTTTCCCCATCCATGTACCAAATACGTCACTTAAAACGTTTGACAATGCAACAAAATGAGTCACAACAACAGTAGGCTGCATTCAAGCAAAAGGCAAGTGCAATGTCTACGTTATTAACAATGACTATTCCCTTGGAGCAAGTCCGATCAAATGATTAACGCAGTACATAAAGTTAAAGAACACGAGTCACAGTGCAAGACCTTCTGGATTCAGTTTTATAAAGTTACTCCCGTTTCAAGACAAGAAAGCCCAGTTTTAAAATGACCTACTAAGTGACACTGTCCCGTTTTGTTTTCCATGAAAGCCACCTTATTATCTTCTAATGCTGTTCTCTGCTTTATGTCGTAACTCCTAGACTGGACATCTTTCATGAAAAGACCAAGTTATTCACTAACTCAAAATTTTCTTTATACCTGTTGGTATTGCCTTCACAGAAAATTTGATAAAATTTATAAAGTCTTCATCACGTGTATCAGCATGGCCTACGAGCTACTAAACAACAGCCAAACTGTTCCAGGCACTGTCTAAACAGGCAGAAAGATCATAGCCTAAAGATTTTTCATTTAAAGAGAGAACCCTTCCCCCCACACCTAGGAGAAAGACATGTAGCATAAGCAGAGTGAGCAAAATACTGATCATTCAACAGCTTTTGGAAACAAAGCAGTAGCTCGGAGGGTATGAGGTACTGGGAGAGATGTGGGAGGTGAAGTCCGGGAAGGGAAGGTAGAGATCTAAACTGGGGTGAAGATAATGTAAAGAGTAGCAAGGATGTAGGAACACTTCTGGTGAGGCTAAACCAAGACTGTACAAAATCCTCAATGTAAATTCAGTATTCACTGAGGTGGAGGAGGAATTTCGTCTTGGGGGAACGTACCCCTTCCTGTTTCCCTGCAGCTTTTATTGCCAAGCACAACGTCATGTATTATGGAATATCCCTTTGGTC
>Ga0181612_150214_pt1 | contig 20265 bp, 6 predicted proteins | sample HoacroProtozoa21_FD_119630 | JGI IMG/M metagenome (GOLD analysis project Ga0181612, IMG submission 119630) | Hoatzin crop microbial communities from Cojedes, Venezuel. Combined Assembly of Gp0051906, Gp0051904, Gp0051908 | reverse complement strand
AGGGGAGACAAAATATAATGAAAAGCTCCTGGTTCAAGCTAAGGACAGGGAGAGATCACTCACCAGTTACCATCATGGGCAAAACAGACTCAGCTTGGGGAGAATTAATTTAGTTTATCACCAATCAAATCAGAGTAGGATAATGAGAAATAAAACTAAATTGTAAAACATCTTCCCCCCAACCCTCCCTTCTTCCTGGGCTGAGCTTTACTCCTGATTTTCTCTACTTCCTCCCCCAAAACAGCGCAGTGGGACGGGGAATGGGCGTTTTGGTCAGTTCATTACACATTGTCTCTTCTGCTTCTGCCTCCTCAAGGGAAGGAATCCTCACACTCTTCCCGTGCTCCAGCGTGGGGTTCCTCACATGGGATACAGTCCACGAACTTCTCCAACATGTGCCCTGTTCTTCACAAACAGCTCCTTTCCACAGGGTGTAGTCCTTCATGAACAGGCTGCTCCAGAGTGGGTCTCCAATGGGGCCACGAGCCCTGCCAGCAAATCTGCTCCACCATGAGCTCCTCTCTCCACAGGGCCACAGCTCCTGCCAGAAGCCTGCTCCAGAGTGAGCTCTCCATGGGGTCACAGCCTCCTTCAGGCATCCACCTGCTCTGGTGTGGGGTCCTCCATGGGCTGCAGGGTGGATATTTGCTCCACCATGGAGCTCCATGGGCTTCAGGGGGACAGCCTGTCTCACCATGGCCTACTTCATAAGCTGCAGGAGAATCTCTGCTCCGACACTTGCACTACCTCCTCCCCCTCCTTCTTCGCTGACATCGGTGTCTGCAGAGTTCTTTCTCTCACATATTCTCACTCCTTTGTCCTGCTGTAAAATGCCGTTACACTGTTTGTTTGTTTGTTTTTTTTCCCAGGCTTAAATATGTTATGACAGAGGCACTACCACTGTCGCTCATGGGCTTGGCCTTGGCCAGCGGCGGGTCCCTCTTGGAGACGGCTGGCATTGGCTCTGTTAGACATAGGGGAAGCTTCTAGGAGCTTCCCACAGAAGCCACCCCTGCAGCCCCCCTGCTACCAAACCTTGCCACGCAAACCCAATACATCTGGTGACTTAAGCACAAGACCTTTAGTTCCTGTCAAGTTATTTGGACAGAATTTGTTGCTGTGCGGCTCTTGAGAGAGTCCTTAGAAAGCACAGGGGCTGTGTTATGCAACTGTACACTTATGTGTAATTTCTCCATTTGTCCTTCCACAAGATGATTATATAATGGAACATTGCCACACAATTTCATAAGGGACCAAATGGGCTTTTCTTCTGTGAAGAGCCCTTTAAAGGGAAGACTAAACCTAAAGTTTGGCTATACTGTACTTTGACAACACTATTTGTAACACTCAAATCTTTGGGTTGCTGTTCTTTCGTCATCTCTTACTAGCCACAGAAGCTGAAAAGCAGGATTATATGCAACTTCTGAGGACAAGATAATGATCTTGCTGACTAACACATGCAATGGTGGTCTGAGACAGATCTACTCTTAGGCTACATATTAATATACTTGCTGTACCTGATGCAACCACCCAAAGAATTTGCTAATGTGACCAAGTGAACGTCAACAGGTGGAGAAATGTTGGCGACTGTTGCTTCTTGGAACAGGCTAAAGCTTGCTCTTGCAGAGTTGCAGTCTTCCTCTTCAGTTCTCCTTTCCTTAGGATTCATATCCCTTTCAGAATGTGCCACCTCTTTTTTTCCTCAAATTGTTGATGATTTCAATTCCTTGATTTAAAATGTTGCTGACTTCTACTGACTCAGCGATCTCTTTTCTTTCTTCTGTTTCTACAGCCTTATCTTGCATGAAATAATAGCTTACATGCACTTTCACTTACAAAGTGATGACTACAGCACAACATTAATTTTTCTTTTGCTAAAATTGGGCTATGGTCACACAATATCCCTTCCTATTTATGAAAATCATAAATTCTCCAAACAAAATTAAAGTGACAGGAAATGTACTATAAATTCAAATATACTATAAACAAAACATATCGGCACTTGCTAACACGTGCTTCTAGGACAGTTAAATATTGGACTAGAGCAGCATCTTTCTTCAATTAAAGAAGTCTTTTGCAGGGTGGTGTGCTTTTTAGCAGGTATATCACACTTTCACATGTGTAAATACTCACTGTTACTTACTGCAGGTACCAGTTCATAGAAGAAGCTTTTCAGAACCAGAAAGTGATCATTGAGACACTAATCACCAAACTGATGGAGAAGACAAAGTACATAAAATATACAGGGAAGCAGATCCAAAACAGGTATGTATCGGATTTTGAGATTAAAACTAACACAGATGGCAACTTTATATGCACTGTAATTTCTTGAAATGTTCCGATTAGTGCATTTTGTACCTCTCTCCTTTTATCCTTCTGGAAAGAGAAATTGTAAAATCTTCAGTTTGCCATAGTGACCATTGCCTGTTTAATGTGCTTGGTTGTGTAAGGGAATTCTTCTGGTCAGCCTGTGAACTTCATGGGCAGCAATACCTTGGGTGCAACAAAACAACTTATGCAATAAAGACTGTGGAAGGTAGTCTTATGTTCTTCCCCACCATCAGCACACTTATTTTCTTAGTGTAAAGCCCTCTCTGAAAGTATAAGGTTATGACTCATGTTTTCATAATGCGTGTGACACATATTGGAAGATTTGTGTAGCATTTCTACACTTGGGGCTTTATTCACTTGGTACTGCAAACCTAGGAGGAAAATAAATCTATAAAATGCGTGCTGCAGTATGCCTTTGTAACTGCTCCTTCAGCAGAGTTCATAGGCAGTACCCAGGAATATTCAACACAGTATGGGATGCTGAGTGCAACTTGAACTCTTCCTCTCTCTGTGCCTGTCTTTCAGCATGGTAGAAATGGAAAAAACCAGCAGACACCCTTCTTCTGCTGCATCTAAGTGGTTATTCTCCTTTGCAGCTTAGCAGTAGTGTTTTTCACAATATAAGATTATGCTTTGCTGTTATGAGTTTGAGCACTATTGCTGAAATAGCTAATTTAGAAAATTAGTTTTTGTTTCTGGAGTGCCATTCTACCTTAGATGGAAATTAGACTTAAACAGTTTTGATTGCCATGGACCATTCCAGAAATGTGCTGGACAGTTAAAAATCAAGAATTTCAACTACAATGAGGATTTAGTGTTTATCAGTGGCAGACGTCAGTAATTTTACATACTTACGGCTTTGGAATTTTCCACCAGTTAATTTATTTTATCATAGGTCACTGGTACTTGCTCTTTCTATTCCCCCCAGTAATTTTCCTGACTATAAGTATCTGATGTTATATGTATTAATTGGTGCATATGACCAAGAAATACTGGAGTCTCAGCAGCAGAGTGGAAGGGAGTTTGTTACACTGTTTGGAGGGTGGGTTTGTGAGCTAAAGAACATTTTTTTCTATACTGTTTACTTACAGAATTCTTGAAGTGAATCAGAATCAAAAGCAGGTGGAACAGGATATTAAAGTTGCCATATTTACACTGATGGTAGAAATAAACAAAAAGGGAAAAGCTCTTCTGCATCAGTTGGAGGTAATTTCATTTCTATCATAAGAAACAAAAATGTCAGTCAATATTTTTTGTGTGAATTCACATTAAAATAAAATCCATTTCTGGCATTAGATACCTGTGCATGTCCTATCACAGTTCCAAAGTGGAGAGATGTCCCACACAAGCCGTTGGAGCAAGTGGAATTTTCGGGGGAGAGAGAAGGAGGGTTTGGTTTTTGGGGTGTCGTTGTTGTTTTGTTTGTAATTAATAGCTATGTTCCCTGCTTTGTGAATCAGGGCTGTCTCTGAGCCCAGTTTCTTTCTCCATGTTTTGCAAGTCAGAATTGTATGCGTCATGCACGAAAAGTCTTTCCATCAGAATTTTTCATAAATTCAGCAATCCAGTAGCAAAACAGAGAATTGTCTAGAATGGATACCTGCGAAAATATTACCTTCTAATTATGTTTTAAAAAGTGGTGTGTGTCATAAGAGAAAATGGGAATCTGCACAAGAAGTCCTGATAACGTGAATAAATGACTTTTCTGTTTGACAGCTGCAGTCAGGGGGCAGGGGTGCCTGTTTAGAAGAGCTAAGTGAAACCACTTGATGATTGTGAATTACAAATATGAAAGCTGATGCCTCTTAACTAGAGATTGAATCCTTTGACTGGAACTGCTTTTCTACTTGCAGACTCTGGCAAAAGAGCATCGGATGAAACTTCTGCAGCAACAACAGGAAGTGGCAGGTCTCTCTAAACAGCTGGAACATGTCATGAATTTTTCCAAATGGGCAGTTTCAAGTGGGAGCAGCACAGCACTACTATACAGCAAACGCTTGGTAAGGGCAGGAAGATAGCTTTCGCCATTTAGTTAGAGACTATAGTTAAGGCAGATATGCACACAAGTGCTTGTCAGTAGCACTAGGGAATTAGACTTTTTAATGACTTTCTACTAATTGAAATATTTGTGTATAATTGTTCATGGTTTTCTCTTAAACGTAAATACAGAATGTATCTAGTAATTTAGCTTTCTGGTCATGATTCTGTCCTGTTACACTATGATAGAACTGTTGTAGATCTGCAGAAGTTGGAACAACTTTTCTGTGGAGTGGAAACCATGAAGCAATGAAACACTGGGAAAATTGTTGCGTCCAACATCATCATTGAGGTTCTTTTCAGTACTTGTTACAGCTTCTGAGTTCAGAGAAAGATGGTGTTTATATATCGTAGTGTCTCATATCCAGCATTTTAATGTAAAAATTAATATATTGCTTTGTTCTGTCACTCATCTTCCATTAAAAGTCTTCAAAAATTGATAAAAGTGAAGCTGAGACTTTTGCTTATCCATGCGAACAGTTATGAAGCTAAATATTTCAATGCTATAATGACACTTAAGATCAGACTGCTTATGATGAACAGAAATCCTAAAAGACTTGAAATAAAAAACAAATAGCAAGTTGGCTATTATGTGTCCAGAGGTTAGTAGACTGTACTAACCTGATGACATAAATCTGTGGCAATGTTGAGGAAGGATGCTAGATTCCCTTTTTTGTTTCCAATTCCTGTAACTGGACAACAAAGTTTTTTCTTGATTTTTCTCATTTCATAGCTGAAAACTTACTGGGGTGCGAGGGGGTGGGGTTTTTTGTTTGCTTTTGAGTTTGTTGTTGGTTTTTGGTGGTTTGGGGATTTTTTTTGGATACCCATTAAAACATTGCAGGCTATAGCAACTAGTGGTATATTACTCAGTTTTATCAACTTCAAGTAGTTAAATTCATTTGGCCTGCCTTATACTGCCTCAGCAAGTAATATTTTTTAATTTAATAGAGAAAAAGGACATCAGACTGAGTCATGTTGTTTATAATTGCTTAGTGTTGCTACAAAGGCTTCTGCTATGTAAGTAAGAAAAGTTATGTTGCAGGCATCTTAATCTTATAAACGTTATGCAGTTGAAGAAAAAGACCATCTAACCCATAAAGCCTCAGCAAATGAGAAATATTTTTGCAAAGAATGGATGAGCTTTAGACTCCTGATTTTTTTGCTCAAATTTGGTGTTATCTGTGAGTTGAGTAGCTAACATGTCTGTGGACATCTGGAAAATCTGTTTCTGAGCTGTGATGCGTAGAGGAGCATGTGAAGCTTCTGCTCCAGGATATCCAACTGCTTGAAACTAGGAGGGGAGGGATGCCCAGCAGACCTAAACACAGAGTTGCAGCTACGAGGCAATGTCTGTACTTCAGGGAAACAGCACACTAAGCAGTTTGCAAGAAGACACCAGTTTCCCAGTCTAGTCTGCTAGCATGAACAAAACACTGGTAGCTATCACTATTACTGACAGGAGGTAACTAGTCTAGCCATGAGTTTATTGCAGAAATCCTAGGAAATCTATATTCAAAATAGTAGTGCACTTAAAATTTTCCATGGTCAATAGAAATACTTAAGTCTTGCTGATTGTTTTTCGTATCTGGTCTAAAACTGACGTGCGTAACATTGAAAGAAAAAACTCGTAAACTGGAAGCTCTTACAAAATTTGTATGTAAAGATAACTACTATCATTTTAAACAGGTAAGATGCTTTTGATGAGTATGTCTCTTGAACTTTTCCAGGATATAATCTGTTATTCAAGAAGAATAACTGTTGAACTGTGAAGTTTTTTTCTGTATATGCTGTGTGTTATTCTAAAATTAGTGCCTGTGTTAGATATTTCTAGTGAAAGAACTGCAAGAAAGTATTTTCTTTCTAGGAACTAGATAAATACTGAGCATTTAATAGAGTATTCTGCTTGTGTAGTGTAATCATAGTCTAGTCCTTTGGAACCAAGGAGTTGGAAGAGTCTGAAAATATCTGAGAGTTTTCAAAGACAAAGTTTATAAAAGCTGTTCTTTAGTTCTATGAAGAAAACTTAAATTTATTACAAAGGAAAATTCCCCATCATGATACTTGTTGCCAAAAGGGTTGTATACTTGTCTTTGAAAGAAAAATGAATGGGCTAACATCGGTTTTGGGGGAAAAACCCAACAATGGTTATATGAATCTGAACTTCACTTGCAGTTAGTTCAAGTCATTGAATGTAATGACCAGGTTTGTGGAAGGATATAGATTTCTATAGGGAAGAAGAAGTAATTTTCTTAAGGCTGTAGTTGATTGCTTTTTAAAACTACTTTAGAAATAAGGGAAAGAAGTTAACAATGCCTCTTTTATTTGTAACTTGAACAAATTTCCGTCTTGCACCTCAATTCTCTAGGGGCTTGTTCAGAGTTTTTTTGTTGTTGTTACTGTTGCTTGGGTTTTTGGGTGTTTGTTGTTTTTTTTTTTTTTAAGAATTTTTATGCTGTTTAGATATATGGCTCTGGCACCAGAGACAAAAATCTTGTTGGTTCTTGTTCTAGATTACGTATCGACTACGATATCTTCTCCGAGCAAGGTGTGATGCTTCACCAGTGACCAACAATACTATCCAGTTTCACTGTGATCCTAGCTTCTGGGCTCAAAATATTTTTAATCTAGGTATGATAAATTTTTATTAGCCCTTTGGCATCTTGATCCTATTTTGAAAGCAGCTTTCTTTTTGTGAAGATAAATAGCCTCCACACTATTTGTTTCTTGGTTTACTTTGTTAGATTTATTTCCTTAGCTGTAGATGACATTTAAAGTGCATTGCATGGGAAAAAGCATTATTTGTGAATACTTATGATAAAGTATTAACAAATTTACCTTGCTTGAATGGTACGTGTAATGGCAAAAATAGCAGCTTTCAGTTTCCTGGGCAATACGCATGCCTTCTGGCTTCTGAAACAAGGAACACAATCTATAACCCTACTTCACATCCTAAGAAAGGATTCCAGAAGTCAGTCTCGTTGTGCATCTTCCATCCCTTCCTTTTACTTCAGTCCCTTCTTCCCAAGCTGAAACCCATAGCAGCAGCATTATATGTTCAAGAACTCATATTTGCTCCCTTGTCATGCTGAACGATAAATGTTGGAGAACTGAGATGAAGAGAAGGGGAGAATGCCAAAGAAAAACAGAAGAACATGGAAGAGAACACTACTTTTTGACAGTTGTCTGGCTTTTAGATTGTCTTTCCTGAAGTAGTGGGGTGGAATTCAGGAGAAAGCATGTTTTTAACAGAGTTGCAAGTTATCTGAATAGGTTTTGGTCTAGCCTCCAAACTGCTCTTTATATTTTTTTCTAGCAGTTATAAGTTGGTAGAGTTTTATGATACTGGGGAATCCCAGGACCTGGAAGCTTTGCAGGTAACCTGCTTGTGTGACTGCCTGAAAGTCTGATTTTAATGGAGATAAGCATCCTAGGAACTCATCAGCTTAGGAGCAGGAATTAAAGCTTAAAGGTCTTTTTAGGATTTTGACTGCTGTCATGCTTCCTTTCTCTCTCCAATGTTAGCTTGATGGGCACTGTTGTTTTTCTGTCATGTGCAGAATGCTTTGCGAGATACCTGTGGGACCTTTTCTTCCTTTTATCAGAAAGTGCGGTCAGCTCTGCAAGTGTATAGAGAGATGCAAATGTTTGTTTCTCTACATAGGTAGAGAAAATTATGGCAGTGCTTTAAGGCGAACGAGCTCCTTTCCCCACACACCAGCACGTTGGGTGGTAGCAGGGAAATTCTCCCAAGTTCCTTCTTTGTAAATAATTTTCTTTGGGAAAGGAATTGAAAGTGAATCTCTTGTTTACAGAAACAAACTGTCAAGCTGTGTGGTGATAACTGAACTGCTGCTAAACTGAGATGATGTTTGTCAAGAGGGGGCTTTTTCTTGTATTTGGTTTTGGGACTCTGTCTGTTTGTTTAATGAACTGCTGAAATATGTTCCCTTAAATTCTGCAAAGTGCTACAATAGAAGTGTCACCTGTATAGATCAGTATAGGAGTTCCTGTAACAGTTTATCTATTTAAGTGATAGATAAAACCACACCACTTTTATCTGGTTTCTGAAATCACCACCTTTAGGCTGTTACATTTGTGATCAGACATGTTCAATTTCTGTAGCTAAACTGGATTTGAGAATTGCTGAATGAAAAATAAGATGAAGTCTGAATAAAGAAACGAGTGGGAATGGCTTGAATTCTAGTCAGGCTGCATGTAACTGATAGTGTGACAACATCTGTACACTAATAGGATAGCTCTCTTATGGATTTCAGCATGTATTTAAGAAAAAAGACCCCCAACAGTTAAAGTGTTTTAATTCCACAAATCATAAGATAACCCATGGTTTTCTAGAATAATGGAAGGGAATCATTCTCTGTAGTACTTTGTGTAAGTAGCTGTATACCACAGGTGTTAAGTCTGGAAAGATTTTTGAAGATTCAGTTAGACTTGGAGAGAAGAGAGTAAAATTGTGGTGTAGGTTTGACAGTGGATTGTAGTACAGTCACTGCCATTCTTTGGCAAAGTAATTCCTTTTCTAAAGAACGAAAATAAAACAGATCTGTTTTGACCATAGTGAAGTATTTCATACAGCCATATATGGGAAATAGTTTTATTCATTTGCATTTTCCTCTGCTCACTTTATGGGAAACATTGACTAGACATGTTACATGCTTAATAAAGGGTATTAGACAATAGGTTAGTAGATTTTTCCCATTTTCTTTAGCATATTTAATATTTTTGTTAGTGACTGATGTGGTAGAATCATAATTAAAATGTATACAACACCAAAATTACCAAGTGTCAATATGAAAATAGTATTACTGATGTTAGCTTTGTGCCCTGCTCTGTACTACAGTATGTCGGCTGGCCTAGACTCCCTCTGTGCCTATGTCTCAATGAGGGACTAGAATGATGCTACTTGCATAGCTTCTCAGCTCTTGAGATGAAAAAGAAGAATATAAAATGCAAGATGTTTCTTCCTCCTTCAGATAATTTACCCCAAAATGATCCAGGCTAGACTGCACAGGGTCCACACAGACTGATGGATATGATAAGTGCCAGAGGGTGATTGCAAGTTCTGCTGTAACAGGGATTGTCAAACTGTCATGTGGTGTACCCACCTCATGAGGTGAACTTTGCTGGGATGCAGCCCTAAATCTCTGGGAGAGAAGGGAGTAGGATGTGTCTCTGTCCCACTTGCATTGAAAAGCTGTCGTGCAACCTTCCACAGATTATTGGACTTTTTTAACGATCAGTCTTGGACTATAACTTTCCCTGCTTCACTCTGTTTTAAACAAAGAAAGGATCTTTGTCTTTTCCTGTATAAACAGTGTGCTATTCACTTGAATCAAACTAAACTCTGTTCTAATTGGCATTCATGTTTCTTGGATGAAGTGGCCAGAATTTTACAAAAGAGTTTCATGTTATCACACTATGAATCTGTTCAGATAAAATGTCTCACCCAGCATTAATCTCTAAAAGTTACCTGTCTCATCAGATTTCCTTCTAAGTCAGTGGAGAGAGATACAAAATCTCCTGCAGGTGCCCGTCACATCCTAGAATTCATGATGTGTAGCAACCGAGAGTATCATTTGAGTATTCCGTGATGTTGACTTAGAGGCCAGAAAGGATCTCAGTACCTTTAAGTGTTACAACATGGTTAAATCTTTTTAACAGATGACTGCATCAGGATACTCTTTCCCATTGAAACCTTGCTCCCTTGCTCTTCTGGAGAGGCCAGGACACCTTCCTAGGAGAAACCACTGTATAGAGGAGTCTGCAGCACAAGACAGCTTGCTATAAAATGCAACTATTGTTTTTTCAGGGAAACAAACAAAACAAATGGAGTCCTCTATCTCATGTTTATCCATTCTTTACATTACAATAATGAAAGATGACTGCATGGTATAAAAGAAACTAATTGTGAAAAATAACATTTCAGCTACCTGCAATATTTTGGTATTAATTTTATTTATTTTGGTTAAATTAGGTTCTTTGGTAATTGAAGATAAAGAAACCCCACCACATATGCCCAAGAGCCCTGTGATGGAAACAAACTTGCAGCCACCAGGCAGCTTGCCTTCAAACCAGCTGTCAAAGTTCCCAACGCAGATAAGCTTAGCTCAGCTCCGACTCCAGCACATGCAGCAACAGGTCATGGCTCAGAGACAGCAAGCTCAACGCAGAGCTGGTCCAGTAGGTTTACCGAATCCAAGAATGCCAGGAGCCATGCAGCAGCCTCCTGCTACTCATCAGGTAAGTTATGACTTATTTCCAGAGAAAGCTCTCTTTTTTTCCACGGCATTGAAGGAGAAAGTAAAGAAAGATAAGAAAAAAGAGAGGAATTAAGTCTAGATACAGAACTTCAGATAGCTTCATCTTTAGCACATGGCTATGTAAATGGGTTAGGAAACATTTTCTTTACTGAAAATTGAATGGGCATTTTAAACTTGTCTGGCAGAATGCGTGGTAGCACTCAGCCTATTTTTATTCATAAAAAAAATAACCATACAGTATCCAACCATATATAGTGCTGAGCTACATATTTTGTGTTTTTTTCAAATTACTAGAAAGTGAATCTGTCATTAATTTTCTTCCAAAAAAGTTGCATAAAACTCTGTGATTGTCCCATATCTCTTCCAAAGTTGGAAATATTCTCACTGGCTCCTGTGATGTATCTGCATTTATTGTATCAAAATAACTCAAAACCATCTAGTAGGTTTTGGTTCTAACATTGAAAATCAATGTATTGGTGTGGTACTATTTGTTTGCGTCTAATTTGTTAAGAGCTTCAGAAGTTTAAAAAAGCCACTTGGTAAAAATTTCTGGAATGTTGAATAATATCAGATAACTTGCAGAATTTGTGTGTTTGTTTTCATGCAGGCACCTCCACGCTTGATTCATTTTCAGAGTCATAGCCCCAAGTCCAATGGTTCAGCTCTTCCTGCACAACAGATGAGATTTCCCCAAAATCAGAACCCACCAAGGCAAGCAATAAAGCCCAACCCATTGCAAATGGCATTCTTGGCACAGCAAGCTATAAAACAGGTAGAGTTTCTTTCCCTTTTCACTTGCCATGTAGAAATAAAACATCAAATGTGCTTTATATCATCTTTTATGTTATGCTTCTAGAGTGCTTTTCAATTAGAACAGAGACTGCATTTTTCTCTATGACAAGATACCCACAGATTTTTCTCTATGACAAGATACCCACAGTTTTCTTAATGAGATAACTGTCAAATTTCTTTCATTTTGACAGTTCTAAGCAGCTGAAGCGTTACGGAAGTGAGCCACTGCACGTGCTGTGTTGGTGTTTCATTCTCTGTTTGCTATTACTGTGGTTTCTGGCCACTTATGCAAAGCTTAACATGGCCATGGTCTGCATACTACCATCAGTGAATAGACAAAATAGAAAATCCCACTATTTAGCTTGATGTTAGTGACTACACTAGGAATCAGGTAAAAGCTTGACTAAAAAACTGCAGCTCCCACCATTCTCCAGAATATGCCAAATCTGAATTTTTAGAGACTGGGGGAGAAAAGAAAGTCTGCAATTGTGGGACCTCTGCTGAGAAAGGCTGATCAATACCCAGCTAATCAGGAGTTGAACTGGGGCAGAAGAAAACACATCGTAGGTTTTCTGGATATTCAGGAAGGCAAATCTTTATTAAAAAGCATATTAAATCATGAGTTGTTAGGTATGTGGAAGGAAAGAGAAAATCATGTCACTAGACGTAAGCAGGGAGGGATGAAATTCATCTGGTCTGTGACCTGAGAAGTGCAGTCATACCATTCGTGTTTGCAATGCTTCTGATATCAGAGAACTAATTCTAACTAAATTGAAGAAAGCTGTACAATATGTAAAACAACCTGTAGTAACAAAAACTAAGTCACTTCTGTGCCTCTGAAAAGAAGATGGGCCAGTCTGCAAGCCTTTCTTTCAAGTATTTTCATTATCTAGTAATGTCTTTCTGAAAGCAGAAACCAGTAAATGGAACGACTGGCTAAAAAAGAATTGAGCAGAGTCAAATTTTGCCTACAGTTGCCAGGAAATTCCATTAAAGTCATTGAAAACGGCATGTGTTGAAATGAGAAACAAATTTAGTCTGAGTTGACTGTGCACTTCATATCATAGTGCTAAACATATATGTGGGTGCAGATCCAGACAGCATTTCAATTTCTTAATCACTTTAAGTTGTTGAGGAAAGCACAACATCAAATACTTGGTGGCGTCCAAGTGACACTGTAGCTATTTACTTAATAAAGCACTGGAGCAGCTGTGCATTCAGCCTATTATCTGTAATGCTTTTATTTCACTAAAACTTACATTTCTCCCACAACACTGTCAATGCAGCATGAAATATTAATAGATACTTAACGTTGAGATAGAGCTTTGAATTTAAAAATTCACGTTCATTTCTTCTATTCATAGTTTTCAACTACTTGTCATCTTCCCTTGTCTTGTAAGACTGGTTGCTGAAGTTAGATAACTTTAGAGTAAATCAGGATTTTGTGTTTGAATTCAGCTTCCTGAACTTAGCTGCATGTTTAACTGCAGAGTTAGAACCAGTATATGCAATAGATGTGATCGGTTGAAAAAAATAATGCTGGATTATGGATTATCATCTTTTCTTTTTAGTGGCAGATCAGTAGTGGACAAACTTCAACTGCACTTTCAACTGCAAGCAGCACAACATCTACTCCATCCAGCCCCACAGTCACTAGTGCTGTAGGATGTGATGGGAAGACATACGGTCCCCCTGTGATAGATCTGAGTTCTCCAGTGGGTAGCTCCTACAATCTGCCATCTCTTCCTGATGTAAGTGTAACATAAGAGCAATGTTTTACGGATTCTATTTTGAAGTAAGTGTTAACGTTTGTGAGAAGTAGAAACCTTTTAGACTGAAATTCTTGCTCTGTTTGTCAAAATGAGACAGTTTTAGAAACAACAAAGCAGGATTGCCTGCATGTTGCTGGCAATATTCAGAACTGTTCTGGGAGACAGCTGTTGGGACAACTAAGAAAAATAACGCTGCAAGTTGTAATTGTAATTGGACTTGTTTATTTGGAAGCTGCATATTTTTCCCCCATTCCCCATAACAGTATTAGAAAAAATGAGTTAGCTTAGCATTTGTTTACCAGTGTCCATAGATAGCACTGATTCGCTGATGGTATTTCTAGTAAATTTTTACCATTTTTAAAAATATATGTTTAACTCATTGAAAGGGCTATCTTAGGTAGGTATTAATTGTTGGTATACTGAATATATTCCTTATATCTTTTCCTTTTGGTACATCTTTTCATCATATATCCTCTAACATGCCCGTGAGCCAGTGATGGAAGGAGCATCATCAGATCTTCTTTTCTTAAGCTTCTAAACTTCTCTTTCATTGTTTTTCTGATTGGTATGTGTTTATCAGAGGTCCTCATCAGAGCTGTTGAGTTGTAGTCGGTTGACTTTATTCTTTCAGATAACTGCCGAGCCTATTTTTGTGGTTTAAGGTTTGCGGATATCTGAAATGTCATGGTTTTTTAGTTAATAACTTGCTGTTACTCCCTGTTTCTCCCACCTGTCTTTTGTTCTCATCAATAAACTCGCATACAAAAGTGTTGTATTTTTTGAATAGAGTACAGAGAGTAGAGAATCAGTATCTGTCAGCTTAAGAGGTGAACTACACAACACAGTTATAAAACTACTGAGTCAGTGAGACATTTTAGCATACTGATTTTAGTACACAGTATCATTATGAACTCTTCTATTTGTATATAGTTAAGTTTAGGCTATTAAGATACATGGTCCACATCACTGTAAATGGCTGACCTAGCAGAGGCTTCTGCATCCACTTTGGAGAAGTCTAGCTTATAAATAGGAATTTCAGTGGTCGATGTGGTTGATACCAGTGGATTTGCGAGGTGTCTGGGTAATTGAGAAAACTGATACCAAGGTGACCTATTTTTTTATCAGACATGAGCTTATGTGTTGCAAAAACCCCAGCGTTTCAAAAGCTCCTTTCTGTGTCAAACCAGAATGTGTGATTTTTACAGAAAGTTAGAATGGTAAATTTGGAACCCTTAAATGGAGTGCAGTTTTCTGGCCTTGGGCGGTGGGTGGAAAGAACAAGTGTTGGTTTGCTGTTTGCATTTTGAGTCAATATTCATGGCCCCTCAACTAGAATGTACATGGGACAGATGGAATTGAGTGTCCCTTGAGGTTCTTTCAATCCTGTTGAACACTACTGAATTAACGGGTAGTTTGTGTATTGCTTATTATCTTCTTTAGAAGATATAACAGGAGTATGTCAAAAGAAGATGTGGAGTTAAAAATTCATCTCATACTTCAGAGTGTGAGAGCTACCTTTCTGGTGTAAGCCTTCTCTGTAGTTGATGGAGAAAAACTGGGACTTACAGAATCATCTGATCTTGAAATGAAGCACTGTCTGGATTTGGCCATTTCTTTTCTTTTTAAAGAAAGCAAGATGGACCTGTTTTAAAGTAACCACTTCCCTTTAGTTACGTGATAGGCATTTTGGTCTTCACCTTCAAAAGCAGGTGCTAGATAGGCTAAAGTTAGGTGATAGGCATTTTGGTTTTCATCTTCAAAAGCAGGTGCAGAAGCATAGGGTGGTTTTTTTGTTGTTGTTTGGGGGGGCGGGAGTTGTTGTGGGTTTCTTTTTACCCCCTCCTACTACTAACTGCTTCGCCTTTTTTCCCCACCATTAGATTGATTGTTCAGGAAACGTCACACTGGACAACATTGTAAGGAAGGATGGCACTGCAGAGCAGAATCAGCCAAAACCCCCTTCGAACAGAACTGTGCAGTCACCAAATTCATCGGTACCATCACCGGGCCTCTCAGGTGATTGGAGTGTGGTGCAATTTTCTGTTTAAGTGGTGTAATGGTAAAATCTGATGTGGCAATGTTAACAGTGATGTCAGAATTAGTTACTTCTGGTTTATATCGGAGATGAGAAATGTGAAAATGAAGGCAAAGTTGTAGAAACCCTAGTAGGAGGTAAAGTTGAGACAATATTTTAGTGTTGTGAACAGATGTAAGTGGCGAGATCTTAAAAACATGGAGGGAAGATGTAGTCAGCAGCTGCTCCTTACTCCCGTTCTGTGATCAGACCTGTAGTGAGCCTGTGGAAGCACAAAATCCCAGTAAGCACTTGTGCAGCATTGGTGCACTCACTCGGCGTTCGCACGCTTGGGCAGCTGAGCAGAGGCATTCACAGGCAGCGAATCTATATCTATCTATATCTATATCTATATCTATATCTATATCTATATCTATATCTATATCTATATCTATATCTATATCTCTATATCATCTTTATCTATCTATCTAAAAAATATGCCATCCTGGTTTCTCAGGACCAACGCTCAGCAAAAATGTCCTTCGCCAGTCTTTCGGCTCTCTGGTCCCCAGACCTTTGGTCTCTCTCATATCTGGCCCCCAGATCTCTTCCTACTTGCCAGCTCATCTGGCTTAAAGCTTCCTAGGAGATCTCCTGAGAGGTCTGCTAGAATTTGATAAGGTAAGGCAAAACAAAGTGCAGTGATCAAGTGGAGGGGTCAGCCAGGCACTGACCCATCACCCTGCTTACATGCAGTGGGCCCCTTTTTAGTCCTCTCCTTCCCTCTATTAATTATCTCATGCTTCTCATCCTCTCATGAGTTTGTGTTAAATGAGATGTGTGTAAATAATGGACGCAGCAGGAGAAATTTCCCCCCAAACCTGTCTACTTCTCTGAGTCGCATCTCAGACTTGGCACAGACCTGTGTTTTGTTCTGATTTCATTCTTTTCCCCTAGGAGGAGTCAGCGTGACAAACATACACCCTCCAATTCGTTCACCCAGTGCCTCCAGTGTTGGGAGCAGAGAGAGGTAAGGAAAGAGTTGCAGAGAAGAAAATGTAACCTCCACCTCCATAGAACATGCCTCAGTCTCTTCTCTCGTTAGTGCATATAGAACTCAATTTGCCTCACCTTCTCTGTTAACAGGCCAGGCCTGATGGTTATTACAACACTCTTTGCATTCTAAAAGTAGAAATTTCATTTATAATCTATTAATAACACACCTAAAAATGTATTAGCTCTGTAAATGATGGCTAGGTTGGCGTTATTAAAAGAATGCAAATTCTAAATTTGGTTCTAAATTCAGAAAAATCAGCTAAAGGAAGAAGTTGTGTACTGAAAGTCCTTGTGAAACTATAAATTACTTCAGATTTAAGGAACTGATGTTATGAAGAGGGTTGTTAAGAATTTTCTTCCAGAATACACTTAGTTAAGTGAGCACTAGATACCTACTGAGAGTCTACACTAAAGTTTTTATCCATTAGTGATGGAATATTAATGAGCAAATAGATTTACACAGTGTTGTTTGAAGAGTGCAGATGCATTTGTGTTCCAATAAATTAGAGCATAGATCTGACATGAGATTAGTTTTTCCTGCAGAGGAAAATCAGATGACATTAATCCTACTTGAATTGTAAATGCAAATGCTTTTTAATACAGAATACCTTTTACTCTATTCTGAAGAGATTTTTACTTGCATTTAAAAATGTGATTCTATCTGCTGCTGTTTGAAATGATTTTGTTAGATTTAAAATTCTTCATTATAATTAAAAAAATAGTAATAAGCTGGTATTTTTTAGTTTGGTTGTCCATTCTCATCCTGTTATGACTAAACACATGAAAAAAGAGAGATCTGGTTCTAAAAGTAGGGGCCCGGTTTTGCTAGAGCCTCAAGGCTGTAAGAAACAGTTCCAAGATAATGTAAATATGTGTTTTATCTGGCTTATTTGGCTTGTGTGGTTCAGAATGATCAGGTCAGCTCTGGAGAAACACTGGCATGCATCTTCTCCAAAGTGGAGTTATGTTCAGTGGAAATCCTTTTTTGTGTATGACCTGAAAGAAACTGAGATTATTTGCAAATCTTGCACTAATGGGGAGTAAAACCATGAGTAATTCCCTAGTTCTGGAACTGCACCATTAAAATTTCCCCTTTTGTAAGGAGTTTTCAATATACATGAAAGGAAATAAACTTGGATGTTGTATTCTATAAAAGTAATACTCTAAGGGTCAGGATTCAAAGAAGCAAAATGCATTAGCATCCTGAGGTCTTGGAAAGCATCAGTGTACAAAAGGCGTCCGGTTCTGACTCTTAATTTCCTTTTTTTCCCCTGCCTCTTTCTGTCATTTACAGTTCTGGCTCCTCCAGCAGGCCACCAGGAGCTGATTCTACACACAAAGTCCCGATTGTTATGTTGGAGCCGATCAGAATTAAACAGGAGTCAAGTGCACCAAATGAGAACTTTGATTTCCCGATTGTTATAGTGAAACAAGAAACGGATGAGGAATCCCGGCCTCGCAATGTAATATTAAGTTGTAAAGATCTCCTTTCTCTTTGGTGAAGAGTATTTTGCATTTATGGAGAATAAAATAGTTTACTAATACCCTGTTGGTGGCTTTTTCAGGGGAAAACTAAAAAGCCAGATAAAAGGAAGAAGGGAAATTCAAAATCAAACTAGCTCTACTGCCAGTTCAATTAATTAACTGTTGCTGTCAGACTGTTTTTATCCATTGAAAACCTAGGAGGGCAAGAAATAGCTTGTAAACATCAAATTTTCATGTGGTCCCAGGAAGTGTTTCTAGTCATAATGCAGTAATACACATAAATAAGGTTGCTAGACTTTGAGGGCATCAAGGATTAGTTTTTTATTAGTGGAGCATAAATAACCTTTCATAGCTACTTTCTTGTGTTTAGTTGCTTGATGCTATAGTATGATAGTAATTTTTGTGTGCATGTTGCAAGTTGTAAGGCTGCTTGCATATAAATCTGTTATTGTGGTCAGTTTGCTTGTCATTAGGGTCATGTAAATTCACATAAATATTACTGTCTGGCTTCTTTTGTTTCTTCTTACAGGCCACCTTTTCAAGAAGTATACTTACTTCATTGCTGTTAGATACCAATCATAATTCCACTTCTGATGAAGCTGTCTTAAGAACAGATGCACCGGACAGCACAGACGATCAGCCAGGGATACGGCAGGAGAGCACATCCAGTGGGAAGACAGGATGGATAGGTCCCTCTCACACTGGGGAGGGCAGAAAAGAGGATGATCCCAATGAAGATTGGTGTGCAGTATGTCAAAATGGAGGGGAGCTCCTTTGCTGTGAGAAGTGTCCCAAAGTATTCCATCTTTCTTGTCATGTCCCTACACTGATGAGCTTTCCAAGGTAATTATGACCCCTTCAATTCCATCTAAACTTGCATTTAAAGACGTAAGCTTTGTATTGTGAAACACAGTACAAGAAGTTTCAGCCTCAAAGGTTGCAGTGTCTTCTTTGAATTTATTAATTGGTGAAAATTGGAATTTGTATTGAAACTCTGGTTTAACTTTACAGATTTGCAGACACAGTAATAAAACTCTTCCACTATTTGGCAATTAAGCAAGATCACTTGCATCTAGGGCATCTATTATTAAAATGGGGCCGGAGAAATTACCAGTCTGTCATACAGTGTTTTAAGGGTGACAGAGAAGTTTTACATTTCTTAATCAAAAATAGTAATAATAACAACAATAATAAACTTAAAGAAAAATCTAATCTAATCTAGTATGAAATATATTATTTACTATAGTGCTAAACATGGATACACTCCATGCATGGGATGTAGCATTTGACATCTTCTAGTAATATCTTATTCAATGTTGAAACAAGCAGTAGGCTTTCTTGGTTGGCTGTTACAAAACAACTACCTAGTTTTTTGAGTTTCAAAATACAGCCTTAAATAGGTTGTTGTTATAAGCATTACTGGCATTTGCTTCTGGAATTAAATGTCTTTGATTAAAATAAATGGCATTTTGCAATTTTCCAACTTGGAAATGCCATGCAATAAGCTTATTAGTATTAAAGGATAAAAACATCTGTCATAACATGTTCATTGTTTTAAGGATTTTATAGCTATTAGGTTTTCTTATTAAATATCAGCTTAGCTTGCTGGTGTAAAACATATGGATAGCAACTTAGTTAAGTACAGTGATCATCTCTGTGCTACTCTGAACAACCATACTTCTGCAAGCATATCTACTCTTTAATGTCACTAGAAATGGCACATAAAAATGTTTCTTTCACCTTTTGAAACTTCAAGTTATAGTTAATTTTTTTAAAAAGTAAAATTATGCTATGTTACAGCTTTGTGCCATAAACAAAACCAAGTAAAGTTACAGTAAGCACTTAAACTAATAAACATTTGTGCCTTTCTGACAAGAAGAAAACAATCTTTAAGCAGGTAGATAACTAAGTATTTACAAGGCTTTGTTTCTATTAAAATTAAAGCTTCAAGAATAAGTCTTTAAAATTTCTCTTTTTTACTGGATCATTCTGTGGAAACTGAGATGATGAGGTCCGGGGGCAAGGGAGCCGAAAACAACTTTTCTGACAAGTGTTCATATCTGTAAAGGTCCATATTAATACCAGTGCACTGTGTTCCTGGACTGCAGAACCACAGTTAGCTTAATTTTCCTGCTGGTTTCAGATGTATCAGGTTCATCTTCATGGCGTTTTGGGGTTTTTTTCAGCTGTAACAGTCTGCTTAACAAACTTTGGCCTCTTAGCATTAGTTCCTTCAAACACAGGAAATAATTCCTTTATTATTGTATGTCAGCAGCGTCAGCCTACTTCTTTCATGATTGTTTTTTGTTCTTGCTTCAGGTAGGTAGAACAGTTTCCCCTATAGATTCACAAGGTCACTGCGTCTTTTTTCATTCCCTCCAACCCAGCACACTCTTCCTGGTTCTTGGATATTTAAATGCCTCATTCCTCCATCTTTCATGTGTTTCCTGTTTTTTTGAATCATAAGATCTTTAGATCATGGCCTGTATCTATTTTT
>Ga0181612_119434_pt1 | contig 20265 bp, 9 predicted proteins | sample HoacroProtozoa21_FD_119630 | JGI IMG/M metagenome (GOLD analysis project Ga0181612, IMG submission 119630) | Hoatzin crop microbial communities from Cojedes, Venezuel. Combined Assembly of Gp0051906, Gp0051904, Gp0051908 | reverse complement strand
CCTGTTCCAATGCCTGACCACTCTTTCAGTAAAGAAATTTTTCCTAATATCCAATCTAAACCTCCCCTGACACAACTTGAGGCCATTGCCTCTCATCCTATCACTAGTTACTGGGGAGAAGAGTCCAACACCCACCTCGCTACAGTCTTACCTTCTCTGGCTTCCGCTACCTGCCAGCAGTTCCAGTATTGTGCTATCAGCCTGAGGTAGTCTTTATTGCTCTAGGGTAAACAGCTTAACTTGGTTTGTCATCTCCTTATTTAATGGAAAGTCACTTTGATGCTATGTTCAATAGTATTCTGTTGTTACAACTTTGCTAATTTCTCCAAAATGTTTTTCCTCACATCTTAGTTTGTATTTGTCACTGGACTCAGCTTGGCTGAACCGCCTCTGGAGAGGTGTCACAGAGACAGCAGGTTCAGCGCTCCACACATTTTATCACCCACAGAGCCTGTTCCTGCAGGACTTTGTGTGTACGTATCTCACACATATCTCTAGTTATTAGATGCAGGACAGTTTTACCTTACGGTTCCTTAAGAGGCAAAACTAATCTCCGGGTGGGAGCGACCTGGTTTTCCTTTTGGCTTCCACCACTCTGATTGTACACATTCCAAACATATCGTTTATGCTTTATTCTCAGCAGTACTGCATTATGATTTATTACCTATACAGAGCTGTAGGTTCTTGCAGTGCTTTGCAGATGAACAGAAAGAGACTGTGCTTTCTACAGAGGAGCTCGAACGTGGCTCCAGGCCACAGTGTAACATGAGCGCAGGAAAGGCACACCACCTCTGGAGTGCGCACAGCAGATTCTCCTGTACGTTTCTGCAGGTGGGAATATAAACTATCCACAAGCCAGAGCAGCTCAGCTGGGAAATACCAGACATATCAGCCCTAAAGGGTAACTGGCATCTGACCACGGGGTTACTGGTCTCTGCCTAATAGGAATGCAAGAAGGTGGATGCAATGAAGGCAAAGTTAATTGAATCCTCTGCCTCTCTACACAGAAACAGTCATGATTTAGCTACATATCTGAAACTTCAGCTACAAATCACAAAACTTTACTGAGAAATCTGAACGGCAATTCTTGCTTGTGCAGAAAATCAGTTATCTGCTACCATATTACATGGTTTTACTAAAACCTAATTTTCTGATCTTCATTCCATAGCAGACAAGTCAGGTAATTAATACTTTACGTAAAAGTATGCATTACAAGAATCTGCAAACTCACAGCTGGAATCCAGAAACGCACAGCAAACATCAGAAAACCAATGCTTGTTAGGTTCTCAGGGAGTTATTATACAATAAATAATAGTCCATGGCTGCAAAAACATGAATGCTGGTTGCATTCCCATGATTGAGTACCATCTACAAATAGGCATCCTGTAATTAAATTGTATTAGTGGAATTAAGGAAACACCTGTAGAACTCAGTTGAGGTTACATCCCTGTTGTGCCAGCTGCTGTGGTAAGAGACCTGCATACCTGGAAACAGCTAAAATCAAAAGTCAAGGAAGGAAAGGGAAGCAAGAAAGGACATTAGTAACTTTGTCTGACGATGAAAAATTCACACCTGGAGAGTTTCCGTTCTTTATCCAAACTACCACTGGAGGCCTGGAGCTGAGGGAAGAACCCAGAGCAAGCAACTCCGCTCTGCACCATACCTCACTCTTCCCTGAACAAGTGTGACTCTTTTCAAGAGAGTCACAAGTCTGGGAACGGTCACTGAAATGATCTGGTGACTGTAAAGCCACTTTAAATAAAAGTGATTTGAACAGCTGTAAAAGAAGACAGTGATATCACAGTTTACTAATCTGCTTCCTCTTGTAAAACACAGCATTCATTAACTGCTGATTCCTAAGGACATTAGTCAGCAATAACTTATTATTTGATTGAGAGACCGATTTTCTCTCCTTCAGTTGTAAGGATTGCGAGTCTATTTAAAATTGAAAATTACACAGTCTTTTTTGGTAATTGGATTAATAGACAATCTGTGAAATGTTACACTAATATATTTACTTACATAAATAAGTCTATTTTTGTATTTACCCAAATCCACGATTACTCAGAAATTGCCTGAAGTTTTCATGATTGGCTTTGGAAAAGTATTTTAAATGAGAGATACTGTCACATTGAGTCTTACATGGTGAACACCTACATATCCTTCAAAATCCAGGACTAAAACAGTTGTTGGCAACTGGCTCACACAACCTGAGTTGGGCTTTTATATATTTCACTTGTTTCCAGGAGGGGAATAAGGCCACTGAGTATTCAGGCATGCATTGCATTCATCAATTTTGTAAAGGACCAGTGGTTTCTCACCTGCTGTGTAATGGTGTCCCAGGGCCCCTCCAGCAGACGAGCCTGGTAGCATGCATGAACACTTTTCCATATCTCTTCCAGAGTTAAAGGTCTTCCATCTGTTGAGGGGGGAAACCACTCACAGTCAAAGCTCTTAAGCATGCTATATCTTTCATACTGAATAGCAAAAGTAAATCTGAAAATACTGATTATCTGGAAGCAGATTGAAAAAATAACAGCAAAACGTGACAGAGCCCCTTCTGGCCCCATAACTCCAAAACAGCGTTGCTCAAATCCTGACTGAAGGTGCATAAAAAGCTGTCCTCAATTCCCTGTTCAGCTTTGTTCTCTGTCACCTCAGAGTAACAACTTAACCATGCTGGTTGTAAAGTGTGAAGTTAAATTCATTTTCTAAAGTAATGCTTGGATAAGATAAATTTAAAGCCACGAAATGATATCATGAACAGCTATCTGATGTAAATACACATAATTCATAGTGAGAGAGTAGAAAAACTCCAAGGAACACAATTCTGCAGACAAAATTTTACTGCATTTTTGTAACCTACCTGCCCATAATTTTTTGTTGAGCTGCATTTATGTAACATTGTTGCATCAGTTTTTAGTTGTGATGTTAGAATTACAACAATATATTAGTGTCAACCACTTAGATAATAAGCATGTCAACTCCTCCTAAATATTTGTTTTTGAAAATATTTTTATATACTTTCAATAAGTAGCTTCATTTTGCCATTTATTAGGTGTCAGAAACCATTATCCTGTGATAAACAGTTTTACTCTACTGCCATTTTCATGTCTGTAAAATGAACAAGATTTATTCACCCAATTAACATTTGAATGCCGTGTTTAGATATAAGTTAAAACCAGCTGCCTACAGCCCCTGTTTTATCTTATTTTCTGCACATATTTATGAAAAAGAACCAACTTCTGAACTTGCACAAGCACCACACAGCAGAAGCATGTGGCAAATAAAGTACCTGAGGGAGTAACAGCATATTAATTAGCTATACTGTGCCACGCTTATGAAGGTGAGGCTCGTTAGACCGTCATGCCCTCTGTCTTATGGTGGCAGATACCAGAGCTGTGCTGGAGAAGGCCTAATATTTGCGAAGAAGTTTGTTACAAGAGTGTAAGTTAACTTTAGAAGGATGTATTTATGCTCAGATTATCTGTGTGCAGGTAATACAAGATGCCATGCATACCTGCAATTTTCTGTCTTCTGTTCAACCTGAAAAGACAATGCAGAGAAACTCCAAATGTAAAATCACATATTCTAAGGCAAAATTTGATTTCCCAGTCTAGATTCTGTTCTGTACACCTTTCTTTGTATCAGTGAATCTTTACAGTAACACTTGACCAAACTCAGATCGTAAATGTGGAGTGGATTACTCTGACTCTAACCGTTAACCTCATTTACAGAAGCAATCAAGTACTGTTGAAGCATTAATCATATTGTAGATAAAATTGAATTTTGTCTTTAACTCATGGATTTTATTACTTGATGTGTGAGAAGCAGTGTATCTTCCATCATGTTTCAGTATAGATTTATTTTCATTTCACAGAAAAACACAAACACACCCAAACTGAAAGTTTCACTTCACATCAGAGTGAGATCACAGACAGTAAAACACTTAAATAGTTAATACAGAGTAATTGCAATGTTTCACAGAGGGACAAAAAATTCATCTGGGCATTCTGATTATGTACTTATATATTGAAATATGTTTGATCCAAATTTCCCTACATTTTTATTTTTCTGCACTATTTTAATATATTCCACTAAGCTTTAAATGAGTTTGAATTAAGTGTGTTTTTTCAAAAGTTTTCGTACATGCCCCCAGGTATTGTGTTCCTCTAAATTCTTATGTAAGTGACTAGCTCAGAAGATGGGAGGCCAGATGCAGCAGGAAAGAATAACCTATCAATACTTAAAATGGATGTGCGGTTCAGCTACGTAGCCAAGAACTGGAAGCACCTTGCAAAAGGAGAGACGGCAGATGGGGCAGTTTCCCCATCCTCTTTTGTGGGTGAGGAAGGGAAAGAGTATTGAAAGAGGTTTCTCAAATAAAATAAAATAAAATAAAATAAAATACAAGTACACTAACATCTTAAAATGACTGATAGAAGGACTCATTTCAGATAATCTGTCTGGAGGTGTGTTTTCTATTTTAAAACTCCTCAGTTTGTGTTGTCCTCTGCTTAGGACAGTATAACTGAATCCATTTTATTTGCGAGCTCCCAGACTTGCACAAAACACACATCTGTATCCTTCAGGCACTTTCAGACCCCTTTTTCCGGGGCTGCCAGCATTCACACATTTAGCAGCCCTGTTACACATTCTTGCAACCCACTGAGACCTCAAATCTCCAGCTGGGCTGACAGAGCAGTCTGTAATTGTTGCTGCTAGCAACAAGGGGACACTGTGGCACCTGCTGAGCCAAGCAGCCTCTCTGCTTCTTGCCTCATTCTTTCCTGTGACAGAGCCGAACTCAAAAAGTTCATCCAGAAAAAGAAGGCAACAGCAGCATCAAGCCAAAAGAAGTGGCAGGAGAGGGAGGTGGAGGCTTCAGATTCACCCAGCAGTACATGTACTCATCACCCACCTGTGATGACACAGCCGCCGAGGTGGTTGCAGCTTGTCCCAAGTCTTAGCCCAAGTCTAGCCGGGAGTGGGCGTGCAGACAGAAGTGGAAGTTCGTGGATATCTATACATTTTGTATAATTCAGCTCATATTAAATAATTACAGAGAGCAAAAGGGAACAGCTGCTTGTGGGTCATGCCAGATTTACTGCACCTTGGTGCCTGAAGCTCCATGCCTGTAATACCACCAGCCTGGCACATCATCAGCTCATCCGTACTCACCCGGGCTCTGTGAAATACAGACTCTTACACAAGCAACCTTACATCTACCCAGCAAGAAAGGCCAAAAGAGCCTGGGGAGCAACCAGCTAAGATTTTTGTTGAGAGGGAAGAGATAAAGGATGGGAGTCAAGAGCTCCTAGGTGTGCGTTCTATCTCTGCCCTTAACTACAGGCTCGAATCAACAAGTTCATCTGCCTTAATAGTCAGGCAAGAACAACTACAGCCTTTCCATCACAAACTCAGATTTCTGTTATTTAAACTGTTTAGACTATAGCAAAATTTTCTGAGAAAAGCTTCTTGATGGTCCACTTGGGGTTAACTCGTTTATGTCACCACAAACAAGAAATAGTTAACAATCAGATGGCTGAGTGCCTCCTCACAGCAGAAAGGTGTGGCATTAAGATGACATACGAGTTGCAGCTCCCAGCTGATGTGGCACCTTAATTTCTGCAAAGAGCAGAAATTCTTTAGGCATACAAATTTCACGTACATTTTCAGAGAAAATTTTCAGGCTTCCCAAATTGCTGTATTCTGTTTTCTTGATGTTTGCTTTAATAATTTCTGAGATTTCTAATTAAAGGTCATTTGACAGTTTTGGTGAAATAGTGCAAAAATTGTTCTGAGGTTTCATTCTGGCATACATTCCAAAGAAATATTAGGTTTTTGTACTCTTAAGAAACCATTGCCACAAAGGAAAAAACACCCTTACAGCTTAGGAGAATATCTGATTATACATATTATTCAAATTTATTTATGTCCAAAGCCATGATAAAACCAGTTCATATGGGACATGGCCTTAAGAGGAGCCATTTTTTCTGAGAAAGGACATGGTGGTTGCATGCTTCTGAGCTCAGGGAGTCAGTCTATATTCCGGAAAGTGCATCAGCAAGGCCCAGTACGGTTATGAATACAGAAACTCATGCCTTCAGGGTTGGAGGAAGTTGCATTATCTCTCTAATCACTGGTTAGCATGTTTTTTACTGGCAGGGATCTACCTATACATGCAAGAGCTAGATGTATTTTGAGCAGGTCAACTTGAAAATCCCACTCCTCACTCGTTTCTAGAGAAACGAGGCTGCAGTCCTTACTTACTCCCACTAGTCCTGCTCTTTCTTTTCAGTGCTTAGCCAGCATTCATAATTCTGGTTTCATAAGAAAAATAAGAAGAGAAGTGTGAGACAAGCCATTATTTTCCTGACATGCAGGGTAATTCCTGAATGATGCTCATGTCCACCTCTGATTGTGTCGCTGCTACCTCACTACCAGTGCAAGAGGTTTTTGAATGTATGGCTTCAGACGATGACAGTTCAGGAAAAGACGAAAGTTCCTGGAGGTCTTAAAGACTAAGAAAAGGGGAAAATACTCTGCTGATTAAAGAAAGCTTACTGGACCTAGCCCAGCCCATCTGGCTGATGCCGGCACTGAAGGGGAAGGCTAATTGCCTATACCATCTGTCTCTAAGAGGGCTAATTGCTGACATTAGATATCAGCAGGGGTTCCTGCATTTCTTCAACTACCTATCATCTGGTAATCTCAGAAGCCAGAGAAAGAAAGAAGGGCTCCCATTTCTGAGAAGTATGGCATCCATAAGACTGATTTTGGAGAAATGACTCTGAGGTACTGAGGACCACTGCCTTGAGGTTCCAACACAGACTGGGACTTCTGTAGGTCTGAATTTACGAAAATACACCATGCGGGCAGTATCATGAGGTGGTGAAAAATGTTTATTACACATATATATACAAAAGTAAAAATATCTTCTTGTATCCTTGTAAAAAGTATCTAAAAACATCTTCTTGTATCCTAGAACATTCCCAAACATCTTTCCAGACAGACTCATCACACTTAATCGTTATTTTCAGATGAAGTGTTTGTCATTGCACAGAACAAGATCTTCGCTGTAAATCTATCCCCAGAGACTACCCAAACGCTTAGATGTGTCTCAAAATGTTTTAGTTCTGTTGCAATGAAAATGAAACCCTTACCTTGTGCTACCTTACATATCAAACTTCTCACCAAAAACAGAGGTCTAAAGACGAATTCCAGAAAATAAATCATTTCATCCAATTTAGACAGCCGCAAGGATAAGGATACTATGCAATTTTTGTCTTTCTGCAGGAAAACCTATAATGTTTGAGCACAATCACTAGCACAGAGGAGTGAAAACTGGATGTCCTCACTGACACAAGCTCCTGCAGATGCCAACCGTGCTCAGTACAACAGGAAAATCCCCCCAGCAACTCTTTCACAAGCCTTTTTGCTAGGATGGACTGCGAGAGACCAAGCAGTCAATGGAAAATGGACTCACAGATGATGGGAGAAAGGCAGGATTTAATTGTTCTAAAAAAGTTATTAAAGCGTCTATTCGGAATAGCACAGATTTGGACAGGCTGGCACCAGTTGCTATTATAACATACAAAGTGCGGAAATGAATATTGCAAAACAAGCAAAACTACTCAGTCAGGTCGAACAGAAGAATTATTATTTCCTAGGCAGGCCTCGAGGTGTAATGGCCACTTAGCATACTGCCAGAGAGGAAGCAGAGTTTTTAATTCAAACTTTGTGCCCTGCTGCTGGGGAAGGCAAGACAGGGCAAGGCTCTGGAAACACTGGAAGCATTATAGCTCACCTTCACCTCCTGCAACAAGCTCTAATTAACATGAGGATCAGTACGGACAGGATTCAAGGGAAACCATGAACAGCCCACAAGAGACTTGTGAGGAACTGATTTTCTTACTTAATCTACAAATAATGGTAGGAATTTAGACTGGAAAATTGATGTAGGTCTCAGAAGAAGATTCTTCCCTGATTATTTCAGATGAGGAATGCAGTGAATATTACTAGTTTTCTGAGAAACAAGGTAAGGAGCCTATCATTTGAAGACTATAACCTCAAAGGAAAAAGAATCTCGGGGCATTACCTAGAGTTTTCCTCAACCAGGTTCAGGACAAGACAAAAGATAATTTGCTCAGGTATCTCAAGTGACTGTGAGCGACTGTCATCTGCATGTTCCTGAAAGGTCTATGTTGGGACCTTCAGACAGAGCAGCACAGGTTGGCAAACAACTTGCAGGGATGACAGAATTTTTCATTTTCAAAAGTAATCTATCCATAACTAAAATCAGAGAATACTAGCTGAAAACTTTATTTGGAAAAGTACTTACTGCCAGCATTTTGTATCCTTCTCTCTTCAAGAGTCAGAGAATGTTAAATGTTAAAAGAGAATGTTAAAAGCTGAAGAGAACCCAGGTGACTTTAGGAATTATCAAAAAAAAGTCCTTGTTTTCCATTGTGAAAGGTTCCCAAGAAGTGTTTTAAAACATAGTTGTACTTGCAGGAACAATTACAGCTTTGTACTGCAAGGGGAGCTGTTGGCACATAATACCACGATTGTGCATTAGATCATCCACTAGCTTCTGTAATACCCACTTCCAGCTATAAGGAGTCATGTTTCAACACCTCCGATTCCCTGATGCTGACAAGCTAAACAACTTGTTTTGTCTCTGGGAGCTCTTCTCTGGTGATTAACTGTTTATGGTGAATACTAATTATATGAAAGTACAGTACAGTAGAAATAGTGTCCTATTTCCTCTACCTGCAGCGTCTCCATCCTCTTCTGTAGAGACAGTGCTCTATTAATTCAGCTAAAACCAAGAAGATGACATTTTTCAGGACCACAGATCGGTTAATCTGTCTCTTACAGCAAAACTTTATCTTCATGTCTGCACAATAAGCTTAAAGGCAAAACACTGGACATTTCTAAATGCCTGTAATAATTCTAGAAATAAATTTGCAGCAGGATGCGTGCAAATGAGTTCTGTTGGTGGTAAAGGCAGAGCAACGTCCCCAATTCCCCATGTCCCAGTTTGAAAATTTACCCCAAATTATCCATTCCTGAAACTGCACCTCAGACTAAAATCTTTCCACCAGGGAGTCTATGAGAATTTGTTCTTCAATTTTAAATCTGAAGTGCCTTTTAAAACGCTAACACTGCAAAATTAGAAACCATTAAACGATACAAGGCAGAGAGTGATTAAATCTACCAAACACATTCAAAGCAGCTTAAGCTACTTTTTAATTAAAAAGTAAAAGATATCACTGGCAACATTCAGACATCCTTATCTAGATAAAGTTAGGAGATTATTCAAAACACAAAAGATGCTGATGCTACCATGCAGGAGACTGAATTAAATGACTCGAAGATTTCAATCCCTGCGCCCTTGGTACATAGTCTTCGGGCAGAGAGGAACACAGCACAGCCAGTGCTGCAGTGTGATCACTCTATGTTTGCTGATTAAATAAGTGGCACTAACAGCAGCCTTGGAGGGAGGCTGTGTGCTCCTCCTTCCTTCCTGACCGGATGGTGAGTGAAATCACAGTGGCTGTAGCAATTGAGTAACGGGTAACAAGATGTACATACCAGGGAGGAAAGAAGATCAGTTCATGTTTCAAGAGCCAGTTTTAATAGATAGAGACAGGCAATACCTTATTGGCACTATTTTAGTCTTTTAAGCAGCAAATTTAAATAGAAAACAGCATGCACTTTTAAAGGTACATTTAGACCCCAGGCTGGCAGCTCAAATTCAGGCTCCAAAGAAACAAAAACAGCTCTGCTGAAGCACTGTAATTAGGTCCACTCATACTGTAGCCAAATTCAAACCTGCAGCTTTAAGTTTTTGTATTCGTTTGACGAAAAGAGCAAGAAAAATGACCAGCAGTTTTAGTCAACCACAGGCAAGATGCCAGGAGCCAAAGATCAGCCTCCTTCAGGCTAAGATGATATCATCTACTCCAAGGTCCTGAAGCTCTATGTCGGGAGTATTATGAAATTTACTGGTAACAGCCTCATCTCTTACTTTTTTGTTACACTAGATCATACCCCATTACTCAATTTAATATAAAATCTGTGTTTTTAACATGTATTGCATCCAACACATTTTTATTCTTCCTTCTTTCTAATAGAAGATTGGTCTTACCTAAGAAGCATGCCCTGAAATAAAGCACAGGTACTTGGTAGCTGTTGGAGTACAAGACATGATATTCATAGCGAATCACTTCTTCTGTTGCACAGACTCCAGCTGTCTGAGAATCATCCAATGGCTCCTAAAACAACAAACATGAACACTGTAATACATCAACTTTTGTATTCGTATCAGGGGAAAATTAATTATTACTATTGTAAAAATTCAATAAATATACAGAGCAGAAATAATGGCAATCACCCCTTCCACAGCACTAGTCATTCGAATTCCCAAAGGAATTTTTCAATACTAGCGAAAAAACCACAGTCCAAAACCTACAAAGACATGTTGCAGACTTAATTCCACAAGCTGTGAACTGTGGTTAAGCATTTGCAGAATTGAGGTCTTTCTAAGTGCAGGCTGCTTTTGTAAGCAAAAGACAAAAGGTCTCTAAAATCTTTACAGCACAGGAACTGGTACAATAAGGTGACTACAGCTGCACAACTCTTCATTACCTTTAGTACGGACCGTTTTAAATGTGTATCCTTAAATAATCCGGTTTTGCTTGCCAAAGGACAAATCAAATGTATCCATCAAAAATACTCTGTTCTAGTTTTTTTAAAGGCTTTTTTGCCAGAATTTGGTTTTGCTAATAATACTTCTAAAACTGAGACTTTTTTTTCCTGTTAATGTATATTTCAGGTGTAAAGTAAGTAAAGTTTATTGTATATTTGAAACAAATCAGAAGAGATGGAACTTATTGAATTGAGATATACCCCAGTCGCAGCCTAAATTTCCTGACATTTCAAATTAATATTCAAACAGTGCTAAGCACCCAGTTGTTTTGACTTTTCTAAAAATTGTTGATACTCAACATCTCTGAAAATGGAACCATTAAATTAATAATGTCATTAAGATTAAATGTTAGGACAAACTTTCCAAGAAGACACCATGGGTGTGGACTCCTTTGGTTTTCAAACCCCCAAATTTACATGCATGAACTAAGCAACCATAATGCCCCACAGGTTGGGTGTGCATTTCACAACTTGACTATTGCCAAACAACTGTGAATATCGGCTTACTGTCTCTGTCCAACCAAAATAAAAGAGACTGAACCAAAAAGGAGAACCAGAATCCTTTGAACACCTTGCTGGTTTAATGCACAAGAAATTTAAAGCTATTTTGCATTTTTATCTCATATCCTTAATCCAACTCAGCCATTAATCAATCTATGAAGAGATATAAGAACTCATAAACTATAACTGTAATGACACACAAAATACTTTTGATTTTTTTGATAGCCCTCATAGAAGTGATTTCCCCGAATTTAGTGTATTAGATAACCAGATGCTGCTGAGGCACATGGATAGAAGATCAGGAATGGAAAGCCCAGACCTTGGGAAGCTACACTTCAAGGTACTTTAAATATAATTTTGGACATTAAATGAGAAAATCACAGATGCTTGCAGAACAGGTGGTTTCTGGGAGATTCTGGACAGCTGTAGGAATTGTTAATTTTAGCCTATCAGGAAACAGGTATCTAAAGCATGGAAAGGGAACATTAAAGACAGCGCTCTCTGTGTTAACCTAGTTTTAAAAACTGTATATGAAGGGATACTAAATACAGCATGCCAGACGGGACAATGATGATTACTATATCTGACTTCATGGGCCAGGTACAGTTGGGTATGTCAGTTCTCATGTAAATGTGTAACACACTAAGAAGGCAAGTTCTTTTCCTCCTCACACATGTCATGCCCTCTGATCAGCTGCGAAATACAGATTAAAAAAAATCTCTCACGTAAAATAGAAATTTCTTCTCTATAGTAAGCTGAAATTTCTTTAAAACGGCTTCAAAACTCTAGTGAGAACAGTAAAAGTTAGAACAGCAGTAGCCTGTGGTAAAAGAAAACAAAAAACAACCACAGGTTAGCATTCAGTTTTTTTAGGGGTGGGAAAGAGTCTGTGTTCAGAACTGAACCTACATTTAAATTTACAAAAGTCTTTCGGATCAACCTCCTGGAATAAAAATCATACTGCTTTACAGACATTAATGTTTCATCAGATGTTATGGCCTTTCCTATTGCTTAGTCACTAGTTTACCTTGTCCTAAAAAAATACTTCTCCTGGAAATAGCAAGACTACCTGTTCCTGTATTAAACACTGTTGTTCCAGAAAAAAGCTGTATGTATACACATACTTCTCTCTCCTGCTTTCTGTATATAAGGGCAAAATGACTGCATCCCTCGTACAAATATTGATATCTAATTTTGTGATGATCATAAAGAAGCCGTATTCTGTATTACCTCCAAATACCTAGGAAAAGAAGTAAGTTGATACTCACTCAGAAATGAAATACTCAAACCTGTACACCCTTAGGCAAAACATGCTTTATAAAAACCCTACTTACTATCTCAGAAAGTCACAAATTAAGCTAGGAACAATTTCACCATTAAGAATTCAACTTGCTGGGTTAGCAGGGATTTCAGCTGGTAAGCCACTTCCATCTTAATTTTCTGCATTAGGAAAACGAAAGTAAAGGAGAGACTTTCTAATTTCATTGTTCTTTGAGATGGTCACTGAGAAACCTTAAGAATTTCTGCCATTAGCAGACAGGCATTTGATGGTGAGGTACTTCCCAAAACATCCTATTACTTCCAGAGAAAGGTGATTTTATCCAGAAGTGGCCTTCCCAGAAGATACACGCAGTTTCATGGAAGGAGAGGCAGCAGAAATGGGAAGAAGGCAGCTTTAATGCTTTACTCTTCTGGAAAGCAGAATATTCTTCGACACATTTATTTTGCATTATCCTGGATTTTTTTGACTGATAGTTTAGGCAGTTTCTGAAATCAAGCATTCAGCTGAATGCAAAGCTCAAAGAAGCTTTGCAACTGACATTCTTCTGCTCTGTAACAAGATGGACTTCGGTCTACTACAAAGTTTCTATGCTTGTTCAAAATAAGTTTCTGATACTCAGATCTCTTTTTCTGCTGTTTCTAGTGACAAGTGGCCACGTTGTATCTGTGATCTGCATACAAAGGCAGATAGCTGAATCCTTCTTACGGCTACCTCTAATCCCCTTTCCTTTCAGTAAACAGCAGTTTCAAAACTTCTTTCATAAAAAGATACAGCATTGATGTGTAATCCTGTACTTTACAGTCTCTGTAAGTACAACGCACGGTATTTATCCAGGGAAAGTACATTTTGGAGCCTAAAAATTTTGATGGTATCTCTCTGGCTGATGAGATGAACTTTGCTGATGAAATGAATAAAATGAGTACAGCCGTTTCAGGCAATCTTTGGAACATCTAAAAATCTATGCATGGCTGAATAAAACTATGGAGCCTCAGTGAGTTTTATATCAGCCCAAAAGAAGAGATCTTTTTCACTCTTTAACCAACTACTGATAAAGCCATAAATATAAAAAGCAGGTGTAACTTATAAAAAAAAACCACAGAATTTTATTTTTATATATGTCATATGACAGCCCCTTTAATTTTTTTCTTCAGGTAATTGTTCTACTTTCCTTTTTTATGTATACTGTTGATCTAACTCTTTTTGAGCTAATGCTGAAATTTAGTTACTGTAATAGACAATTTCAAAATCAATTTTAACTTCAGAACCTTTGCAAAACATTCATACATGTACACACATCGCAAAACAAATTCGTAATTTTACATAGATCTTGCAAAGAAAAAACAAACATACCTATGTTAAAAAAAAAAGTTAACAAAAAAAGGGGTTTTGACCAAATTGCAGTCATTAAAGATGCTATGAAGTAATTTGCTTTCTCAATTTTTTTGTTTCTGCTTTGCAAATTTGCTTGCATGCTTGCCGTGCTTCAAGTTAAAACTGTGAATCCAGGGCTCACTGACCATTTCCTAAACAAATTGGGAAGCTGTCATCAGGAAGCATCTGCTCCTCTGTTACTCTCACGTAAAATCATTCTCGTGCTATCATAATGGACTACTGAGCAGTTGTTTAAAAGTACTGTATGTATTAGAAAAAAAGATACGCAGCAACTACCAAGTTAATTATATTAGTTCCATCATAAATGAATTATCACTAAATTTAATTGATACAAAATTGTGCTCAACTCTTAAGTATCTCCTAAACAAATTAAGTTGATTTGTTCCTTTTAAAATGCTAAATTATTTAAATCAATAGATAAGAAATGTCATTCTGAAGGCAAAATAATGTATTTGTAGTATTTTTATTCCTCCTGACGAAGAAGGCAAGTTAAAAACCCCTGGTAACAAATTAATTTCACAGCAGGAGAGAGTTAATAGTGTGTTTTGATACTCTCTAGTAGTAATTGTGCTCTGCAGACCGAGGAGCAGCAGGAAGGTGTGAGTTAAGGCTGGTCACCTCTGAAAGGAGAGCCCCAGCGGAAAGCAAAGGGGCACGGAAGTGACCGACAGCGTAAACTGGGAAGGCGACAGAATTACCTGATAAAAAAGGGATTTTTCTCTACTGGCACCAAACATTTCCCTCTCTCCACCTCAGCCGCAGAGACCGGCTAAGCCAGCCACCCTCACTCAGCCCAGATTCCCTTTGAAACACAGACAGGCCCTAATGCCCTTTTTTGGGGAAAAGCTAAGAGAAGTAGTTTAAAGAACAGCAGGCACATTTCTCCCGGATCTCAAGACACTGTTGCCCTTCTCCCAGTTCCCATGTTCCTCATCTCTTTTCTGGCTGTCGTGACCTCTCTCTCCTCCTGCTACAGGGCAGCCCCCTGGGAAATTCTCCCGCAGGAGCGTGGAAGCAGTGGGCTGCAGGCAGGAAAGGGAGGAAGAGGTGACGCAGGCACAGCTACTGGTACTGCTAGTTTTGCTGGGGGGGTGGGGGAAGGAGGTGCAATCCAGATTAGTAAGCAAATCTGATTTCATTGCTTGGAATACGTTTACACTTCATTTCATTTCAGCCTCTACAGTTGCAAACAAATCTACCACGGTTTCTCCGGTGCGGCGTCCCTCTTTCTTCAGACGACTGTGAGCTACCGTGTGAAACTCCAGAGCTTCTGGGGAGCCGCTCCCCTCCCCATTCAACACTTTCCCTTTGGCAAACAGGGAGATCTGAACATGAAAATTGAATGGTAGAAGAGTGTTCATCAGATAGAATTAAAACGGAGCTTAATGTGGAGGGTGCGGCAGTGTGGTGAGATGGTATCTGCATTTTTTATTCTTCCTCCTGGGTGTTCTCCACGTTTATTTGGACAGTGTCTCATTTTTTTGCCTGCAGCCCCCACAGGTCTAGTCTCTGCAGGTCATTTTGCTGCCAGTTTTTGTCCCTCCCGTGCAGAGACTCAAGTCACCCCCCACCCTTACACAGAACTCGAATCTCCGGATCCCATCCTCCCCTTCCCTCCCATACTGAAAACGCAGTGTGGAATCTCCGTGGTCAGCGAGGTAAGCCCGGTCAGAGGGGAACAGAGTCGGAGATCCAGGCAGCAGCCCACCTCGTGCACCCACGGCCAGCTCGGATCGTCCCCACAAGCAGGGGACAGCAGCTAGGCTGAGTGAAGGCTGAATTGCCTGGATTCATGTCTCAAAATGAAATATTACTTGGAAATTGCAAGGAGGCCTAGAAAATAAAAAAAAATCTCCTTGCAAAACTAAATGTACTGAGAGGAAAAAACTCAACAAATCAAGACTTGCAAGAACCTCAAAACAATCCTAGCAGATGGGGGGGGGGTTATTTTAATATAGTAGGAGAATTTTGGTTGCATTAAGTGACTGTCAGTATTTTCTGTTCACTATTAAATATTCAGACTATGCTAAAATTTATAGGCTCTAATCAAACTTACCCCACTGTATCACAGCCTGTAAAAATGCACAATAATGTGGACATCTTCCTGAATAATTTAAGCATAAGATAAATGGTGTACAAATGTCTTTGCCACCAGTTGCAGCATTTTTACATACATTAATAAATTGCTCTTTTATGTGAAGAATATATAGGGAAACCAACGATCTTCATGTGTTTTCCAGTGCCACCATCATTAGTGACAGATAAGGGAATATGAGAATAACAAAAGAGCTCTGAAGAAAAACAAAGTTACCTTACAGATTTATTTTCTGTATGCAGCTACAAAATCCTCCCCACTAGCTCAGATTTCTTCAAATTCAGTTAGCCAAGTGAAGAACCTGGTTAGATATTGCCCCTCAACAACAGCAAAAGGAAGTGGCCCTTACATTAGTCGGTGATATTACTAAATGCCATGTCCAAAGAGCCTTCTTTTGGAAGATGCAGCTACTTTGAAAAGTCACTACACTACCAATGGAAGAACTCAGAGGTAAGTTGATGTACACAGGCAATGGATTCCTACGGGCACACAGATCCCCAAGATATTTCATCTCCCAAAGGAAAATCTTCTGACTGCAAGTCAGCACCCTGACCGTGACACCGTTCAGGCATCCAGTCATTATTAGAATAACTATTGTCCCCAAAAAAATATAGGTTACTGACAAAAAAAAAATCCACAGCCTTTTGTCATTCAAGGCATACCACAAGACCAAAACCAAGACTTCCACCCCAAAAAAGACACAGCACATAAAACTGCAGTAGTTCCTCATGCATTAACAATCACTTCTAATGGTTGAAAATTAGATTCGTCTTTTGATTGCTTTAAAACCGCTATCACAAGTGAAAGCAAAATCTATTCAAGCAAAAGAAGCAATGGACCATGAAAACAGAAGAACTGTGAATTTTTTCTTCACGTAAAGGTAGGGAATTCTTTCAAAATCACTCTTCACTCTTCCCAGGCTGTCACATATAAAATGAAGAATTTGGTGGCTTCTCTCCTCCCCCGCAAAACACACGTTCTCCTTTTTTATATAGAAAGTACAAGACTCCATTCTGAACAGGGCTGAAGCACTGTGACACAGTACATTTGGAAACCTCTTCTGGTGGAAACTACAGGTAACACCCAGTGAAGCTAGGAAACGAGGCAAGGTAATTAAAGGAGCAGGAGAGACATGGCCCACCTGCAGAGGAATGACGGACTAACCTAGACGATTCAAAACTCTTACAAGTGTTCTTGCAAACCTACAGACACACACCTTCCAGAAGAACAGAGCAACCTCATCTGTAAGCTGTAGGGATGCGTTTACCTTCACTACCTCCAGCCAACAGACTTTGTCAATATTATCGCTTGAATTAGGCACTTTAAGCAGTCCTTCTCTCTAAGTGTGGTGAGATAAGAAGCAATCAGAGATGGCAGTACCCATACCACCTCTTTTTTGCCTCTAGCCTTTCTGTAAGAAAAGTTGTGCAGGACAGATGAGGTATGGAGACCACCCTGTGTATGTCCTTCAGCAGGGACAGAAACTCCAGCCTCCTCTTCTGAGTACTGAGCAGAGTAACTACTGAGTAAACATCAGCCCAAAGTCCCTTCCTCTGTCTCATTCAACATATACTTAATTATTCCACAAGAAGCAGAACAGCTACCACAATACCTTAACACCCAGTGAGTCAAGTGCTTTCAAAGCAGCTTCCATTGCCTCTGCCAAAGCAGAGAACCAAAGTCAGATTGCCTGCAACGTCCCTCAAACTACTGAGCAATACAGGACAACCAGCATCTCCTCTGGCCATCCGCCATCTCCTGCAGAGCCCCTTTTGGCACTGGTGTGCTCAGCAGCCTTGCTAGATCTGGTCCTGAGGGCGAGATGGGCTGTGGAATTTCATGGCATGACCAACCTGGGACTGGACTCCCAGGGCCCTCAGGCACATCCCAGGTTAAGGGGCGGGTGAGAAAGATTTCTCCTGGACCAAATTTTGGCCAGAGCTGCCAAGTGCATCCACGTCCTTTGGTGCATACAACCTCCAGTGATTCAGACCTGTGAATTTTAGGATTAAAACAAGAAAAATATGTTTACTAGGAAGGTCTGTGATTTCATTAACAAACCTTCATAAAAAAATACTTGCAAAACATGCCAGTCCTTAACAGTGCTACCGTATGAGAACAAGCTACGCATATACACAGGGGTCTGCAGAGTTTTCAAGGCTCATGAAAAACAGATCAAGTACGTATAAATACACATTGTTGCTGTTAGTTTGCAATAATTATCAGAGTAAAAAATTAAAATTCACACACAAGCGAGGTTTTATATCACTGAATTTTATACAGACAAACATAAACCAAATTGCAGTATTTTCCCATTATTTTTCTCATTATCTTGCATTTGTACAAATTGGAGAAAGTTATTGCTTCGAGGTTAAGTACTATTTCACAAGACTTTTGCTTTTCTGAACTGAAGTGCTTCCAGGATTGGGCTCTACGCTTCATCATAATAGGATTTATAATAGGCAAAAATAAAAAAAATTGCCACACTAGAAGACAAAGGTAGCAGTTCAGCTGTATTTTAGGTCAGTTTTATTTTTTTAGCACAAGGATTATTATTCTGCTTTCAGAATCTCAGCAGCAACCCAGTTTTGGCCACGCTTAGTTCAATGGGGAGACTGACAACAAATGCCCACAAAACCTTTACTGTATAGAAGACAAATTCAAATCCCCATTAATTTCTCGGATGGGAAACTATATGAAAATGGTGCCAAGACTGACAGACAGTGTTTAGCAGTAACTCAAGTGAAAAAGTTACAGACATAAACACTCAAACCGTCACAAAATCTGGCACTACAAAAACAAGAAATTTGAAGTTAAAGGTTACAGTTAAAAGCAGCTGAAGCGGAAGCAGGGGCGATGCAGTTCTGGAGTCGTGTGATGTGGTGCTACAGGCTTGGCCACTACGGTGGGACCAGGCAAGACCTCCAGGGAGGCTTTGCCTGCGCTGATGCCCACCCACCCAGGACACTGTGAGAGAAAGGCAGTGCCCCTGGGACACTGACCTACTGCAGTAAGCGTAACAGTTGCATGTTGCCTAGATGAAAAAGGAAATGGTATCCGATCAAGTGAGTATATGTCAAAATGATGCAACTTAGAAGTTACCTGAGATGCTAATCTAAACTTAGCCATCGCCTATATTATATAAGCACAACGATTAGAAACAATAAACAACTTAGCTTAATTACAACTACTTTATTTGAATATGAGAGATCCAATTAAATGTGCTATATGTTAAGGCTAAAGCATATATACAATTCTCTTATTAATATAACAGGAAGAGAAAATTAAAGCATAATGATCTATTTCAAATTCAAATTAATCTTCATTAAAAAATTTACCCATAACTCAAAATACTTGCGAATTTCCCTCTAAATTTTGAAAAAAAAAATTCCAAACTTGTAGCTACACTTATATTAAACTAATAGCATACCAGGATCCAGTGATGTTTTCTTTTGGAAATGTCTAGATATAATAAATCTATTTTTTACGGACCAGGGCCAGACCCTACCAAGTCAAATAATCTCAGCTTTTGCTTGCTCTGAAAAACCACTTTATTTATTAATATATAATGTAATACAAGTGTACTTACTTTCTAGTCTCTTATCACTGTTACATAGAAAATGCAAAGCTCTGAATTCAGATTTGGGCAGGTCAAAAGCCCTTCAGGTCATTTTCAAACAAAATACTCTGTAAGAATATTGTAAGTATTAATAAATATAACGTTATCAAATGTCATTGATCACAACTAGCCCAAATGTATATTGGAGACATTCATAGTGGCTGGAGAGAAAGTACTGAATCACTTCTTTTATTAAGGTGATCTCAAATGAAAACTGCCATGCTGTATTACATGATACTATTAATTTCCAGGAATGCAGTACATAATAGATCTCAATGTAAATTTAACTGCTAGCAAGCTTTAGAAAGAAGTAATTGTAGTTTGACAAAACGCAGCTAAAATTCGCAAAATTCAAATAAGACGACACAATGCAATATATTCTTGCAATTAAAAATTGCCTGTTAAGGCATTATCTAACAATAAAGACAGTTATACTGTACTCCTACAGTTGAATAACAGTTAGGAGACTTCTATGGGCAAATCAAGAAAATACAGAAGTAGAAAAGGATCTCAGCTACAGTTCTACACCATCAAGAGTTTCATACAATTCAGTACAACTGCACATTGAAGCCTGCTATACTCCAAAGCCAAGAGCATTTCGGCGAAGCTACTGAAGGTGAAGGGTTCTGGAGCAGAGGCTCGCGCCGAGGGACCCTTTCT
>Ga0181612_105146_pt1 | contig 20267 bp, 16 predicted proteins | sample HoacroProtozoa21_FD_119630 | JGI IMG/M metagenome (GOLD analysis project Ga0181612, IMG submission 119630) | Hoatzin crop microbial communities from Cojedes, Venezuel. Combined Assembly of Gp0051906, Gp0051904, Gp0051908 | reverse complement strand
GGTGGAGTCCCCATCCCCGGAGGGGTTCAAAAAACGTGTGGATGTGGCACTTGAGGACATGGTTTAGCAGGCATGGTGGGGTTGGGGTGACGGCTGGACTTGATGATCTTAGAGGTCTTTTCCAATCTCTGATTCTAAGTGAACTACCCTGATGCGCTGCAACTCTGGAATACGCAAGTTCTAGCTACGCTGGCTTCTGTGCCTTTTAAGACAATAAACCACTAACCATGGCTTCAAGAGTGCTGAGAATTCATTACTCCCCAAATTGGGGAAATCTTTGCTGATTTTACAAAGGACTCTCAGACCTCAAGGCTGAGTTTCTTTTTGTTGCACAGGGGCCAGAAGGAAGAAGGGTCTTGCTGCGTATGCACAGGATAGAAAAGCTGCAGAACAGCCCCATGTCATCTCCTTGGAAAGGCAAAATACGGAACACAACGTAGCCCAGCATCTTTGACTGACCACAAATGACACATCTACCATCAGAAATGATTTCTCAGGTTTGCAAGGAGCCGACTTCCAAGAAACCTGGCTGGACTGCATTATCCTACGTAAATGCAACCTGGGGCAGGGGAAGGAGGGGTGACAGAAGACCAGACTGCTCATCTGTAAAAACAAATCGCTACAGGAACAGATGCAGAAGGCTACATTTGCAGGCAAATCATTAACAGTGAACTTTTAAAACGGCCAGAAGCTTTCTAAATATCGTGTCAGAGCAACCCTTACTTCACGAGATGCTCTGAGTGTGTAATTGAATCCAGTAATTTATCTGTGCAAGGAATAGCGGATAACCAGCTAACTACAGCTGTGCCTACCCTCCTTCCCCAGCCCTAACTGGGGTGAAGCAATTAAAACCCTCTAGTACAATTTCGCAGTAGTAAAAGAACTGTACCGAAGCAACGAAATGCTTTTCAGCATACTCCAGGTCTCAGCCTTCCCAGAAATCTATTTGAATTAAATTGATATTTAAGCTAGGCTTACACTATAGAAATATCCATCTAATCCTTGGGCAAGCGTTCATTATTGTAATCCCCCCAAATCTCTAAATTACTTTTTGGACTGCACCATATGCGTGGGTGTTCGCAGCGGCTGGACAGCCACGGCAGGCAAGTCGCACAGCTGCCCATTCACCCCCCCAGCAAAGAAATTTAAACAAGGATTTAACGTAGCCACTCAGTCATCCTCAGGGAGCTCCTCCCCACCAACTAAGGAAAAGGAGCCCTGGGAACCCATCTTCTTGGGGCAAAACCAGCCTCCTTAAGTCTTCCTACAGTGCTCAGCAAGACTCTTAATTTCTTCAACAGGATCAGGACCACCACCCCATATTAAATCAAACATATAGCTTCATGCTATTACAGGATTTAAAAATTAGGAAGCATTTTTTCCTTGATAGGCAGTGTGTTTTCTGAGGAAGCAGAATGCTTTTCTAAGCAGCAATGCATCTCCAGACTGCAGGATGACGGTGACTGTGAAGCCAGGAAATATGATTCTGCTGGTTTACCACTTTTGCTATAAGAATGGTCACATCCATAAGCCCAGTGACCAGCAAACAGGGTCACAGAAATCACAGGCACTTTAGTAAAGTTTGTCCAAATCCCTGCATACTAGAAGCAGTACTGCACTACCTCAAGCCTTCCTTCAGCTTGGTACTGTGCTTTATTAATAGCTGCCACCCACCTCAGCTCTGTAACAAAGAATAGTATTTTAAGGTTTTGAGGCTTGTTTCTAACAAAATTATTAAGAAGTCGCCCACTTTCAATGGGAGTGCAAATCGAGCTCTTGAAGAACAGGTTTTGTAGCAAATCAGTTCTCCAGCACAAAGAGAGCTACAGTAATGGATTATCTCCCCATGGCTGCATAGCTCAGGAGGGGCCAAGCTGGCATACACCACCATTACCTCGCAATTCTCTGCCAATCGGCTTAAATAAGCTGCACTCCTGCATCATTTAAAAGCCTCAGAGATCGCCCATCACAGACACGTGAAGGTGGTTAAATAAAAGGGGAATGGTCAGGATTCAGAAACTGTTGTAACAGGAAGAAACTCAGCGCATGCTGTGGCAATCACACACCAGATTTTGCTGGTGAGATCGTACCAAGGTAAGACCTCCCCAGTTCCGAGCTGGAGTGCGCTGCTTTTCGGGTTCAGGACCAGCGGTAAACAGATTTTCTCAATTTAAGTTGACAAAGCCATGCAATTTCGCTGAACTGAGGCCCATTTAAGAGACTCTGTCTAAAATTGCAGAGCAGACAGAGCTCATGTTATTCTCGGAATCAAAAAAGCACCCCGTTACACTGCTTTACTAGACCTGAAGATCTGGGACTCTGACAACAAACCTTATGCTCAGGAGAGGGGGACAGCCCGGATCCCCGTACAGTGAGATTTCTGCACTGGCCTGAGACAGGAGGCAGCTCATGTGACAGCACAATCCCATTAGAGCCTACTCCTCCCCTGCTTTTGTTCTCAAGCTTCTCTGCCAATCCCTATTAAATAAAATAATAATGTACTTTTCATTACACGCCAGCAGATTTCTGGCTTTCTGAACTTTTGACATATGCTCCATTCTTTGCCACAAAAGCTTCTGGGAGCAAAGAACACCATTAGCTAAATACGAGCTCAAAGGATGGCAACCTTTATAATTCTATATAAGTGAGAACACAAGCTCTGCTTATTTTTGGTAATCAACATTCTTTGCACGCTTGTAAATGAAGTGAAAAGAGCAGAGGGGAAATGGCACGCAACTGCAGTTTTATTTCATCTTAATTTCTTCCCTGACACTTCACTTGCAACTTGGGAAGATAGACCAGGCGTTAACGCAACACAGATCACCCACCGACAGGTCCACCTGCCCTTCAGGAGGCTGGCATCGCTCGGAATCACCATGTCCAGGCCTTGCACACTGAACTTACTGAACACTCCGTGTATAAATGCTCTTCCCTAAATGTGTTTGCCACCAGCAAAGGAGCAGCTACTGCGTTAGGAAAAATACCATGGGTTTTTTGAGGCTAAAGCATCTCTACAGCAGAGAAGCCTCCCACGTAACGGCAAGCACCTCAGAGATTCTCTCCTTGGTCTTCTAACCCAAGCTGTGCTTGAAGATACAAGTGGCTGGAAAGCACAGGCCCAGCTCTCCCCAGAGCAGAAAGCTCAGGGGTTGGATTCAGAGTACTCAACCACCACAGCAGTGACTGTGTTGGTAGTTTTATTGTGCTTTAGCAGATCCCTCCCCCTTGGCATTAGAAGCAAAGATTCGGATCACTAGGGCATGACAAGAACTGCAGATCGATAGTTTCAGTTCCTAGTTCCACCCTCTTTGCCAAAGAGCTCCTTTATGGAAATCTATTCCCTTTGTCATTTTATAAAGAGAATCTATGCAGAATTAATCATCTACATCTACAAAATGCCACACTTTTAGAAAAAATAAACCAAAAACTATGTAAAAGACTGCATTTCAATACTGGTTAGTGTTCTCACAGTGAGCCTGGCAGAAGTTCACACAGGAACACGACTGGTTTTCGCACTGGTTTCAGAAGGTGAATGTTTTTACTCTGTTGGGTCAGTGACTCAGTAAACAGCTCAACCCTTCAGCAGGCGTGCCAGCAGGAAGAGGTGACCCTATGAGAGATTCTCTACATTAGTTCTTGGATGAAGTACAAAGACAGCAGCAGCTGACTAAGTGCTACATTACTTACACCTAAGATAATTCCAACCGTAACAATTTTTGCAAGCTGCTCTAAGTGACAGGCAATACAGATTAGGTTTATTTGACATTTACTCGGGTACAACCCCAGATAAGGTGACCCACCTGCATCTTCACGCAAATCTAACATGAAGTGTTCTATCGCAATACCAGAACCCAAAACCGAATTCAGGGCCCACCTGGACGTAACACCCTAAGAATACACTCCCACCAAGTCCAGAGTATTCCAGGACTGTGGGAGCTCTCAAGCATCTCGACAACACATATCTGCAGGAAAGCTGCAAAAAAATACCCTGGGTCCATCTTCTCTATTCAAGTTCCTCACTAGTTGCAAGAGAACTTTTCTTCCTACAATTGCCTTGTTCTGCATTTGTCTGTTAATCATGATGCCTCCTTTGACAGTCAGGACTGTGCAACAGCAGGGGCAGGGGTCAGCTGCCAGTCCTTCTAGTTGCCCGACTCAAGAGCTTACACCTGAAGAAAGCCCACTAAAGGTATCAGTAGCTTCCAGGGGTACAAAAAGTTACGAGATCTACGGTCACAGCATTTTTCAGTTGCTCACTGAAGCATCTTTAAGGGAACCGAGTTTATTTTTCCTCCTGCAGTGCCATCTGTATGAACTCAAGTTGCTTTTAGTCCTCTGGCTTCCCCTGAGAGGGACTGACCATTTGGTGGCTAGATAGGGTTACTGTTCTTTAAAACATCTGCACTTCTCATTTCAAGTATCAACCACATTAAAAAAAAAAATCTAGAGGACAACATTGCACACCTCCAACAAGATGCTTAAAATACAACAACTTAGGCCAATGGTTTGTGATATTAAATTGAAGATTATTTTCCCAGTTAACGTAATGTAGAAATACTGGCTTTTGGATAGAAACTTGGTGTTGAGGTTGATTCAGATATATCTGAATGCTATATGAAACCAGTATAGTCAGGAAATAATAATAATAAAACCTCCCCTTTAATTGTTTGGTGTTGACAAGTTGGTGGGTCCAAAATTTATCCGGTAGGGATCAATACACTTACCTATCGTCCCTGTTTCGCAATAATCCTGAGTTCCTTCCTGGAATACAAGACAGCGTCTTTATAACTCGGGAGCGGAAAGGGATCTGAGGGTGGAACATCTATTTACAGGGACAGCCTAATGCTCCCTGAGCCACAGAAGGCATAAGCAAACACTTCAATGTCGCGGGTACGTTTAACCAAAAATACTTAAAAGCAAAAATGAACCGGCGGAAACTGTTCAACAAGCTCACAAAAAGGCAAAAATGAAGCACTGCTGCCTCAAGAATTACCGCTGAGAAGACAAAACACTGCAGATAATATATACCAAGCCAGTTTGCTCTAATTACCTAGGATACCGTAATGTCTCATCTTTCCAGGAAAGCCTACTGATTAGCCTACTTTGAAGAAAACTTCATGTTTTTCCAAAAAAACCCCGTTAGCTTTTATGTAGCCTTGCCGCCTTGTCCAAAGAGGCAAAATGTGCAACAGCAATGTGCAACGTACTATAAAAAAAACCCACAGTGCTTTTCAAACTACCTTCTCATTTAGGATAGACTGCTCAAAATGAGCCTATCTTGAGCGGTAACGAACAACAGAAGCCAGATAGTGTTACTTACGCAAATTTACCTTCATTATTTCTAGGTAGTTTCAAGTTCACTGCCTGAACACTGACCCAATGGGGCGACACACATTTCAGCACGACAAAGCTGGACAAGCAATTTTTTCCCTAAGCAAAGCATGATTGCTTCTTTGTTTAAATCCCTGTGTAACTAGAAATTAATGCTGGGTGACACAGTGAGAATTTGAAGGCTCATTTTCTCCAAAGCCTGCCTGAAGTTACTGCAACGGATGCAAATTATCCAAGAACATCAATCCTTTAAAGATAACCAGCAGTATCAAGGAACTCCCGGATTCTTTCTACCAATGAGAAGGTTACACCAAGTAATTTGTCATTGTTCCCAAGACATTTTTCTTTCGGGTCACTCTTCTTGCCCCCCCTGCTGATGACTCCTTTTATACCAATGAGGGGTGGTTGCTTTCCACAGGTTTGTTTCTTCTTCCGCAGCATTTCTAGATGCTAGCAAGACTCTCAGCCTTGCCAGCCTCACGTCAGCCCCCTTTTAACGACCCAAGGGTTTTGAACAGGAGTTGATATAATCACGCTGCATCACCACGCTGTAAGAATGCAACGCCAACAGGTCCCTCCATCTCCTAAGTAGATGTGTGTAATTGCACTCAGGTTTCATCCAAGTCGATGGAAAACTTCATCTGAAGTACACTGCTATCAGGTATCACGACTGACTGCTCGGTCAAAGCAGCCCATCTTCCCACCACAAAGTACATGAATAATTTCTGTTCTTAATCCTATTAAACCACAATTCATCACAGTACTCAAACAGAAATTGCCCTGCCATGAGAAGTGCTGTTAAGGATCCCCTCGTGAATTTACCTCCAACTATCATATCCTATACTTAATGCATGGGGGGAGGGGAACGGCACAACCCATACTCTGTAACGCCATATTCTTGCTTTTAAGCTGTTGCTTCACTGCTATTTTACAAGATCTAGTACTCTACAGCACAGCCTCCAGAAGTTATCAGCATTTTAATGATGGTATTGTCAGAATTTATGACTAGGAATATCAAAAAACCTCCTCTGAGCAATTTCATCTCTAGATGAGCACAACGCTGCTATCTGCTGTACATTTACATCTCATTTAGCAGCTTCAAATGGTCAAATAGATTGGGCTAACACAGGAACTTTTATTATTTACTGTGCAGTATGAGGTGTCATGTAGATACTGCGGTACATCCCCACCTTGGGACCAAAGCCAGCTCCTCCAGACTCTGAATCCACCTTCTCCAGAGGCTTAGAAAATTTGGAAGGTGTTCCTTTCTTACAGTTCCTTGGACATAGCCTGCTCTGTTTTCAGTAACCGGACAGAACACAGACTAAAGCGTTACCACGCGCCCACGTGGCATACCATCGGTCTCCAGAGCTGCACTGTCTTAAAAGCTGATGCAAACTAGGAGCCATCCACATCCATCTGTATTCGTCCCAGTCTGGCAGCAGCCCATTCCAGCCCAGGGGTCATCCAAAACTGGGCTCTCCTTGATGCCAGCAGTGAGCTGCAGTTTTTTGCTTGTTGTTTTGAGTTTTTTTAAATGCATGGTGGGCATAGGAATCTTAACCAGTGACACAAAACACCTATCCCTGGGGCTATGAGGAAAAAAGATACACTGGGGAAATTCAAAGTAGTAACCACTGACACGCTGCAGTGAATATCAAACTGATGAACCGTGCTATCAACACGTGTTTACCTGCTTGTGAGCATGATCGTAAGAGTTTATGTGGTTGTCAAACTCTTGATGCTTTTGATACTGCTTGTCACAGAGTTCACAGTAGAAGTTTGCTCTGAGGTCTTCCAAAGCCTTGGCAATTGCCTTTTCTTTATCAACATAATCCTGCAAAATTAATAAAAAAAATCTTCTGTTAAACTCCCTGTAAAACAAACTGGAAGATAACGAACTAGTTCTTTAAGGAAAAATAGTCTTTAAGAAAAACTTAGCGTACACCGACGATTTGATTTAAGCAGCTGACCAGTCTTTGCAAATTGAAAGGTACAAAGCATAACTGCAATACTACAAACCCAGCCCCGACTCAGTTTCCTAACATAGAACACAACCTTGTCAGTAGCACAGGTATTAGTAAAAGGAGACTGCTTAGAGAAAGAAATCTAGTGCTGATGGCAGGAAGGCCGTCGGGGCTGCAAGGAGAGTCTCAGATAAAGAGGTTCAAAGCCTCAAGCTAACACAAACAAACTGGCAGCTGCCTGCTCACATAAGGTGCACAAAATATGCATCAAACCACAGAAGATCACTGCTTTTGGAACAGAATCTTAGAACTTTAAATGTTGATACTTCCTCCATTTTGAGTGCTAACAGATGTCTGCTTGATCTCAGTGTGCCTGCAATTCAACAGGGAGGAACCCAGCGCTGCAGCTGGGAAAGCACAGTTCAGAAACCGTGGAGCCTAACTCCCTTCAGTGTCATTTTACAGTCAGTAAAATCCTCCCAGGAGCAATGCTGTCCATTAAGCCAAGCTCAAACACAGTGATTACACTTGGAGTGGGTACAGGTAGTTGCCTTTCAACAAAAGATGGGCAGGGAGATCGCCTTAGAGGCTGCAGACAGTATTTTTTTCTTATATAATTCAACATTTGTATAGGTGCAAAACTAAACCTCCAAGAAAAGATGAGGTGTCTAAATTGGCAATGGTCACATCCTCCCCTTTTTTGCTGTAAAGAAAAGCAGCAGCTTTTGGACTGGCAGAGTCAAAAAGCTCTGGGACGCTGTGGAAATCCCAGTCCAAGGCACACAGCCCCTGTGCCTGGCAGCGAGCCTGTGCTGCTCCCCGAGCCCCGTCCCCCAGTCCTGAGGGCTCAGTGCCCGGGGGCTCAGCAACCTCCTCCTCTAGCCAGGTCGTTTCAGTCACAATCCCACCGGCAAAATTAATAAAACATCGCTGCTCTTTACAAGAAAGCCAGGGAAGGTTTCCCTTAACAAGATGGAAGCACACTGATGCACGCTGGAAAAAAAAAAAAAGCTACAAATGCTGCATGACGAAGTACGCCGTACTAACATCAGCATACCCTGTACAGCTATTTACCATACGCTTTTCAACTGGAATAAAGAGAAGTTATGTAAGAAAAAATAGCCTAACATTTGAGGAAAAAGCACCTAAGAGTTTGTCTTCCGTACAAACTACTTCTGGGAAATTTCCTTGCATTAGCAAGAGGAGCTAGCAAACATTTAAAAAGGACAATACTACGGAAGCTTTGTTTCTTTTTATTTAATATCTTGTCCAAGGCAGTATGGTTTATCTCCCAGTTACCACATCAAAATTATATTAAAATAATATTGCTGAGCATGTTTTCTATCATGCAAAAATCATGTAAAAAATTTCAAAACCCGAGGGGGTAAAAAAAAACCAAACTGAAAAATTGTACTGCTAAAAGGTTTTTTTCCATTTAAAGCACTGTTCACCTTCTAAACTGAAAAAAAAAAATTATTTCAAGTTCCTGCTTCCATCTATTACTGGAGGCCCTTGTTAAGAAGAAAATCAACAAAACTATCTCGAGGTTTGAGCCTGAAAAGGGTCCCCAAGAAGACAAGCAAGGAAAACAGAGCAACGTGAGATCCACAGAACAATGACATTTAAAGTTCCTCTGAAACCCTGAACAAGCTTCCTGCGCCACGTGTAGGTTTTTTTCAGAAAGCATCCTGTGGCTAAACAATGAAAACACAGCGACTGGAGTGATCAGAATCTATACAAAAGAAGGGAATTAAAGAACATTTCTTGCTTGCTTCTTGGTTGCAGTTATCCGAAATTCCTTTGAGACTCACTGAATGGCTAATCAGGATGCGGCCACAGTTGGCAATTACATAATGGACTCCTGCGGAGCAGTGAAAAAAAATGACGCTTGCAGAGATTTTTCACAGATTAATATAGAAATGCAAGAAACCAACGATAAAGCATGCTAATAAACACACATCCAGTTGGGAGAGCCTGCTGTTGCCCCACAGAGTTCCTGAAAAAAAAGCTGTGCTGAATAATGGCAGGAAGGCAAAACAGTCTCAGCGAGCAGCGCCTGTTCGACTGCGCTTGGAAAGGCAACTGCAAAACCCAAGAACTTCACCATAAATCGCACTGCAGACCCCAGATAAAACATCATTACACCCAATTCACACATGAGCTCCTACCAACCGCTCTCAAACCAAGAGACACTTTGTACTCGACAGCTGCTGCTGTCTGAAGGTGCCCAGCATCGCAGCTGGGATTTGCTGCGGAGAGGGAACCCAGCTTTCAGCCGCACGCTGCCCGGGAACGGCCAACGTCACGGCCAAACCCTCCCTTTGCAGCATGCGAGCAGCATGCCACCCAGCAGGAGAGAAAAAACAACAAAACGGAGAAACATCTTCAAGAACATGCACCTGGACCGAGAGGAACTGTTCAGCACCGGCTGCATGAGCCCATTTAAGAACACACTTGTACTTTAAAGTGTGCCAGAAGAGATCATTAACTGCATTCAGCTCCAAACTAATAATTAGCTTTAAAAGTAATTACAATGGCTTTTATTTTTAAATGAACAAATATACCAGCAATTCACTTAGTGAGCAAGTCAAGGTCTCAACTTCAAGGGGAAAAAAAAAAAAAAATCAGGAAAGGAGGCTACAAATTTTTGTAGCTGAATAAACTGTCTGCAGTATTAACTGTTGAACTGGTGAAATGGAATTTTAGATTTGCCATGGTTATATTTAATTCTAATGGAATTGAAACTCCTTTTCCATCATTCCTCAAAGAAATAAAATTTATACAAAACTGGCACTTTATTCTTATGTCATGGGCTCTTCTTGAACCCCAGTACTTGTCAAATCTCTGGACAATGAAACAAGCAGGTTTCCCTAAGACTTGATGCAGTTCACAGGCTGGTAAGTGGCAGAGTGGATTAAAGGACTAGCAAAGACCATGTCTCCACAGAGAACACACTCACAGCTCAGCCAAGTTTGCTCCAACACATCAAATGCCAACACGAGGGCCCATTTTTATCATTAAAAAGATAATAGTCTTTGGTTTACAAAAAACCCACAGGTTTTGTAAACCATATGGAAATACAGAAATCTTCTGGGGGTTTTTAATGTTGCCTCAGAAATTCTTCCAACGAGACACAGCACACTGACTTCTCAAAACTGCAGCCATGTCCTGCCTTTTCAAGGAAAGCAGGATTTGTGTAACAATATCGTAACGCGCGGCTTGCTCAGAAACAACAGAAGATCTGCTCCACTTCCAGGAACTGCCCATCTAACACGTGCGTCTGCAGATTTTGGCAGGTTCACTAATCAAACCGGGCAGCCCTGGGCCTGGGGAAGGCCGTGTTCTGCTTACCCTAGGACCGTTCTTGCCAGAACTGGAGCAAAGCACACAGAGAAAGCCCTGCTGCTACGCTGTAGCTCTTAAGCAGCAAAAACATCAAAGTTAATTCCAGGAAATGAATTACCAGTGCATTAAAATATAAATAATCTCAACAACGACAAAACAAGAATGCTGAATTCCTACTACCATTGCTGCAGCCTAACGAAAACCGCTCTGTCCTATCAGAACAAATCCCCCCCACTCTGCCCACAGAACTCTCATGGTAACACCCCTGTCTCAGTACCTTGTATTTCTGCCTCAGCTCCTCGGTGTCTTCTTTCTCCACCTCCAGTACACGCCTCCGCTCAGTGGCATCTTCGGCGTAGTCGAGCTTTTATTTAAAAAAAAAAAAGAGATGCAGTTTGTCCCATAAATATTTTGCACTACTCAGTCTGCCAGAATGCGTAATTCTACAAAAACGAGGTTTGAAACAGAATCTTTGCACACTGTACTGCACTTTCCCTCTTTGATCCTCCCCCAGCGTAACCCACACGCACAACGGCTGGCTCGTTAATCCTCCGAGGCGGAGGCTCCCAGCAGGCCCATCCGCTGCTGGCAGTGGCCTCAGCTTTGCCGAAGTGAAATCACCAAGCCCAGGAGTTTCAGAGGGCATCCAGACCTCAGAAGTCAGGTACCCACAGGTAAACACAGTATGTATTTTGAGCACAAGTGTTTTCTTGCTGTGTTGATTTAAGAGCAAGCTTTTCTTTACCTTTGATGTGCAAATTCTCATTTTTAAATGGTTTCCCTATTGAGTCCCCAAGAGCCACGCAAGGAGCGACAGGGTGCAGGGCAGGAGCCAGAGCCGGGCGCACTTACCTCCATCTCCATCCGCCCCATGCCCATGACATCGTACTTGACGACGATAGGGATGGGATCTGTCCTCCCTGCAAGAGGAACACACAGAGAGGTGGTCAGCGGCCGGCCCGTCGCCACAGCTCGCTTTACACATTGGGTTTGGGTGGTTAGAGATCTTGCCTTGGAGTGCAGAGACCAGAAAGCTACAGTGAACCAAACACAAGCCATTCTCACAGCTTACAGCCAAACCTGCTTCTCGGCTCCAAACCGGTTACAGTTCAATGCACCCCGAGTACTGATAAATAGTATTTTCTGAACATTAACTGGGCACGTAAAATATTCTTGCGGTTAATGTTCAACCATGCCAAGTCCTAGGGCAGGGCTCTTAACAGGACTTGAGAAACGAACACTCCCCCTCCAGGCTTCCGCATCAGGCAAGACACACTGCTCATCTGCTGCTGCCTGTGAAAAAGCTGTTAAATACATTTTACTGCTCTACCACATTAATAATTGATCAGGACTTTCCTGTACAAGATGCGGAAGCCTCCCTCCCGCCAACTTTCGTCCCTTCCCAAGAGTAAGGGAAGCTGACCGGGCAGCACGGCACGGAAGCCAGACTTCTTCCACCCAAAGCGACCGCCCGGCCCAGGCCAGGGGGTCCAGCAGCTGCTGCCCAGCTCCCGCCGAGAGATGCTCTGCCACTCGCTGTGTCACCCGTAAGCTGTGAAAAGGACTAGTTGCGAAGAAAATTGACTTTGAACTAATCAAACTATGCTGGAGATTTTTTTTTTTAAAAACATATCTTTAATCCACTCATAACCAGCCAAACAAAGCAAAATGGGGCAGACAAGCACTTTACTACCACAGCTTTTTTTTTTTTTCAATTATTATTATTTTTATATTTACATCACAACTCGCGCTGTTCGTTGTGATGTAAGCCCACTGAAAAAGTACTTACCTTCTCCGGTGCATACCTTGAGTGAAAAAACAGAATGTTTACTGCCCTTATTATTGCTCTGGGTTTGGTGTAAACAACTGTTTGTTATACACACATACACATATATTATACCTTTGGGCTAAAAGATCGACAGGTTTTAATCATGCCAAATATCTTTCATTGCCATCCACATGCGCAAAAGGTGAAAGTCTTTAACTGCCTCAGAAAACCTGTCCAGGCATCAGCTTCTCTCTCCTCCAATATCAGCTTTCTCTAGCCCCGGCGAAAGCGGCAGCCCACCGATCTCGGACTCCTCGGAGTCCTGCGAGGGCACCTGCTCTGGGCAGACTCTTTCCTTTTGAGCTCCTGAAGCACACAGGCATGGGTTTTTCCTTCAGAAACAAGCCCATTTAATGCATCGCTTTCCGGTTTTGTTTATATGCCCGGAAGTTTGACAGGCACATAGCCACCAAGTCCAAAATTAGTTCTTCTCACGCTGATCCAAAACAGTATTTTGGATCGAGCTTTCGTTTGGGTATTTTAAGTGTTCTCTGTTTGAAAATGTTTCTCTTACGCCCAATGGTATAATAAAGTAAGCAGTGACTGCAATTTTTAGCAAAAGGACCAAATTAAAGACAGGTTATAAAAATGACTTCCTAAGTGCAATATCACTTTCATAACGTCTCAGCCAGGGATTTACTGGTAAGCGGTGAACCCAAATGGAATGGCTGGCAGCCAGTGCCAACAATTTATATGCTTTTTTTTTTTTTCTTCAAGCTTTTTTCTTTTTGTTTTGGTTTTTTGTTTGTTTGTTTCTCCAGCAATCGAGATGTTTCGATGCAGCCTCATTGCCCTGGTAAACCCCTGCGCACGAACAAAGCATCAGTACTTTTGCCTTCTAAGGCAGTCAAAGTTTGGTTTGTTGTTTTTTTTTTTTTTTTCGAAATCTATTTGGAAATTGCAGTAGCAAGTGCTAGTGCCCATCGTGTTGGGGAAAAAATCAAGTTTGGACAGTATTAGAAATTTATGTTTAAACTGATTTTGGCAGTTCTAACACAAACAGAAACATCCCTTCTTAGCAATACCCTTTAATGAACAAGGATCAGACAAGTGTGCATAAAGAAAGGAAAGGAAAGGAAAATGAAAGACCAAGCAGAAGGATGATGGCTACAACAGAGAAAGTAAGCCTAACATTGGTGCACTGATGACAAAAGGAGTAATTCAGTCTGAAAATAAAAAATTACCACTGCTAAGTTTACCATCACCACAACAAGTCCAGGATCATAACGCTGTAAAAAAGAAACACCATTTGTTAGGCAGAAACCATCAGGGGCAGAAAACAGGCCGTTTGTAGTGGGCAGGTAGGATGGGTTAAAAGGAAATACAAGCTACGAGGCTTCTTCCTCACCCCTCCACCCCATCACCATGCTTCGCCCTGTGGAACCAGGGAGCGGGCAGATTGCAGCAGTTTCTTGTTTTCAGACCTGAGCTCGCAACCTGAAATTTCTGGGATTTGGAAGAGGCTGAGCTCCTGGAGACGGCCCCGTTTAAAAGGGGCACTGAGACACGGCTCAGCAGGCAGTTTGAAAAGGAAACAACTCAGGATCTTAAGGCAATTACACATACTTTGGGTCAAAAGGAGCTCTGTTTTCAGGTACGAGGAGAATACTCCATGTGAAAAACGATGCCTTTGTTTTAGCCTTCACCATCATTTCATTCCGAATGCAACGCCACGGCAGCCGGCCAGCGCAGCCGCCCAGCGTGACATCCAGCCGCCCAGCGCCAAGCCCGAGCGCTCCCAGCACGTAACACGGCTCCGGACAGCGCTGCCCGTCCCCACCACCACAACCCCGGCTCCGGCCGGCGCGGTAGGACAGGCTGCCGGGCCCAGTGCCGGGTGTGGGGGAGCTCGCCCCGTGTCCTCGGAAAGCCCCTACGGTGGAGGGAGACGACCAGCCACCTCTCGCCCCACTGCCTGCCAAGCGGGCTGGGCGGAAGATGGAGAACAGCCAAAGGGGAAAAATGGGACTTTTTAAATTAAGCTCTTTAAGTTCTCCTTTTAAAGAACTTCCTGAAGAAAATTTATTCCAGAGCTACTGTGCATGACAATGGGATCTTCACCAGCACATAAACGTGGTTCTCGGATGTTGCGGGATTCCCAGCTTTAGGGCTCCTCCTGACCCTTTTCGGGTACACCAACACACTTTGAAGGGGAAAACTGGGTTTTCAGGGAAGGGCAACAACTCCCACACTTCATGCCACTATGCAGGGTTGCAAGCGCTGCCGCACCGACAGCTAACCCCCCGGCAGTAACTCCTGCAGAACTCAAAGCTGTGTCCACACCCCGTGCCCCTACACCCCCAAAAATTTATTTTCTTTCTGAACCAGGTCACAAGCGCTTTCCTTCAAAGACTGGTCACAAGACACAGGCTACAAACCCCAAACCAGGGAGGGTTATTGTACAGAATGCTTCCATGCAAGGGGAAAACTCTGTGGAGGGGAGAAAGTATAAACCTCCAGCGGGATGGAAAAAACAAACAGCTTACACCAGTCGCACCTTAGAAAATCCAGTCTTAAAGTAAATGAAGCTTGCACTTATTTCCTTCGTTCATAAATGAGATTTCAAAACTGACCAGGTAATACTTGTTTTGTTTCCCTCTTCTTGAAGAAATGGGGTAATCTATCTCCTCGCCTGTGAAAAATTTCTCACCCTTAAATGCACCCCAACAGCCGCCCTCCCTCCTCGAGCCCGCGCCTGCCCGAAGCTCTGCCAGCGGCCCTCGCCGGGCAGCCTTCTCCAAATTCACTCCTTCGTAATGGCACGGAGATGTTGGATACGAGCACCTGCTTTACCAGCAGCGCTATAAATGAACAAATCTTGGGAAAAGAGTTAATCCTAACGCTTCAGGGCTTTGGTATGAGACCCCACATCGTGCAGCACACGCAGCATTATCGTGTCACGGTTGCCCGCTGTGGGCTGCGTGCTCCGTCTCTGGACACGGCCGCAGATGCTGCTCTGCTCCTCGAACAGGACGCTGCACCAGATGGACCTGCCATCTGAGCCCGTCTAGAAACGCTGGCGACTGCACGTTTTATCTTTTTCTTATACAGCCAAAACAAAAAACAGCTTTCATCGACGATTTGCAGATTCAGCAGAACTCCTCCCTCCACTGCAACAGGCACAAGAAATTCCTGAAAGTCTGTTTAACGACAGAGGAAGAACAGGATGCTCCCAGTGAAAAAAAGATGTACCCCCAAAATTACACATTAACATCATTCAGCCAAATCTATCTCAGTGTATCGCTTCTGCCTAGCATGTGAGCACCAAAGAGGTAACAGAACAGCCTTAATCCTGCTCACTACGTTGACATTTTAATAGAAATTCCTCCCAGGTACAAGCTTTGGGGGAAATAATCCTAGAGGACTGATTAATATCACACTCTTCATCGGAAGAGAATTTCCCAAACCAAGTGTCTCGGGAGGATACAAACGAGGATGTGATCTCACTGAGCACAGACAACTTTTACTTACTATCTTTAAGCTACAGCTGAAGACAAAACCATGGCAAGAGACAACCGTGTAGGAGGTTTTAATTGCTCTTGGAAAGGGACTGCCGCAGAGATCAGGAACACGGCCGCGTGCAGGCAGCACTGGGGAGTCTGATGATCACATCACTGGATTTGCTCCGATGGAGAAGGGTCGGTGTGTTTAGTCCCCTGCGCTGCAAACCCCACTGCGGGCTGTGAGGGGTGAACAGGTGCCCGGAGCCAGGTACCAGCACCCACAGCTGCAGGATGCGGCCCCCACACAGCCACACTGTCTCCGTGCAGATGAGAGACAGCGAGGGGTCGCGGTGGTCGTGGAGGAGTTTCATTTTCCAAGATTCAGATTTTGCAAGCTCTCAAAACCTTCCTGGGTCTACTGCGTGTTTTCACAGCCCAACAACAGTGATGTTGAAAATTCAGACTCCTCATTCAGTACATCACAAGGGGAGAGATGAGGAAATCCAATAATTTTTCCTAGTGAGCAAGCCCTGGCATGCTCTGTGGTGCTCCTTGCTGGCTAAAAATGACGTTATCAAGCTTGTTCCACTTGCTGCAAGAAGCAAACAAAAAAGGGCAACCTTTCATCCTGGTCTCCTTTGGAAATTAGATTTGTGAGCTCATCCTGTTTATGCCAGATTTCTGGAAGGGGTCACAAAATAAAGAGATTCAAACGAAGTCTGAAACGTCTGTCATCCTCAATGACAAGCGTCAAGTCCCAGCGAGGAGCAACTGTTCTCCAAGTACACAAAAACTGCACTGTGACCTTAATCCTTACTAAGCAGGGGAGAAATGACAAGCGAAAGACAAGTGGCAAACACCCCAGTCACATGGAAAACTTCAAACAGGAGCTCAAAACTTCTTGACACGCAAGCCAGGGGTGACACTTGCAGAAAACCAAGCAGAGCTCCCTGAACTTTTGCAAGGGAAAGCACATAGCAGATCTGGTCTGGGCCAAAAACCATCCCTAACCCAAAGGACGATCAATGGTATTAGAGAACAACGTGGAAGACGTTAGAGCAAGAACATCAGTCTTGGTTGATTGAGAACAGAAATCAGAGCTACGAGTCGCTGTCTGTCTGGGTCTCGGTAAGTGGATAGGGCTGAAGAGCCCCGTCCGATTTAAGGCTACACTGCAAGGGGGGGCAGGTTGTGCATGGCCGTGACTACTTGCTTCCCACACCCCAGAATTCATAGTTTAATCAAACTGCTTTAACGCTACACGAGCACAAAGGGCAATACAGCCTGACACTAAGCCAAGAGAAGGGCGTCTCCATCACAGTAAGCATGTGTCACTGAAAGCAGCATTACTTCATCGACTACGTACACTCAAGTACGCCATAAACTCCTCACCCGTAATCGAAGGAAGGATCTTGCACATCTGAAAGCAAACAAGGGGGCAACTGCTTCCCCCAAAGGAGATGGAGGCATTAAGTAAGCCTTCCTCTAGGTCTGCGGTCTTGGGGATTTCAGCATGGTAGTGAAGATTGGTGTGATGATAGCAGGCTTTCAAAGCCACATTACCCAGGTTTTTCAAAACTCACTTCACATGAAGATATTAGTCTTCAAACTATTGCAGTGATTTATGTTGCAAACATGCCTGGAAATGTTGGTCTATGCCAGAACTCGGGTTCCCACGAGGACATGTTAAGATACAAGAAGATAAGATTGTGTTCACATCTATTTCTTGGGTAAGGCTGCCAAATCATTCCATACTTCATGCATACTGGCACCGTTTCCCATTTTTATCTTTGTCTTCCATATATTCCAGGCAAATTATGTAATCTGATTATCTGTTTGAGGTCAACTGTTGATGCTTGTTGTATATGTGTATGTCAGAAAGGTTTCCACATCATGGACGGCCCTGTGGGATCAGCAGTGCAGAGCTGCCGCTTGACAGGGAATTTGGGAAAAAGGGAGAGGGCCATGTGCCTCTGCAGTAATTTTAACAATCCTAACCTTTTTCTTGATACAAACTGGTATGTATGGTTCCACACAAAGTCAACCTCCTGCACCGGTGTGGTAAAGCGTTGTTTTGTGGCCCAGACTGGCCAGCTTGCTCAAAATTACACTATAGAGGGTTGTCAGAGCAAGAAGTTGACGGAAATTAAGCCTTGGAGTGTTGCCTTGTATGATTTACTACATTACTCTTCACAGCCAAAGAAAGATCCATTTCAGCTGAAGATGGCAAGTCAAAATAAAAATGACATAAAAGAGTTTACTGCAATATTTAGTACTTATCTGCCACTAATTACCAGTGAACAGCATTGAGGCTCAAGAAAGCTGGAGTTGATTTGTTGTTGCTGTTGCTGGCATTTTCCTTGAGGAATACAGTGTGACGCATATGTAGCTGAAACAAAAAGTGGGTGTCATGTACCTATCTCAGAGATTGACATCTACATTACTAGATATCTAACTATCTGAGACAAATCCGACCTACGAAAACAAGAAAGGGAAGGTTACAAGAAATTGTTCACGATATATCCTCTTTTCCATTTAATTTGGGGTAGCCGATCAGTCAGTGGTCCTGCATTGTGTCCAGCCTATTGAATCATCATTATTAAGCTTCCTGCAGTTTCTCTGACTGCTACACTTCATATGGCCTTTCTTCCACTGATACATTTCTCAGGTATATTTTCTCTAGCTATCTGCTATCTTTTTACAAAATCTGAGAGCCACAACTCAACTACCTTTGGTCCTACCAGACACCTGGGAAGATTCAATGCACTCTTCTCCAGTAATCCAGCTTTGCACATTCATGCATTTAGCCCTCAGGAAGTCCTACATGTTGCTAGAAGCACAAGCCTTGCACAGGATTCTAAGAAATCTTTCTCTCTACTTACAAAAGTGAAAAATATAAATAATGACTTCTGTATAATTTTCTCAGCTTCTGGAAAATTCATTGAGCTTGCAGAAAATTGCTCTGAATTGTACATGAGCCCGTCTCCTACCCATGGCTTCTCTTCAGACTTCATGGAACTTTCTTGATCTTACCCCAGTGAGTTCTCTCTTAGCTAACCTTGATGTAAAAATATTTTTCTCTGAAGCTTCCTGTGAAGCTCCAAATATCCCTGATTCTGTCCTGTTCTAGAGGTTTCTAGAAGAACATTATCTGTTTCGTGTTCTTGTTATGCCTTGGGAAATTTCCTGTCATCTGCCACATTTTAATACTTTGCAAAAACATTAAAAAAATCAATAATGTTTTTCTCCTCTTATAGCCAGCTCCATATTTACGGTCACTGCATGATCTAGCAATTTCATAGCGTGGATTACGGTCACCAGGGGTATGTTGACAGATTATTCCTGTTGGCAAAAAAACAGTAGCCATGGAGTTCACTTTCAGGCACTTTTTAAGATAAGTATCTTACCAGATTTTCAGAGACACTTGCCCCAACTTCACCTTCCATGAATAATTTTCTGTCACTGATATTCTGTGAAGCATGCTAACACCTTTACAAACTCCTAAGTGATAAAAAGAAGTGAGTTTTCATGACAGTGTTTCCATTAATCTTCACCTGTAATTAGGTGGCAGTTCAGAAGAGGGTAAAAAGAAATGAATGACGAAATTTAGAAACAATGACTTCTTAATATTTTTCAGAGGCATTCTCCAGCCTTCATGGTTTGACCTTTGTATGACTTTGTTGAGTACTGATTCACTTGCAGGACAAGGTACCAGTTACTTACTGTGGATAAATTGGCACTAAAATATTCATGCATTCTCTGGGATTATTACTACATTTCCCATTTTGAAAGTGAGAAAACTGCAAGTCTTTTGCCCAAAGTCATACATTTAGTTGATAAAAATGCTACAGTTAGTGTTCAGGAGTTTTGGGGTCTGTCTTGTGCTGACCTGAATAAAACCTGGTAGTTTTGCTAAAGTAGAAAGTAAATCATAGCTACCAATTAATTAAATACAACTTTTTTTTTATTTAAATAAAAATTAATTACTCAGCATGCTACTGGTCTACTATTTAGGGAATAAATGACAGTTTCTGGTATCTAAGGGCCTGCTGTTCTGATTATTTTCTGCTGTCTTTTGGGGATGCTTGAGAAAAATTTTTTTGTGTCGAAGGGTCTCCTTTCTTAATTGAATGGAAAAAATATTCAGAAATGTAAAGCCCTTCTGTGTTAACCAGTTTACATTTATGGCAAAGTCTTAGTTCTTAGCAGTGGTGAAAATTTGGTTGTGGAGTAGAGACTTTTTAGTTGTTTCTTTGACTGACATATCCAACTACAAGTGTAGCATCATAACATTACTTCAAATTAAATGGTGTGACAGAGCTACGTTTCGTCTTAGGGAAAACAAACTTCTTG
>Ga0181612_118780_pt1 | contig 20271 bp, 12 predicted proteins | sample HoacroProtozoa21_FD_119630 | JGI IMG/M metagenome (GOLD analysis project Ga0181612, IMG submission 119630) | Hoatzin crop microbial communities from Cojedes, Venezuel. Combined Assembly of Gp0051906, Gp0051904, Gp0051908 | reverse complement strand
GACTCGTTCTAGGCAACCCCCTGGATGGAGCCTCACCTTCACCCACATCCTCTGTGGGCAGTCCCTCACATTCCAGAGCCCCATACCTGTTGCTTAAGGGCAACTGGGCAGGTGAGGGAGGCCGGGGGGAGATTCGCCTGCCCCCCCGAGCAGGGACCTGCTTCCATTCCCCCCCATCTCTTCGGTCCCCTCTTTCTGCTCGGTGGCAAGAGGGTTGGGGGTTCTCTGCTTTCTGTGGAGCCGCCTCCTGCTGCCTCTGCCTCAGGGAGGGCAGGGTGCGCCCAATCTTTCTGCAAAAACTCTGGCTATTACTTTCAGCTTTAGGAACACAACTAAACTCTGCCAAAACCTTTGTGGGGCATCTGTGTGTGTGAACATGTGTGTGCCACTGAGAAGAGGGAAGAGGAAGGGAGAAAAAGAAAAGAGTATGAGACAGAACAGGAATTCAGAATAAAATACTGATACCTCTTGCTGTCACCAATAGTACAGTTACAGTATCAGCACTGTGATTTACCTTTTTTCTTGTGATAAGGCAATTGAAGGAGGATGCATAAACAAGTGCTGTTGTGCACTGAGCTCCAGGAGCTTGGTTTCTTGTAGAGTCGTTGTAACTGCAAGCGCTCACTGAAAGCTATCTCAAAACCGGGCCATGGATAAGCTCTCTCTTCTACCTGGAGTGTTTAGTTACCTGATAAGGGAGAGTTGGTTCTTTCTGTGGTCTCGCTTATGTGCCCATATGTCTGGTTTACAGAGCTGGCAGGAACTGTGTTACTTCTCTGTTCTCCACTCCTCCGTCAGCTTAGCTAAAATCCACCAGCAGCTTACGATGCAGAGTGGGAGGAATGGCACAGGCAAGAGACAGACTGGTAGGCAGGCAGACAAAAAGCATGAGCTCATAATTAGGATTTCCTTCAGAGAAGCAGCTAAGATTGTCTGGATGATTTCCCTAACGTTTGAGATCCTGCAAATGAAGAATTAAAATAATTCACATGAATATTACATCTAAGGAATGGCATAGGGTATTTTCACATAGCCCATTTCTTCTCTCCTTAGCATCACTCATGTGAAAACAATGGTGCCAAATGGCCCTAAAGAGCAAAAACCTTACAGACAAGTTGCTTAACTGCTAAAAATCCATTCTACCTGCACACCATCTCTGTGAAAAGTTGAGCATCATCTGAAACTCACATGAATCAAGGAAAACCACACTTATCCTCCCTTCCGTCCTCCCTTCCTTGCTTCCTTTTTTCCATCTTTCTTTCTTTCTGACTAATCCATTAGAAACTATGAGGGTGAAAGGAATTAAATGCAAACATCTGTATTGCTTAGGGTTATTTGTTGCTTCTCCTGAGAATTGTTACTAAACCAACTCACCTTGTAAAGTTTTCTCTCATAAGGAAGGATCATTTGTGCAGGCCACTCGCAATGTGGATCCCAGCACTGGAAGTGCTTTCCCATGTGGATATGCAGCTGTAGAAAAAGGAACACAAACAAAACCTGGAAGTCCAGGAAATTTCCCTATGCTTAACATTCAGAAAACATAGTTGTGGCCAATAATGCAAGAGAGATTTATCCAATTCCACTGACTGAGAATAAAAGAGAACTGAAGTAACATGAGTGAATAGCAAAAGCAGTGTCCTGTGAGAGTTAAAAGGAAGGACCTGCTCAGTATGAAGATATTCTGACTTTAAGGACTAAGCACCTATTTTATTTCAGCCGCTCCAAACTTTTTTCTTACATAGCTCTATTGCAAATCCTTATTCTTTTTTTTTTTTAAACTCTCCTAAGCTGCCATGAGTTCAACAGTATTTTTAGAGGGATTCTGAGTCCTTTATCCTTCCCATGAAAGGATGCTCCTCTCAGCAGGAGCAGGTATCGTGTTTCCTTCCCACCACCCTTGTTCCTGTCATCAGCTATGTAATTCAAATCAGAGTTATTTAAGGGATTTAGGAGCTTGTCTTTCTAAGCCCAGCTTAAATAAAATTCAATTAAAAACATTCTGAACAGTATCTAAATTCGAAAGGAGGGCAACTCGTCTTCTGCTCCCAAAAAACCAGAAAGCGAGTTATGTTTTCGCGTTGAGCTCAGTCCTTTCACTGTCTCCCTGATGTGCCTGGGAGGGGATTCACTCCAGACGGACCCTGAGACTTCTGGGTGGCTTTGGACTGAGATTTTTCAGGCCACAAACACCCCTTCCCAAAGAGCGATGTTGCTCTGGAGAGCAGGGGGAGAATTTTGGGATGTGAGCATCCTCCTTGAGGATCCCTGCTGTTGAGCTGGGAATGCAGATAGAACATTTCCACCCCGAGGATCCCTCCTGCATCAGGAAAAATAAACACCTTGAGTGGGTCCCTTCTCTAAGACTACCTGCCGCAGCAAACCCTAGGGGCTCAAGGGACTTTTTATGTTCACTCATTTTCTATGCTGACTTTTGTTCTATTTTCTCCTCATTCATCAGTCTAATATCGCACTCACCTTCCTTTCCTAGGGTTTTCTTGCCTCGTTCCACTTTGGCCTTATAGCTCATACACTGGCCATTTAGTTGCTCTTCCTGATCTTTGCTTCTCACACCAGAAAGAACAACTCTTTGGCTTCTCTGGAACCTACCAAAAACTACTGCTCATCTCACATGCAACAACGAGTGAAAACATTGATGATAACAAAGTCTGAGTTCGTATCTTCTTGGATCTGTTGGCTTAGAGGGTACATTACCTTCCAGCTGACTTTCCCAGCTGGATAATCTGTACATTTCAGTATAACCATTAATCACATACTTATAACTCTTTGTTGCACAGAACTACAGCCCTGCTGAATATGCAGAAAAAGCACTGACTTAGGCAGGAATATGGAAAAAGAAAAGGCAAAAATTCTTTAACTATGCTAAAATGCTATAAAGTATTTCTGTGCACACAGGAGAACTACGTATTGTTCTTAGATTTGCTACAGCTTGGTGGGACTTTGGGAAGAAGATGTTGATAGCAAAGATATGTTTTAAAGTATGTTGAAGAGAAGACTCTGTTGCTTTCAGAATAAAATAGACTTAATTCAATATTTGGTTGAACTGTAGTGTCTGAAGGTTGATCTCTGAAGTTTCCTTCTCATCCAGCTGTGACTCTTACAAAATGTGTGAAACACTCATGAGAAAGATATGACAAAACCTGATACTGCTTCTCTATTGTTTTGTTAAGTTTCATGTTTATTGTCTTTATCTGCTACTCTTTTTTAGCCCCCATTGCAGAAAAACAGGAAATGTCTTCCTTATCCTATGAATTTTTAAATTCTCATGAAGATGAGATCTTTCTGTTTTCATTGTGCGAGGCCAGTGTTGGCAAAAATGATCTTGCAGCTGGGTCAGCCCAGAATGCAGTCTGTGCTAGGTGTTCCACAGTCTCATCTCTTTCACTTTCTTATTACCACCAATAAAGAGGACCTGTTTATTGAATATATTCAAGGCATCCCCTCCTCATGAATTTCAATTATAGGAAGGCCATGTGAGACCCCAAAAGACCTTCTCAACAGAAATCAATGAAATATGTATATTTCAAATAAACCCAAAGATTTTGGAGAATTCACATTTTCTGGTGAACGGCTGTTTCATTGGAAAATTCTTGACCAGCCACAGCAAATGGAAAGACAAGGTCATCATGACTCGGTGTTGTCATCTCCTGTTCCTTGGAGGATTAATATGGATCAGTAATAACTGCAGCAGCCAGAGCAGTTAATAATTGAAAAGGTGCTAATGAGCTCATTGATGAAATCATCAGAGTCAGAAATTTCTTACCCGCAATATTTTCGTCTCTTCTTGATCCTTTTCACACCACGTGCTGAGCAAAAAAATGAATTTTTCTGCTTGTAAGGCCTGACCATCCTTTAACAAACAGAACGGTGTTTGGTGATACTATGACTGCAAGAAGGTGACTGGCCATTAAAATGCTGCCCAAGTTTCCCCAGTTTTCGTGCAACCTGTGCTTCTCCTTTGCAGCTCCATGAAATTCATTAACTTAGTGACTTGAGACCATGTTTATTCTGTACATTACTTTATCCATGAAATACACAGGTCTTTAAAAAGAGGTGACTACAAATACCCTGTACTTGGTTTTCTTCTTCCTTCAGGCTGAGTAATCCTAGCTGGTTAGGCCCTTTACAATGTTTGCACGGCCTCCAGTAAGATACACCACGAACAGAGAAAAATCTTACTCTCTAGGTTCACCTGCTATCTCCATCTTTGACGTAAAGCTACCTTGAGCTGTAATTCAGGAAATCCTTGCTAGATGCTCAGGCAGATGCTCTTTATGGTCATCTTCTGCTGAGGGCTCTGGGCTGGATGCTGTCTTGATTAAATGACCGTGCTGCATAGGGGAGCTTCTGCCTCTTAGATTGACTCTGCAGAGAACAGAAAAACCTGCACTGAGAGTGGTCTGTTGTTGGTTAAGTGCAGGATAAGGAATGATAGAGCAAAGGAAGAGCAAGAACAAGTAGGTAGTCTCATTTTCCGAGCTGCCTCATCCTTCCCCTTTAGAAAACCCTTCCAACATTGCATTCTTCCTACCAAAAATGTCTTTGGGGCTTTACTGGAGATGCCTTAAATTAGAATTTGCCTTCTTGTTTATTTTTCATCACCGTATATTTCATTTATGGTACCTGCAAGATGTCACCTGTGTTTGACAGTGATTGTTCTGAATACAAAGTACACATTAAATGCAAGGTCTAGAGCCCTGAAAAGTGTTCTAAAAGCATGACGTAATCATGAAGTGAAGAAAGGGATATACAGCCTGCAAACCTAAAATTTTCCCCTAAAATTACCCAGTGGCCATTAGTAGTCACCTGTTGTCCTGAGGAACTTCTGAAGCACACCAGGATCCCATGGAAAGGAGGAGGGAGCAGAAGAAGAAGCAGCAGTGTCCAGCTGCAGTTCGCAGGGCTGCAAGGAGAAATTTCTCTTTCAAATGGGAAGAAACCAATCTCTCAAGATAAGAAATAATACAGAGCAATATATGATGTCTCTTGGTAGACATGAACATTGGAGCAGAATAGTAAGTTCTATCTCCTACCTATGAAGGTAAATGCGTCAGAACAGCCAATGTGGGAGAGAACTGGGAAGGACACTAAGTGTGGCTGATGACAGGCCATTAGTTAGCAAGGTGCAGTGCATTCCTGCTCCAAGTGACCCACTTAATGGTTGTATACTCCCAGCAAGCATAACTAATGCAGAGGAGGCAGACAAAATACACATGCTCATACTAAGGAAGAAAAGAACTTCAATTATACAGTTCCAGGGCAATAATCCCATTAAACAAAGGCTGCATACAGATGTGCCACTGATGGATGCACACTAACAGGATGAAAAATCAAAGCAAATCTAGATATCACTGAAAGATGCCGAGCTACTCAGTTCAGGTTCTATGAGGGAGTGCTTCCAAAGACCAGAGCAAAGATGAGTAATTCTATCCTTTGCTGATCCATGCTCTGCCTCCTGCCTGCCCTGAACCTCTGATAAAACAAATGCAAAGCTCCCTTTTAAAAATATTAATCTCCTGTCACCTGTGCCACATGTGTGTACCTGTGTCAGTGGGAGCCCATTGCCTAAGTGGGAGAGTGCCACCCTGAGCTCCCAAACCCATGGGGGAGCCTTAAACCTGGAGGATTTTTACACCTCTTCAAATGGCTATGGGGGACTTTCAATACTTGCTTTTTCCACAGATTCCCTGGAGTGTTCAGACACCTATCCCAACCCTTCAATCAGTCTTGACAGTATCCCTCCAAGCCCAAAGCAACAAGTGATCAACATTTTACAGTCTACAAGCCAGCTTCACTATTTTTCTTGACGAGTAACACACTTTGAAGGCAAAAGAAAAAAAAAAAGATACACAGTGGTAAGTAAGCTACTGAGAGTAAAGAACATATTTATACATGTAGACAGTGCAAGCATTCAGTCAGCTGCAGCCTGTGAATTAAAATCCTGGGGGCCACACACATTTTTACTTCCTGAGAAGCTAGTCTCCCATCTTAGTTATGTCTAAGATGTCTTATTAAGATACCAAAGTTCAAACAGAAAGTGGTTATCGTTTTAATGATTTGTAAAACTTATCTCTTATCTTATTTGTAAAACAAAATCTCTCCTTACAGAACCCTCAGGTCCCTGCAGATGCACTTCATTGTACCTGCCTTCTCAACCACTGCCTAGCAGATGTTTTCAGTTCTTTGCTAGGAATATAAAAACAGATATGGGTAACATTAACGAGGTAGTCTGACCTGAAATAATAATTATCAGTCACAGTTATTGATGACAAAAACTGAAGACTACAACTACGTTGGGAGCCCGGTATGGAGACTGCACAGAGCTGCAGCACAGCACCAAAGGAAGCCACGCCGGAGCAAGACTTGAGCTGGCTTCAGGCCACAAACGCCATGCAGCCATACACCAGACCAAAGAGCAAGGCAAGACCATGGCCAAAGGCCAAGTTGGGAGGGGCAACACGTCAGTATTGCCCATTTTGGTTCTGGACAAGGAGCCAGCAAGGCTGGGGTCAGACTGGTGATTTAGGAACAGGAACATGGGCAGAAGGAGCAGAAATCTGGCAGGTACACTCAGCAGCTAATGAGATCCTATGAGACCGAAAAGCATCCAGGTGACTGGTTACCGCCGTCTGCCTCGTGGGATTTGGGGGGAATAGCTGTAGACTGAGATATTTTTGGAGTAAGCAATCGCAGACTCAGTTTAATGAAGCAGGATTCCTCCAGTTCATTGCATGTCAAGAGAACATATTTGCAAAGCAGTATTTCATCAACTCATATTTTACCATTTAGAAAAAAATAGAGCTTTGAGCATGCTAGACATTCATAAATATTTTTTGTATACTTGCCTGTGAATTTATATCCCATTTATAAAGTACTTCATTACTGTATCACTATCACTCTAATACAAATAATTCCACTTTAATGTTATAAACTGCTCTGTAACTTGTTAGGTGTTTTAAATATTGCAATGTTCTAATGCAGATATTAATGTCTGAATATCTAATAGGCAATAATGTAAAAAAAAGGTTTTACTGTTAGGTAGCACGATAAAACATAGTAGTTTATAGTAGTAAATGTATGTATTAGTATTTTATAGTACCTAATATATTGATATATGAAATGCACTACTTGGACAGCTACAAACAATTTAAAAATAATATGTTAGCCTAAATGTAACTCTGGTTATGTAAAGAAATCACAAGAGCTCTGGGGCGCAATTTGCTTCATAAACAGATTAATAGATTGAAAACTAAAAAAACTTCTTTAGAACTTTATAAATACTGGAATTTACTGAAGACTTGTCATAAAATTCATTTATATAATACTGAATTTACAGAGGACATCTCACTTTTGTAGAACAAATTTCATTATGCCTGTCCCTTCCTAAATTGAAGGTAGGAAGAATTTTTAACTACATCCATATTGCCAGTGATGGCTGATGTTTATAAATTATTTATGTTGAGAACATATTATTGTTCATTGTGCATTAGCAGTGAATTCATGACTGGCTGATCAGCTGTTAAGAAGTAATCAGAGAATCGGTACTCGGGTCTTTGACACAAGGGGAAAATTTCTTTCAGAATCCCTTTCGGGATTTTGCAGAAAGCCACGTTTCACCACTTTGAGTTCCTTGTTATTTTACCCACTATTAATTATTCCTCTGGAGCTGAAAAAAGGCTATTCCAAAGCGATGTTTTTTCAAGAAGTTGTTTATGCAACATATGAACGTTTGGATTAACAAGTCTTTCTGTCTTTACTCGCTGCGTAGCTTTACTGTTGGATCAGATCACCTGCTCACCTGTACGGCATCTTGTTTGGATGAATCCTCCTTACTTAAATGCTGCTTTCTAACTGGGTATTTCTAGCTCACTGCAGATTTGTTCACCCAAGGGACACGTAATCACTATAGCAGCTTTAGGCTATCATCTAGACCTTTCAGAGATCTTGACCATCTTTCGTGTCCTCCCAGCATACTGGGAACTGTGGTTTCCTGGCACAGCAAATTGATGAGAAAAGGTATCCTGGGGACAAGGACCACATCTGCCCCAAAACAGCAGAGCTGCACTAATGGAAAGGAGCAACGTGTCTGATAAGATTTGCACATCTGCCCGCACCTGGAATTTTGCAGCCACCATCAAATCCCATCAAGTAATTCCAGAGTATCTGAGGAATAAGGGACCCAAGTGGCCACTGAGGGCAGCCAGCTGACCTTGGGAGGAGATGTCACCCTTACAGCCCCAAACCCAAGCCAAACAACCAGACCCTACATATGCTTGATGCGTTTCAGACCCAGACACCACTGTGGAAAACAGAAAGGAGAAACAGCGCTAAACATGTAAAATAAATCTACTGGGTGATTTGTCTTCCAGGTGCTCTGGGGCACCACCAGCTTTGGCAGGTAGGAGCTGCCCAGACTACTTCTGCTGTTTGGCTTCCTTTTCTTCACTTTAGGTGTTCAAAATAGTGCTAGAGAATTTAGGTTGATTCAGTAAATGAACACACTTACTCTTGAGCTCATTCTCTGTGCCTTGTATCGTCAGTAGACAGAAACAGGCATTTCTAGGGCACAAGTCATCCTACCTTCAAGCAGACAATTAAAACAGCCCAGGCGAATTACACTGTATAAAAGTTTATCTTTCTCCACTATTAAGGAAACCCAGGAAAGTGGAGATACTAAAGCTGAGAATATCTGAAGTTAGGTAGAATTAATTCTACCCCTTATTTTTAAAGGCTTTGATTACTTCGAGTAGCAAATCCCACAGCTCTCGCCAAACTTCCTCTCCTTTGCTCTTCTCCCATCCTTTGCAACTTCCCTTTATTTTTCTGCCTAGTTTCTGCCCTTCATCCTTTTTCAGCTAATGTAGCAATACCACAGAGTTCTTAAGAATGGCAGGTCTGCTGACTGCAATGGGAGACAGAGAAAGATGAAAAGTAAAAGCATCAAAATAAAGCAACAAAACAAAATGACAGGCAAAAACTCCAAAGCAGTTTTATCAGTACCTGCAGCTTTTAAATACTGTTATATTTCATAAGAAAACTGCCTAAATTAGGCTACAGATATGATTTGAAGTGCATAGAGATTATAAGACTAAATGATGCAGAAGCAGTCTGCTCTTCTGCAGAACACTAAAATGCTATATTTATAACCAGGACCCAGGATGGCTTTATAGAAAGAGACCTAATAAACAGCAGAGAATGCAGCCAACTTCCAGTTCCCCAGCTATGAAGGCTTTTTTTCCCCATGCAAATCTGTCATGCAAATCATGGAGAACAATTTTGAGCTGCTTTCTACATGAATATTTTGGAAATAATCAGACAGACATGTGAGTGCTGTGTACGTTAGACATGCTGTGCTGCTGTTCCAGTGGTTTAAAATTAATAGCATTACACTGCATTTTTCATTATGAAAAATTTAGCTGAGACTTTTTTCACAGATTTTCAGTCTCATATCCCCAGACATCAAATGTCAGCAAGGCTTTTATGTAAATATCACAGAATCACATAATAGTCGAGGCTGGAAGGGACCTCTGGAGATCATTTAGTCCAAACCCTGCTCAAAGCAGGAACAGTTAGAGTTGGTTGCTGAGTGCTATTCCCAGCTGGGATTTGAATATCTCCAAAGACGGAGACTCCACAATCCCTCTGGGCACCTTATGCCAGTGTTTCATCAACCTCAGAGTGAAGAATTTTTTTCATAAGTTTCAATGGAATTTCCCATATTTCTTTTTGTGCCCATTGCCCCTTGTCTTTTCGTTGGGCACCACTGAGACGAATCTGGCTCTGTCTTCTTCACTACCCCCTGGCAGGTGTTCATAAACATTGATAAGGTCCCCCTGAGCCCTCTCTTCTTGAGACTAAACAGTCCTGGCTTTCTCAGTTTCTCCTCATATGAACGATGCACGAGTCCCTAATAATCTTCATGGCTCTTTTCCAGACCTGGTATGAACATCCATGTCTGTCTTTTACTGAGGAGCCCAGGACTGGACCCAGCACTCCAGATATATCTCCCCAGGGCAGAGCTGCAGGGAAGGATCTCCTCCATCAACCTGATGCAACCCAGGAGGCTGTTGGCCTTCTTTGCTGCAAGGGCACTTTCTGGCTCATGTTCTACTTGGTGTTCACCAGGACCCCCAGTTTTTTTTCTGCAAAGCTGCTTTCCAGCCTATCATTCCCCAGCTTGTCTTGGTGCTTGGGGTTATTCCTCTTCAGAGGCAGGACTTTACATCTCTCTGTTAAATTTCACGAGGTTCCTGTCAGCCCATTTCTCCACCCTCTGGAGGTCTCTCTGAACGGCAGTGCAACCCCCTGGTGTATCAGCCAGTCCTCCTAATTGTGTATCTAGTTTTGCAAACTTGCTGAGGGTGCATGCTGTCCTACCATCCAGGTCATTAATGAAGATGTTCCACAGTATTTGCCCCAGTGTTGACCCCTGAGTACAGCACCAACGACTGGCTCCTCCAGCTGGACTTTGTGCTGCCGATCACAACCTTCTGAGCCCAGTCATACAGTCAGTTTTCAGTCTACCTTACTGCCCATTTATTTAGTCATCAGTATGTTGTGAGGATCTTATGGCAGACAGTGTTGAAAGCATGTTCTCAACGTAAGTAAAAATAAATCCACTGCTGTCCCTTCATCCTCCAAGCCAGTCATTTCATCACAAAAGGCTACTGGGAGGGTAAGGCACAATCTTCCCTTTGTAAATCCATGCTGACTACTTCCAGTCACCTTCTTGTCTTGCATGTGTTTGGAAATGGTTCCCAGGAGGATTTGCTGCACCACCGTCCTGGGGATCAAGGTGAGGCTGACCAGCCTGCACTTCCCTGCATCTTCCTTCTTGTCCTTCCTGAAGATGAGTGACATTTGCTTTCTTTCAGTCCTCAGTAACCTCCCCTTATTGCCAAGACCCTCCAAAGACAATTGAGTGGCCTTGCAAAGACATTAGCTGCTCCATCAGCACTCATGGCTGCATCCCATCAGGTCCCATGGACTTCTGTGTGTGCAATTGGTTTAAATGTTCCCTAACCCAATCCTGCTCCACCAAGGATAAGTCTTCCTTACTCCAAACTTTCCCCCTCTTTTCAGGGAGCTGAAATTCCTGAAGGCAAACCTTATCTGTGAAAATCGAGGTGAAGAAGTCATTGAGTATCTGCGTCATTTCTGTGTCATTTGTTAGCTTCCTGGTGCTATTCAGGATTGGCCCTTCCTGCTGAGATACTTGTAGAATCCCTTCTGGCAGCCCTTCATATCCCTTAACAGTCTCAAGTCCTAGCGGGCTTCAGCTTTCAGCAAACTCACCTGGACCCCTTTTCCCTGCAGGTCCATCTCCTATGGGATTCCTCTAAGTAGGTCTCTGAGCAGGCCAAAGTCTGCTGCCCTGCAGTTCAGGGTTGTGAACCTGATTTTGCCTTGCTCTGTCCCCTCAGTATCCTGAACTCCACTGTTTTACAGTCACTGCAGCCAAGGTTGCTCCCAAAGGATGCTTCACATCCTTGACCGGTTCTTCCTTGTTTGCAAGTATGAGGTCCAGCAGAGTGCTTCCCGTCATTGGCTCCTTCATCATCTGTATCAGAAGTAACCATCAATGCACTCCATAAACCTCATAGACTGCTTGTACCTTGCTGTGCTGTCCCTCTAGCAGATATCAGGGTGTTTGAAGTTCCCTGTGAGGACCAGGGCCTGTGAACATGAGGTTTTTTCCAGTTGTCTGAAGAAGGTAACTCATTTACTTCTTACTAATGATGTGGTCTACAGCAAACACCCACAATGTTGCCCTTGTTGGTCTGCCCTCAAATCCTAACTGGCAAACTCCCCACTGGCTTATCACCCATCTCTAGGGAGAGCCCCACACATGCCTGCTGCTCTCACATGAACAGCAGTTCCCTCTCCTCCCTCTCCTTGAAGGACACCCAACACACCCGATCCCTCTGTGGCAGCACTCCAGCCATGTGAGCTATCCCACCACATCTCTGTGACCCCAGTGAGATTGTAGTGATGGTACACGGAGCTCAGGTTCCTCCTTTTTGCTCTCCGTGCTGCATACGTTAGCATACAGGCATTTCAGAGAGGCACGCAGCTGTGCTGATTTCCCAGGAAAAGGGTGAGAGCTTCCCTGATATTGTTGTTCTCTTGGCACTTCCTTATTTGAATGTAGATGCTTGATGTCCCCCTCAGCCCTGTACTGCTGGTTTCAAGGTCTCTCCTGTCCACCCTGCATCTTTTGCTTGCCAACTTGGTCCACCGCTTCCTCACTTGTCTGTGGGTTGTCACTTCCCTCTCCCATCACTCCCAGTTTCAATCTCTCTTTACTAGATTGGCCAGCCTGTTGGCAAAGATGGTTTTGCCCTGCTTAGTCAGGTGGGATCCTACCTCTTCCCAACAGTCTTTGATCCTCACAAAGGACCCATGGTCATAAGAAACAAATCCCTGTCACTGACACCAACTGTGCAACCAAATGTTGATGCAAAGGATCCATCCACTCGTTGCGAAGCCCTTCCCCCTCACTGACAGAATCAAGGACAGAAACATTTGGGCCCCTGTGCCCTGGCCCAGAGTCATATAGTCGTGCGCAACACACCACAGGTCTCCCCTGGCAGCAGCATTGGTGTCCACCTTGGAGAGCAGCAGGGGTTAACATCCTGAGGGCTGGACAAGCCACATCAGTCTCTCCACAAGAGCCCTCAGCAAGCAGCAAACCTGCCTAGACAGCAGTTCAGGGCAGTAGATGCAGTTCAGGTCAGTAGGTGGGGACCTTCATGCCCAAGGATTGCAGCAATACTAATATCCAGCACAATCTTCTGATCCAAAGTTTGCTTTGGTTGTTGCAGTAAACAGGATCTGAGCATCCTCAGATCCCATCAGTACAAACTCTTGCAGCTGCCCTTTGTGACAGAACGGCTGTCAGTCCCTGACAGACTGTCCTGAGAAACTGTATCTGCGAACACGCAGGGATAACGCGAGGTACTGCAGCCGTTGACCCAAACTCAAAGATCTTCAGCTAAAAATCCTCCCTTTCGTCTTTCCTCCTCTGAGCTCTAGCCCCACGCTGGAGCTACAGAGGAAGCAGTACAAGAGTAAAGAGAGAAAGTGATCATCACAAGAAAGTTTTAAATATGCACCTTTTCTTACAAAATTACTTAATAGAGCTTGTTCATATCCCTGTTTTGATGTTCTTCAGACAGCTTTTGCTACGCAGCTGATCAGTCTTTGAATGCCAGCCACTTCAAGGGCTGTGGTTTGAACTATAATTTTGAGACTCTAAGTTACATAAAACCTAAATTTTTTTTCTGATTGAAGTTAGGTAGCTGTGATTCTTTCCACCCATATTCTGCACTGCTATGTGATGCCAAGACACCTGCCTTCAGGGAAAAGTGTCCATGTTGCTGAAAAAAAAATCAAAGTTTTAGAAAAATGTATTGAGAAGAGCAAGTAATTTATATCTGTGTCTGTGCTTATTGAAGGTTCACCGTCTGCTGAGAAATCAGGCTGCAAGGGAGGAAGGAACTAGCTCTCCTGTGCCAGGTCATACTCTGACTAGAGCTGCTGAGAACTTTTTGTTAAAGGGCAAGGTCAGAGATTAAATTGGTAATTGCTAATTCATTGAAAATTAAATTGCTCATCCGGAAGGGTTAGTCTTAGCAAATGTTTTGACTCAAAGACAGTACGGGACAAAAAGTTCTAAAATTGTCAGAGTTTCATAATAAAATGAAACATTTGAGCTTTATCATAATTTTTAATTGCAAAATTAGGATTAATGCTAATAAAGACCTAGTCAAGTGGTAAAAATCGAAACAATTGCAGATGATCTAAAAGGAATGTTTGGATTTGCTCCATCTGTGAATTTTTGGGGGGCAAAGGGGAGGGAGGGATTACAGCCCATGACAACGGGTTGTTGTCTTTCCCTCCCTGTTTGGGGTGCCGTCTTTTCCTACGGCTCACAACCATCTCCTGCCCTGTGCTGGGGCTGAACGCAGATCTCGTCCCTGCCGGGGGTGCTGCCCTTTTAGCAGCAACCAAGAGTTCTGCCAGTGGCTATTACACCCTGCTACAGTGAAAAAAAACCCAAACCAAATCAACCCAAACTCCAAACCATTAAACCTGCGAAAGGTAGTTTAAGGGAGTGAGCTTCCTCCTCATATGTATGAAGTAACTATGAGAAACTTGGGCAGCCTTTAGGCAGTATATTACTTACACCCTTATGAGACCACAGCAAAACCCTTGGCTGTAACTACCAAATTTCATGGCATTTTGTCATGTGAAATGAGCAATAATACTAGAAACGATGATCCCTCTGTATATAGTTCTACTGTCGTCAGATACATTAGGACCAACCGCAGGCACTACAAAAGATACAGCTTCTTCTATTTAATATATTTTTTTCTTATCACTTAACTAACTTATATGCATTATAAAAAGATTTGTTCTAATGCAATAATTTAATAATTTATCAGTTTCCACATACAGCTTCTTCAAAAAGTCTATTCTACAGTGATATTTCAGTTAGCACAATTGCTTTTTTTCCAGTAGATTTCACAGTAAGTGCAGTATTTAAAAAAACCCAAACAACTGCAGCGAGTTCCAGCCCCCAGTAATGACCCTAAGAAACAGCAAGTGCACTGTACTTGAGATTTTAACTTCTGTACTACCTCTAAAGTACTTGTACACCCATTTCTTCATCAATTTCAATACACCTGTACAATTCACTTTTTTCCCCAGTTTATCACTCCACACTGTGTCCTTGTTTTCTTCATCTCTCCCCTAGGTTGGTTTTCGTTTTGGTTTTTTTCCTGTTACTTTTGGTTTATATCTTCTGTATCTATGAGCAATCCATTTAATGCAAGACAAGAGTCACGATTCAGTCCCTGGAGAGTTAAAAATATTAAGAAATGAAAGATATTGAAGGTTTATTATGTCAAAAAGTGTATAATCACATTTCAGCATTTCACTTTTTCCAAACCGTGTCATTTTCTTTCTCTTTTTTTACAGTATCTCAAAGGTTACACACTGTATTACTGTAGTTTGCCGCTACCCCTGTCTGCAAATGTGTTCCCTGAGGGAAAATTTGCTCTCATTTCACAAAAGCAGCAGCAAGTGCAAAACAGAGATCTGTGAGAGGTGTTCATTCAGCTCTGCACAGGGATTTGCATGATTTGCCATGTGATAGTTCAGCAGAACTTTCTATGCTGTCTGTGGCCCTGTTTATAAACTATGACTTGCTTTCTGGGGTGATGTACTTTCCTTTAGAAAACAAGTAGTTCCTCAAAAAGTAAACAATACATGGAAGAACTAACAACAGCTCTGTGCTGTATCATTCACTGGCTGGCCATGTAATTTGGAATAATCATTCAGTAAGAGGTGAAAGAGTTGCTTTTTGCCACAAGAAAGCAATTCAGTGTTTTAAAAGGAATACTCTGGATTCACTGGTTTTATTGTGTACTGGTAAACCTAGTACTTCCGCACAGGATTTCATTGCAGTCTGGAACTGTACCGAGGAAAAGGCAGCTCTTTGTGGCACTTGGGGAACCTTGGGGGTTTTACTCCATAAATAGTTCAGAGAGGGTGTTCTCATTTTCGGTGACTGATGATAACTTCCATGGTGATTGTAACTCAGCCAGCTACCACAGACTGAAGCAGACAAGGAGGACTCGTATCATCCCTCGCTGTAACTCCGTGCTCACATGAGGAGCGCTGCCAACACATTTCAGGAGAGGGTAACCTTGGGCAGTCGCTGCTTTGGAAAATAGTCAGGGGCGAGCCGATCTGAAATCAGCTACAATCAGAAGAGAATGTGTGGGCATAGCTTTTCCTACGTCGCAGATCTGCAGTGCTGAGCAGGTCCTGAGTTCTTTGGTAGATGTCAAGCGTGGCTAGTACTCTGAAGGGGTGTCTAGGTGTTCATGTAATCAGATCCAGGTCCACACTAAGGACCTTTTTCATTATTCTGTTAGTACAAAAGGGACTGAAAGCAGCTTAAATGTTCAATGAATCGCCTGCCACAGAGGAGTTCTTGATCCGAAATAAGCACACCAAGCTCCATGACCAACACGTTTTCCTAAGCCATAGCACTGTCGCTTTAGCTCAGCTGTAGCCTGAATGCAGCTGGAGCACACAGGACACATGCTGTGCTTAGGTGGATCGAGCCTGCGTGTGAGCGCCAAACTCCTGTGTTGCAACAGGGTGTTACAGAAACACTGGCTCAGCCTTCTGCAACAGCTTCGGTGCTTGACCTTCTTCAGCCCTCTTTGCATCCAGAGCTAGGCCTGTGCTCCAGCATGGAGCATCCTCACGGCCTCTGCCTGCAGGTGGCCCCTGCCCGAGCCTCCCTCTGCAGCCAGTGTGCAAGTCAGTGGTGCGAGCTGTCAGGGGAAGGACTCGAGAGTGAGCACGGCTGTAAGGCCTCCGCACTCCAGGGAGAGGTCAGATTCCCTGATTCTTAATAGCTCTGAGTAAGACACTCCAAGAGCATGCAAGGGATGTGGTTCAAACTCTTCCTCCTCTGATCTGGAGGCCGCGATTTGACCTCGAGTCGCTGTCCCCAGGAGACTTTCCCCAGCTTCCACGCCACAGGAGGGTTCTCCCGGTGTCTCTCACTAAAGCTCTGCCGGCTTGGAGAAGCAGCTGTGCCTCTGTGCATTCAGTGACCACACCTGCACGTTTCTTACACACATTTTAAGGCTTTTAAAAAAGCTTCAAGATGTGATATTTTGAAAAATAACATGTGTTTCTGAGGAAAATATACCTGTGCCAGCACCAAATGAGTTCTCAGGTGCTTTGATTCGCATCATTCAAAAAATGGCATCTGTTTGACTTTCTGTGCGGTACCAAGGCAGTGCTCCAACTACCCAGCCGGGCTGAAACTAAAAGATGCAGAGCACGCTCTTAAGCATGGCAAACACACAGGAAGATGAAAATTAAACGCAAAGAAGACTATATGGGCTATTAAAACTCAAGTACAGGTTTAATTTCAACTCAAGTCTAAAGTTTCTTTAGCCTCATTGTCCCAACTGCACAAATGTCAGGATAAGCTGAATTGTTTTGACAGCAAAACAACCCAAAGTAGAGAGCTTGGACATGTACACAAGTCTGGTGTTGTACCAAACAGGCCTGTCTTCTCCTCTTTCCATACACGTGTGATGGCAGGTGCCATGTGGGAAGCAGGAGTGGTGTCCGTTTGTCCTCTCCCTTGTCCCTCCCTACTTTGCTGTTCACAGAAACTGCTTCTTACTGAAAAAATGTTTCCCTAACTGTTGCTCTTCAACGACTGCTGAAGAGCCCTAGTTTAGGGACTTAGGGTTTATTTTGTCTCATGAGCAGGGGTTGACTCACCCGACTCATGCAAAACCCCTAGCAGACATTTGTATGTGGACTAGCTCCCTCTCTACGCCGCGCTGCTGGCTGCTGCGCTCCTCGTTCCTTCCGTATGTGGCTCCTCTACAGGGGTCAGTGGGTCTCACCGCATGTCTCGAGGTGGCAGGCGGCAGGAGGACAAGCCAGGCTAGCCGCCGCCTTCTGAATCTCTTGTTGACAGATGACTGCCACTTTAGCCGATTGAATAAAGGGAACGTCTGCAACAGCACACAATTAGTGCTGCAATAAATACCAATCGATTGCTCATTTTTATCAAATGCCTACTGTACACCTCTGCTCTCTCCATATTCCCAAGCACCAGACACCTCAGGCAAATAAAAAAATAGCACGCAGTACAATTTTAAAATCTGAAGTTTGCAAGCGGGCTACAGGTACTCTTATTTTAGATCAGGTAACATCACCATCCCTGTTTCTCCGCAGTTCTTAGCACTGGGACTATGCTGTGCAGCCTGTGCCGGGATCTCTCTTTTGCCTCCTTACCCTTTCGCAGCTTATACCGATTTTAAATTGCATGTTGTAAAAAAGCCCACCTCCCAAAATTCAGTGGGATGGGGAACAGGGCATCCTTAAGCTCTCTTCATAAACTTCTGTCATGCGGGTGGGATTTCTTTACCGCAAAGACATCTGCTTTTTGGGGCTGGGATTTTACCGCCGTACAGCAGAACAAAACTGGTGTGGCACCGTACGGTGCAGAACAGGATCCCTTATCTTTCGCTTGTTCTTAGCATAGATTGCGTTGCAGATACGAGGCAGATCCACCACTTTTTGTTGTTCTTTTGCTTTCTGTTGTCATTTCCGTTATTAAGTAGCTACATTTAGACTGCAGATTGCTTTAGACAAGTAGGCGCAAGAACTTAGTAAAATGTAAAGAATACACATTAAATATTTGGGGCTATGTCCTCAGTAAACGGCTCTTAGGCCACCACACCGTGTGTCTGTCCATCCCACCTGCCTCTGACTATGTCAGAAATCACTGGCTCATTCCCGCCAAGAGGAGCTAAAGGGCTCGACGACACTTGTGTTTCCGTGAGTTTAATGTGGATCACGGGTGTCTCCTCCGTGCTGTCGCTCCAGACCACATGCATGGGAGAGAAGCCCCGGGAAGGAATCCATTTTAGGAAAGGCTTCACTTGGAGCTTGCAGTCGGGTGTGAGAGGCGTTCGTAGGAAACCAGGCGGCTCGGGTCTGCGGCAGGCGAGTTGAAGCGGGCGGGCTGAAGCTGCCGCAGGCTCCGGCTGTCCGTCCCGGACCAAGGCCAAGGCGGGAGCGATCGAAACCGCCCGAACAGCGTGCGAACCCCCCGGCTCTCAGCCCGGTGTCTGAAGGCGAGCCGGCGCTGCCCGTGGTTGCGTGGTGCCTGCAGCCTTGCGAATGGCGCTCACCCGGCTGAGCAACCTCTACTGCCGACCGCTGCGGGGCCCTCAGACCCCCCCGGGGCAGGCGGGAGGCAGCTGCCCCGCCGAGGCGGCCGTGTTTCCGGGCAGAGGTCGGGCAGCGAGCCCATCTCTCGGGGCTCCAGGAGAGCGCGGTAGCTATTAAATCGGATTAAATGAATTAGGCAAGGAAGTGACTTGAGGGGAGATGGCACAGCTGGGCTCCCAAGCCAGCTTTGCAGCCGTGCCAGGGCTTACCTCAGCATCAGATTTTGGAGCTGATGGCAATTCCCCACGGCTCGAGAGCGGGGAGAAGAGGAGAAGCATTTGAGCTGGTTTAGGATCTCTGCATGCCCACATCTTAATGTGAAACCTTTCCAGCTCCTCTGGGTCCCTCGGGTCACCCCGCATCTGACATTTTCCTGGATTCGCCGAGTCCCTTTTTGGTCCCTGGGGACTAACACCCAGCACTGTCCTCCTAGAGCATCCCCAGAGGGGACAGCTCGCAGTGTAAACCGGGTTATCTTTTACGTTGCAGCCAGGTAAGGAAGGGCATCAGCCCTTTCCAGGAATGATGCTGGGGTACCCCAGACATCGTAGCCTTAAAATCAGAGCCTGTCACCCACCCCCGAGACCCAAACTGAGCAATTCACGGCCTGTCCCCCGTCTTTACGAGGGGTTGTGAGACCTTGGCAGCAGCGGGGCTGTGCCAGAGCTGCTTCTCTGCAGCCACATTCTCAAGCTTTTTGTCTGCAATGTATGAATAATCACAATTTTTTTCATTCTGGCTTTTGGGTTCAGTGTTGCAAGGGGGGCTGAGGGTCTCATGTGAGTTTTCCCCAAAACTGGCTGAATTGCTGCCCTTTTGGCTGCTCAGGGGATTTTCTCCTTCCCAGCACACTCTGGGGTCTGTGTCGCTCCGCGGTACCTGGCTGCCGCTTCGGGAGCTGATGCATACGGGAGGAATGTGGGATGGAGGTGCAGCCGTCCCGCTGCCGACAGCTCCTGCGGGCTCCTTCCTCCCCGCAGCCGGATCCAGGAGTCCCGAGGGCTGAGCTGGAGGATGCTGGGGACGGCGCTGGGCCCCGGGGTGCCGAGGGACAGCCACGCAGGACGTGCCGCCGCAGGAAAACCAACACCAAGGGGACAGCTGATGGGCTGGGAAAAAATCCAGCCAGAGCTCGGAGATGATCTACGCCTGATTGAAAACACAAGGAGGGAAAGTTTTACAAAGCCAAGGGGGATCCGGAGCTAAAAATACAGCCTCTGCGGCTCGGCGAGGGAACGAGCTGCCCGAGGCCACCGCTTGTTTGTTTGCTGCGGAGATGTGCACGCACGGCAGGGCTGGCACTCACAGAGTCACAGAATCAGAGCATGGCAGGGGTTGGCAGGGACCTCTGTGGGTCACCCAGCCCAACCCCCTGCCCAAGCAGGGTCACCCAGAGCAGGCTGCACAGCACCGCGTCCAGGCGGGGCTGGAATATCTCCAGAGAAGGAGACTCCACAGCCTCCCTGG
>Ga0181612_179304_pt1 | contig 20272 bp, 22 predicted proteins | sample HoacroProtozoa21_FD_119630 | JGI IMG/M metagenome (GOLD analysis project Ga0181612, IMG submission 119630) | Hoatzin crop microbial communities from Cojedes, Venezuel. Combined Assembly of Gp0051906, Gp0051904, Gp0051908 | reverse complement strand
ATTTTGCTAAAAGCCAAATGCCCTTTGCGTTGATTGTACGTGTTGTTACCATGTTCCTCCGTGTGTATGTGTCGAACACTAATGATGGGCTCATTAAAAATCCATTCCTCCCACATGCAAAGAGAGGGGGCTGAGCGATGCGCAAGGCTGGGGGACTGGCAGAGGCAAAAGCAGCAGGGACAGCAGTGCAAAGGCAGGGGAGGTTAGAAACCTCATTAACTCTTTAAAGCCCAGCTACTGCAGCATGACATTCTGGGCCCCTTATAGTCATTGGTAAGTCCTTCCTCAGCTTCAGCAGGGCCAAAATACCCTGTGTGGCCCCCAGGCAGATCTTTGCTGTGCATGTTGCTGCGGGGTTCTTCGCCGTGGCTGCCCACGTGCTGCATCTTGCAGTGGGGAGCCCCAGCATGGGCTTTTCAAATTCTTCAGATCCAATCAGACCCCTTGTGCTAAACACTTAGTTTGATCATCGAATGGCATCACTTACAGAAATTGAATTAAAAGTTGAAGGAACATGTATTTAATTTTAAGTTGCCATCCCATCCCCTTGTTTTAAGGCTCAAACACAATTATTTGTAATTCTTATGGTCCTGTTTGTTTCTATGGTGTTTATTGACTGCCAAAGGAAATGTTTTGCCACTGACTGTAGCTGAAGTAGTTTCAAATTCTCTTTGCAAGTAACTTCAAGTCACCCAAGAACTCTCCTTGCCTGGAGTGAGCTTTTTTTTTCTTACTATTGGCATGAAGCCCCGAATGCCTACTCCCTTACACTCTCCCCATAAGTACACTGCGGATTTGATCCTGTGTAATGCTCAACATGTTTCACGGGGGCTCTAAGTACCGAGCAGGGACAAACTTTAATTTACTTTTTCTCTACAGGGGCAGCCCTTCCATACATAACCACCTACTACCTTTGCCCTACATGCAAACAGTGAAAATGGGGTATTTCAGCAAAAGTAGTGGTGCTGGGCTCTTGCTAGGAAGAGCGATGTCATGGCTCTGTGTCCGGCCATGCTGGGCACCTCCAGTTTCTCTGAAAATAATTTCACTTCGCAGCAGCACTCAGGTTAAACAGCAAACGGGCTGTTGTCTGACAGCAAATTTACTAGGGGACCTCAAGGTAGGCTATAAACATGCATCAGAGGTAGCTGCATGCTGCAGTGGATTTACTGCAAAACAACTGGTGGCGGTTGATCAACATATCCTACTGTATTTAGTAAACAGCTTTTTCTGTTATAATTTATGGTAGATTTAATGGTGATTGACCGCAGCAGTTATTTCAGATTAATACAGGTTGCATTGTGGTGGTTCTGTTATGAAGGGTCACTTAATCTGCTTTGCCTCCAAACAGGGCCATGTTTTCCTAGAGCCAGCAACTTGCAACAGTGCTGTCTGGCATTTCATTTAAAATTAAGTCCTTGTTTGCTAGGGCATGCAATACAAAGCCTTTACATTTCTAGGTCCTCGTGGTATCGACGTTGAAAAAGCTGTGCCCAAATCTAACTTGTCTTAAGAGAAGCTTGGGATGTTTTTAAAGGCTCTTTTTGAAATTAAAAAAGTTAGATTTTATGAAACTGTGATCATAGAAAACTGACTAGAATTACTGTCTTTTTAAAATATCAGTGGAAATATGGTTGCTTTGATAAAAACTTTTCCCTGCTGGGCCCCGAAGACAAAGGCGCTTAGTTTAGTATGTGAACATGGAGGTGAGGCTGACCAGCCTAGTTTCACTCACCATGCTGAGGATGTTGAGGATAACATGAACACAACACAGTCAACCCAAGTGACAACAAAAATGGAGATTTTACAAAAACGGTTGGCTTTTGGTAGTCTGAGGGGCATGTCTGTAACAGAGGTAACGGCTTTCGTTAAATACATGCTGTTAGTCTTGATGATATATACTTAAATAATTGTTTAAGAAAAAAATCAAAGAGAGTTCTGTGTTAAATTTGTCAATTCCTTTGTTTTTTAACTCCAAAAAATGACTAGGGCATGACTCCACTGATGTATGCTTGTGTCAGGGGTGATGAGGCTATGGTGCAGATGCTGCTAGATGCTGGAGCAGATCTGAATGCTGAGGTGAGGACTTTTTGTTGGTTGTATCTTTGTTCTGTTATTTGTTTACATCTCACACTACCCCCTGAAACTGTAGCAGAGGGAAAATGCCAAGAATTGAAAATAAATTTGTCTTATCCTGGACGGCACCACTTGAAATGAATAGTGGAATCAAACTGCATTAGGTTGACATTGGGATTCACGGCACAGCAGGGGCGAAGTCATCGGACTTACTCCACAGGTAATATTAATTTAGTTGTGTTTGCACACTGCAAATGGGTACAGGCATTAGCACTAGCACAGAGCACAGCTCTAATGATATTGGAAGGACTCCCTGAATCTCAGCTGAGTTAAAATGAAGAGGGTAAAAGAAATACCCATCTGATAACCTGCCAAAGCTCGAGCAGTTCTATGCATTGGGGTGTTCCAGCTAAGCTTCCCCAGCACACAAGTGCAATGTAGGTTCCACTGTTTTGTTTTACAAAGTGCCTTGGGCTAAAAATTGTTGGATGAGGAGCTTGAAGCTTCCAGAATATAAACGCCTCTTTGATGAGTGCACATCACAAATGTACACAATCTGTCCACTGAGCAGAGTGTGGTCCGACTCTGTGCAATGCAGGTATGTACGTTTTTAAAGAGCCGTTTGAAAAACCATGGAAGAATTATTTGTTAATGATTCCAGTTTCAATTTGTTGAGGTCATGAATAAATTAAGCTGTCTGCTTCACTTATCTGTGTTCCATCTGTTCTGTTTGGACTTGAGCGAGCTGATAAATTGTAGTCACTGCTTTCAGCCAGACGTTTTGCACTTCTAAAAAATCTAATTTAAAAGTAGAAATGGATGTCACCTGTAAGAGACTGATGGTCGTTGCTATCTGATTGCTGTTTGGTGGCTTATGTGAAATCAGCTGATGATTTCCATTACCCAAATTCAAGTATGCTACCCTCAAGAGCTGGCAATAATTGAATGCTCGAACACCTGTTAGCCCTCTTGATAGGCACACGAAAGACTGGATGGTCATGGAGGCTGATGTCTCCTTTAACCCTGCCTGTGGCTCAGAGGTGAGATGGCATTGTTTGGTTCCTAGGACAATCTTTCATTAGGAGCAGTCCTCCCAATTGCTCCAGTAATCTTCCAGACTTGAACCAAATGCGAATTTAAACAGTTTTGTCTTCCTGAAACTGCTGACATCTGAGAGAACAGCTCCAGTGAGGAATGTGAACCTCCCCACGATTCATTTCTGTAGAGTGTTTGCTCTAAAATCAAATGAAAACACTTTGGGACAAGAACTGTGAATAATTATGGTGTGCAATTATAAGATGATTTGTGCACACCACAACCAACTGTGCAAATTGGGCAATTACGGCAAAAAAAAGGCAAATCAACCATGAACAAAAATAAATACTCTGTCAGGTGCCTGCATCATTTTCCCCCTTTCACTTTGCAAATCAGTTATATATATATGTTTCCAAAAGTAGCCTCAAATGCTTGCTGCCTCCCTTTCTGATTGCCCATCTTTAGCGAAAGTGGACTCATTTCCCGAAGTGCTCAGAAGCTGCAGTTCGCTCTGGAGTCAGTAGCACTTGTAGCTGCTCCGCAAATCTCAACTGAGGCCTGAAAGCTCAGTCAGCTGCGGGTCTTTTGCAGACACCATGTCAACTGGAAAGTCGTCTAACAAAAAAACCCAAGGAGCAAAGGAGTTAAAATGACTTCATTGTCTTTGCTGCTTGCCGTGGGCTGCCCCAAACAGCAGTGGGAATCCGTGCTTGAGGAGAAGCTGGATGCATTCACTGAACCGTGACCCTGCCCATCCTTGCCCTCCGTTGCTCTTCCTCCCCAGCCTAAATCCCGAGGCTCAGGCTGCTCAATCCTCTTCCTCCCAAGCAAACCCAGACCCAAAGAAGCCCTACGCCTGTGCTCAGACACTGGCACCCTTCTCCCATTGGCACTCTGAGCTCTCTTTTTGGCAAATCTGGGCAGTGACAGCCAGGTGCTGGTGCAGATCTGCTCCTCTGGCAAGCTGCGGGGTCTGCATGGGCTCTGCAGATTTTGCCCTCATCACTGTCCTTGGGACTGAGGGGCTGGTCGTGTGCTTCTAGCAAGACACTGCATGTGCCGCTTGAAATGTGAGCTGCTAATGCAACCAAGCGTTTAATAACTGGCCCTGCTCCCCTAAATGGGCAAAAGTACTTCAGACAAGGTAGCAAAAGCATAGCTGGCTGATGAGACAGAGCGATGGTGCATCTTTTACTCTGATTTTAGCCCTCCTCTGAAGATCAATAATAAGATTTTGAATTTTAGTGTCACACTCCATCTGAGTGTGCAGTCTCGGATTGCAAACGTTCATTAGATTCTACCATCTCTGTGAACCTCATCAATATTAATACCCCCATCTTTAAGACGGGGAAACTGAAGCAAAGAGTGGTTATTCATCTTCCCCAATGTCTACATTAGAGGCACCGGGCACTAAGGCGTAGAAAATGGAAGGAGCAATGTGAAAAATACCATTTTGTTTTCTAAGGATATAGCTTGCATCTGTTTTAACTGCCACCACCCTGCTCTTTTAACTGAACTCTGTCAGGAGACAGCGGTAAAAAGGAGTTTTCTTAAAACAGCTCTGAAATGCCGCTCTGCCCCATCGCTTCTCAGCTGTCTTTCCTCCTCCTGTGGGAGAGGAGCAGCCTGACAGCACATCTGTGAACTCTGGCGTAGGCCTTGTGATGGGTCTTTCATGATGGCAGTGACCAAAGTCTTACTGATTTATGTGGAAAGGATTTCTGTGGCCCTAGAGCAATCTCAAGACCTGGGACTGTTGATACACCACCTGGAGAAGTCAGTGGGAGCCGGTCCTTAGCTGTAAGAGTCCTGATCCGTCCCTGCTTCCCCAGTGTGTGCTGCTGTAACCAGCTGTGGTTGTTCTGACCTTGTGCAAAAGTATCTGGTGGCCAGTGGTTTAGATGGAGCTACAGTAGTTGGTAAAGAGACTTCATTTGGTATGAGCTCTATTCAAGCTGTCAAATCAGCATGAGCAGTTTCAATATTGAGAAAATTTTTGCAGGAAAAAAATTAAGCCAATCATTTTATAAAGCACCTTTCTCAGGTTTTCTATTTCACTTACTCCCTCACATGCCTGGCTTTCAGGCAGGTTGAATTTTATTACGTGTAGCTCTTTAAAAAAAATAACTTTAATTTGTTTGTAGGTTGTCAGTACTGCTCATAAATACCCATCCGTCCACCCCGAGACCCGCCATTGGACAGCTCTGACATTTGCTGTGTTGCATGGACATATTCCCGTAGTTCAGGTATTATTGTATTTCCCTACCTGCATCTCATTCTTTTGTTTCTCCTCTTCAGTTCTGATTACGTCCATCTCAAACCAGTATCCTCTTGTCATACTCATATTGGTTACCTCTGCTTCTTCTAGAGTGTACTGATATATAATAGACCTATTATATAGCAAATACAGTGTCCAAACCTTAACCAATATGAGGTTTAAATAGGACAATTTTAAAGCAAAGTTGCACCAAAGAAAGTCTGACAACTCCTTGTGCTCCTTCCTGACCACTTGTTTTATATGTCTGTTTATTCATCTATTGCACTTTCTTACACTATAATATTCTAGCAAACACAAAACCGCTGCCTTGGTGGGGGAGAGGTGGACAACAGCCCCTGTGCTGCTCCGGAGGGGCAGAAGCACTCGTTCCCCTTACCCCAGCGAGGCGCCGAGTGGGATATGCTGGTTCTGTGCTTTGGCATCTCCGAAGTTGAGAAGCTGTGTCTGTGGCACACTTCATGAAGCGCCAAAACTGTGAAGGCCTCGAGACAGAAATGGCCGAGAGGGGGCTGGAGCACAGGCTCCATCCTGCTCTCCTTGGCCACTTTTGTTTTCGGCGTTGTTGTTATTTACGTGGAAGTGTCCCCCAGTGGAGATCACGGCTTTTGGACTGAGATTGGTTCTTAAGAATTGCCTTTCTTTTGGCCATGTCTTTATAGAACAGACAGAGGCGATTGAAATCTGATCCATTCTAGGATGGTGCTGGGCTTCTAGAAGACCATAAAGGAAGGATGCTTGTCGGGCTAATTTTCAGTACTTCCATCTTCAGTGCATTACTTCCTAACACTGGCCTTACCCCATTTCCCATTCGGAAACACTGGGCTACACTTTTTTGGCTCTGAAGTTGGACACTAGTGCTCCTGGTGTCTGGCAGCATAAAATGAGCGAAAAAAGGAATGATTTTGCCTCTGTGAAATAATGGAGAGAATTTGCATGTCACTTGTTTCCATTGTATCTGGTTTGCAGATAACAAGAAGCATTAGACTCTCATTCGTCACTGTTCATGAACTCTGAAGGCTGTGATACCCCCAGTTGCTCTAAACGGTGAATTTTCTTTCTAGCTGTTGCTGGATGCTGGAGCAAAGGTAGAAGGTTCTTTGGAGCATGGAGAGGAAAATTACTCTGAAACTCCTTTACAGTTGGCAGCAGCTGCTGGTAAGGGCTTTCTCCTCCCACTGTAATAAGTTCTTCAGTCTGGATCTGTGGTTTAGGTGAGCAAATACTGGATTTTAAAGGAAGTAAAAATGCATCTCTTGACTTGCAGGAAATTTTGAACTGGTCAGTTTGCTGTTGGAGCGAGGAGCTGACCCCATGATAGGAACAATGTACAGGAATGGCATTTCCATGACTCCACAAGGTGACATGAACTCTTTCAGTCAGGCTGCGGCACATGGACACAGGTAGAGTGGGAACAAGTCTAGTGGCATCCTTCAAGTGCTTTTTTTTTTTGCCTGGGCGTCCGGTTTGAGCAGATGGGTGAAAGTTCTGCATGAACAATCGAAATGCCACCAACTGAGCAAAGATGTAAAGCTCTTTGCTAGCATGTGAATTTAACCAGTTGGTGGTACAAGCTGCTTTTCGATAGCTGATGGAGAAAAAAGAAAGGGGGGGGACGCTCCTTGTGGTGTGTTGCAATGCAGTGGTTGTTAAATGGTAGCTGATGTGACGGCAGAAAGGAATGCCGACAACATTCCTTCTGAACTTCTTGTTGCCGTATTTCTCAGGTTTGGGGCGGATTGTGTCTGTACTGCTGCAGCCTTAGTTGTCGTTCAACAGAGTTTCTGCATCTGTGTTTACCGTAAAGTCCTGTGTGCCTTAATATTGTATGTATGCTGCAAATTAAAAAAAAAAAAAAAGTAATGAAATGAGCACCTGGCATGCATGATCTTGCAACGCTCAGGAGCTGACTGTGGCGTGATGGATTAGTATTATGATCTTCACGTTCCTACTTTTCTGATTGTAGCCATCCAGAGGAACATAGATACAGGTTAGAGACAGTACCTACCGTCTGTTTGCTTAGAGACGAGCTGCCAGTCTAACAACACGCTAACGGCATGTCAGGGCAGGTTCGCACAACGTGGCCCACTTGGAGCCTGCGAGGGCTCCCTGGGACAGAGAGGACACGTTGGTTACTGGAGTCTCATGTGCACTGCTCCGGCCTTGCTGCCGGCCAGCATGAGTGGGGGCTGCGTGCCCGAGGAGGACCCGGGGCTCTCCATGGCTTGGCTGCTGGCCGTGCCTGTCACCGGTCGTGGCTCACGCGGTCCTACCCATACACCGCGCATGCACACCCCCCTCCTTCTTCCCTCTCTTCCCCAAATTTGTTTGGGACACGCCGTGCCCCGCTGCCATCCCACGCCGGGGTCTGAGCGAGTGCAGGGAGGACATCAGAGTACAAGGGAGGTGGGATGGGTCCCAGCCTGGTTTCTGTTCTCATGGATGCAGAAACCAAGAGCGACTCTTGTCGAGATCGATGAGGTTATGCTGGTACGAACGTGAGGGCACCAAGTGTCTGACTTTGGGCTTTGCTGTTTGATGGCCCAGCCAGATCGGTGGCTTTGCAGAGTAGTCCCAGATGTGCGCGAACCTGCCCTGACTGGCCTCGTTCAATGTCTAGCTGCTCCAGCTTTCCCAGACTGCTTTGAGTGTTAACTGAGCAGTGGTGCTTTTGGTAGCTCCAGGCAGCTCCCTTCTCAAGTGGCCTCCACGGTGGAAGTCCCGAGAGCTTGTCCACAGGCCTTCCCTGATTGTGGGAAGAAGTCTGGAGTCACTTGTAGCTCCTGGGTCTCTGTTTCCACGATATGCTGCCGCTTGTGCAACATCTGTAGGGTTCCTGTCACGACAGCAGCGTCTTGCAGACGTGGCCCAGACGGTGCCGATGGGCTGGCGGGAGCGATGACTGCCTCAGGTCTTCCCTCAGCTGGTCCTGCCATTAATTGGAGTCATTTCCTGGATAGGTGTCCTAACTTGGCACGTCGCAGCAAGTACGCTGAGCAGAACGAAAGCCTGGCCGCTGACTGCTCTCCTGCTCTCTCTTTCCCTTTCTCCCTCTCTCTGTCGTGCCGTGATTGACAGGAACGTCTTTCGCAAGCTGCTTGCTCAGCCGGAGAAGGAGAAGAGCGACATTCTGTCGCTGGAGGAGATCCTGGCGGAGGGGACGGACTTGCCCGACTCGGCGGCAGCTCCGCTCTGCGCCAGCCGCAACAGCAAGGCCAAGCTGAAAGCCCTGAAGGAGGCCATGTACCACAGCGCCGAGCACGGCTACGTGGACGTGACCATCGACATACGGAGCGTAGGTCAGTCGCCGCGCCCGCTCTCCTCTCCTGCCTGGGAGGGAGTGCTGGAAGAAATGCGTCTCTCTCGACGGGCTGTTGCTTAAACCGACCACAGCTGTGTCTTCCTCAACTCCTGCGGAAGCAGAAGGCGATGGGGGATCTGGCAGGTTCCACAGCACACCCCAGTCAGGGGTCACTGGTGCTTTTCTGCAGGACAGAGTGGTTTCCACCAGCAGCCATCTTCACTGCTGCTTGGCAGAGCGTTAGCTAAGGCTCTGGGGCGGTGTTCAGCTCCCACAGGCCACCTCCAGCAGTTCTTCTTTTGCACTCCACCATTAAAACATCTTTTTTTTTCTGAGGTCTGTGAGCCTTGGAGAGCAGGAGCGAGGACCTGGCTGCTCAGTGTACCAACTGCCAGTGTGGAGATTGAACATGATACTGGCCTGTTGTATTGGGAGATGGCTTCTGCCCGTGGAGAGGGTGGCTGGGTGGCACGGAGGGGAGTTGGTCTGGGCTATGTGTTTACCCTCCCCGCTAATCGGCGTTTGGAGAGAGACCTGGGTGCCTGGCATGCCCCTGTCTGGTGCGGCACTCCAGCCCTGGGGACGTCCAGCGTGGGTCGGGGTGTGCGGTAGCTTGCCGGGAGGGCTGAGCAGGCAAACTACTGGGTGATGAGGGAGAGGAGAGCGATGAGGCTGATCTCCAGGTGCTGGACGTTTGCTGAAATGGAAGGAAAATCCTTTTGTAGCCAAATGCCAGGCTTGCGTTTCCTCCCACTCTGTTCTGCAAGAGCAGTAACTAGGTCACCTCCAGCCTGGTGCCTGCGGAGCAGCATTAGCTCGGTGTGCTTTCTCACTCAGTGCATGGGAGCGGTTCCCTTTAAGTTCCTGGAGAGCGGTTCTTCATGACAAATTGCTCGAAAAGGCTGATCCGCTTAACTCGCCCAGTGCTGTTTAGGGAAAATAATAATGAGCGGGAGAGGACATGGGGTAGCGCTTAAAGAAAGTTTTAATCTGAAGACCACCGGTTTGAATCCAGGTGGGTAGTGACCAAAAGCAGGTTTTTTACCATTTAATGGCTCTCCAGGGCCGCATTCAAACAAATGAGCTAGTGTAAATCTAGTTTCCAAAAGGCTTTTGCATCACAGAGCACCACAGCAATTACCGCAAATTGGCAGTCTCAGCAGAGAAGCTGAAGGCTAGATGAGCGGAGAGACCACGGTCTTCTCTTAGCATTTGGAGGAAAGCCTCTGTGCATTCACTCTGGGATGTGCTGATAGCCACCAGCCTTCTCAGTCACGGATAAATGCGAATTTGACTTCTAGGGTTATTTGGCAGCCTTTGCTTAAAATCTTAAGATTAACGTAACTAGAGGTAAAAAAGCAGAAGGGCACATCCTTCTCTGAAGCTGGGAGTGAGCTCTGTCCTCTGTCTGTAGGTGTTCCCTGGACGCTGCACACGTGGCTGGAGTCCTTGCGCACGTCCTTCCAGCAGCACCGACGACCCCTCATCCAATGCTTGCTGAAGGAATTCAAGTCCATTCAGGAAGAAGAGTACACAGAGGAGCTGATCACACAAGGCTTGCCTCTGATGTTTGAGATACTGAAAGCCAGCAAGGTAGGATGAATTACGCCTTTTAAAGGAGTCGGCCTCATTCACATCCCGTAAAACACAAAACTTGCAATACTGTTTTTGCACAGCTGTCCCAAAGCTTGTTTAGACTGCATAGGTTTATTATTATTTGGATTATGTATCTCAGGTTTTTCTCACTGTGAAAGCGTGGGTTAAAAACACACAAATAATCACATCTCCTGCTAGAACAGCTTAATACTGATGCTGACAATAAGCTGGAGAGACAACAGAAGCTGGTGCCTAGTGGTGAAATTAAAGTCAAACGGGTCACTGCAGTATGGCAAGAGATGTTGATAACTAAACCAACCCAGAGACTAACTTTACCCAGCTGGTTTTACAGGACCGTACAACAAAGCTAATACTCATGTTTGCTTTGGATTTGTTTAACCTCTCACATGACTTTTCCCTTCATGTGGGATTTGGACTCTTAAAATTACAGGGAGACTGGTTTCTACAAGCACAGAACAGGATACTACAAGCACAGAACAGGATAATTTTTTTAAATCTTCCGTGTGAGTGTTTGTACTTGCAGCCTCCCCAGATTTATTCTTTCAGCTGACATTTTCTTAGCCAGACAAACCAGACTAACAAAACCTTTCAAGCGAGGTGCCATTGGGTGTGCAAGTATAATAGCAAAGGGGATGATCATGGGGCAGGCAGAGGAAAATGTCTTACCTAGTGAAGGCTGGATGTTTCCTTTTAAAACTTACTGTAACTAACAGTCCCTTCTCTGCCGGTCCCCCTGACAGTCAGTTGCTCCCAAGGAATGCCCAGTCAACTTTACTATTACCAGAAAGTCATTTTAGTGATGAAAAGCATCAAAAGGATTTGATTGCTGTTCTTTTTCTCATGCACCACAATACACGTTAGTGTTGTCTTCTGACTGTTTAACTGGGAAGTAAGTGACATTTCTCACCCCACTCCATGTGCAACAGGCAGGAGCAAATAATTTTTAGCACCTGTAGCAATAACCTAAATAATGTGAAAAGGGAAGACGTTCTGTTGCTCAATACTGAAAGGGTCCAGACTTAGTACAGCTAGCAAAAGCCTTCATGGATTTGTTTCTTGTATCCTGCTGCTAAAGAGGACTTGGACCACAGTCCCCAGCAAATCCTGAACATTTGTTCGGGCAATTGTTCTGACTTTTGCTCCCACGAGCCTTCCCTTTGGGATTAGTTTGTATTGGATGGGGTATTTGTGAAGAATATTTGAGTTAGTTTTTAGGAAATCATTCCATATGCTAGGATTTGTAGATTCCTTGTTCTGTACTCACTTGGTTTAATGTGTGTTCATCCAGAAACTACCAGCAAGGTGTTGTTTGATTTGAAAGCCGTTATAAAACTAATCGTATTGAAATCTTAACGGAGATTAAGTTTAGGCCTTGTAATCTAGGATGAAGGATGGCTTTAATTGCTCTTCTCCTGGGTAGCTGAAGCCAAAGCCAGTGATCATCGGTAGGATAAGTTATTTACTTAGGAGTATACCTTTAGGACATGGTAGACTGTCTTCCAGAGTCCCTTGTAGGAGACAAGGAAACTAATAAGACTGCTACCCGTTGCTTTGGGTTCACTTAAAACCTAAAATGTGGAGGGGTGAAACAACTGAAATACCACACAACCCCCTACACGACAAAGAAGAAATCTGTCATGGTCTTTATTGCTGCCCCTGGGCCGAGGGGAGCTGCCTGTCTTCACTCTTCATGAGCATGCATATTCACAAACACACACGCATACACTGCTTCGTATTCTTAGAAAAAGAATGAATCATTCTGGGACACTGGAAGGGTTTACAAATTGTCTGCAAATGGCATGAATTATTGCGGCAGTCTTGTCCAAACGGCCTCTCGCAAAGCTCTCCCAGACAGAAATGGGGACAGATTCTATGCAAACCTCTGGAAGGAATCAAGATAAATTCATTTGTAGGAGAATGAGCCAATAAAAGTTCTCCCTGGTCACTCTGTAGAAGGCAGCCGAGGAAAGCTGAGATTCAAAGGAGCTTCTGTTCCCCTTCTCTAGAAGGGCTGAGAGCAGAGACTGTTCTTTATATATACTCACAGAATGGAAATCTGCTTTAAGAGGTGCAGAAGGGCCGTAACTGTGGTTCACATCCCTCTCTTTCGACAGCAGATCGTAAAGCTCTGCATTCTGTAGAGCTGTGGGGAGAGGAGTTTGATTTGCTCACATGGACATACTTTTCCCTGTGGGCTGGGAACTTCGAGAGAGATTATGACTCTTGCTAAACATCACAGTCTGGCCCAGTACATTTCCTTAATGAGTTTTTCAGGGCAAAAAGAATAAAATAAGCAACTAGGAAGCACAGAGCCACTTAGCTTTTCTTGCCTGATGTAAAACAAGATGTCCCATTTGCTACCTATTGTGATGCTCAGTGTATTTTAATTGCATGGCAGCTTCCACCTAATAGAAATGGCATTTTGTATGCCTATAAATAGTTCCAGCTATCCCATAATCTCAGAACAATTTACAAATATTAATGAGTTGAGACATGGAAGAAGATCTTATCCTCCCTTTACGAACAGGGAAACTGAGGTAATTAAACAGGAAGATTTTTCAGCACCTCGTAGAGTGATTGTCTTGACCTCAGAAGCTGTGACAACCTGGATAAGCCAGACAGCAATTTGTAATTTGAGTAATTTGGCCAGAGAGACTCTCCAAAAACCACATAGAAACATAGGGCAGGTCTCAGAATAGGAAGCACGCCTTCTGCCCCTACCCTCTACTTTGTACTGTTGGACAAAATGTTCTTGTAGGTTCCCAGGCTGTGCAAAAAGGTCATATACTACAAAAATGAAAAGATTAAAGGAAAAATAACCAATACCAACAAGAACATCATCAGATGTATGGAATCACTTTTGTCTTATCGATGTTTTTTTAAACGCCTGTTCCTAGAGGGTCCAGATGTGAGGGTTTATGTGGGAGCTCTGCCACCAGCCAGCGCTGACGCTGGTGTCCTGCAGGGTGGCACTCCGCTCCCATTTATATGCCAGAACACTGACAATAGAAATAAAAATAGAATTTGCAGAAGTCCTGATGCTGGAACACAGAATGGCAACAAAAACTGGCAAATCAGGCAAAACTGGCCGAGATGAAGTCCCTAGTTTTATTGCCTGTCTTCAAGCTGTGAAATAAGTGGGGGAGAACAGTGAATAGATTGCACATCGGTTGTTCGCTGCTGCACTAAAGCCCTGGAGGAAGACTTCCAACAGCACGAATGAAGGTTCGATACCCAGCTCCTGGTGGCTTCCAGTGGGACGGAGCGCTTTCATTTCCTTTCATGCTTTTAAATGTCTTTATCAGCTGCACCACTGAGAATTGGATGGAGAGCAGAGAAGTGGCAGTACTTCCATGCTGACGAGGCAGAGCTGGGAGAACAGACAGAGAATCGCTCTGCGCTCGCTCCCGCCATGGCTCCTGCTGTTGGGCAGAGAGCTTGGGTCATTACCAAACCCGAGACCAAAGACGAGGTACTCTGGAGAAGGCAGAACCAGTGGGAAGGACATGGAGAGCTTGGTTTAAGGCACTTTCCTAAGAGCAAGCACAACTCAAACCGGGAAAGCTCTGACACTAAAACTATCAATGACTTGGTGGGTGGTGGTGGATTTGGGCCACCAACTGAGGAGAAAGGGGGCTGCCATTTTGGGGTGCTTTGAATCTCTTTGGCAGACAAGCACACGAACATAGCCTACTAGAAGTGGTTTGGACAGGGCTGCGTGAGATGAAAGCTGGAGAGATGCTTCTGCGAATGAGTAGCCCTGAGCTAAACTTTAGCTGCTGCATAGATCAGATCTGAGTCCCTCAAAGCTAAGATGACACTGGAGATCTTGTTAGAGAAGCAGGATAGGAAGATGCAGCCAGATTTCTGCCTGTCGTTATCTGTGTTGTGCTCTTCATGGCCTGGGGAAACCCCCAAACTTCTCACTGGAAGTTCTCCTTTGCCTGCAGCCGAGGTAGACGTTCGCTTTGCCCAAGCTTGGCTCTGAGCTGGATTGCCCTCCTGCCCCATGTTGGAGGACGATATTTGCATGAGGAGTGGATGTGCTTGAGGGCTGGCCGTGGCTCGCAAATTGGGCCCCCCCAAACAGAGACTTCTAAAAGAGTTGCATGGAGACTGCATCTAGATCTGTGGGCTTGTAGTGCCCAAGGTGGGGCTTGCAGGTCAGCTCTTTGTTGTTGCGGGGAGTTTCTTTTGAGGAGAACGTGCTGAACGTGTGGGATGCTGCTTTGTCCCCTGTCTACGAAAATTCTGAAGCTATTTCAGTTTGATCTTGGCATTTCCATAACCTGAAAAGAGAGAGACCCAAAACCACAACCTTGGAAGTTAAACACATCTGGCCTTTGGACAAGATTCGTTTTACATTTCCACTCTGCAGTTCGGCTTGAGCTTGAATTGTCATTAAAATCACCCAGCTCCGTCCATGCAGACCAGCCAGCACCGTTACCAGTAGTACAAGGTTACGAGCCAGTTTCATCCACTGCTTTTTCTGTGTACAGCAATTTAGATCGGATTGTCCTTGGCCTATTTTTTTGAGAAGAAATATCATCTTTTAGTGCCAAATAATCTCTCTTGCAACTTTCTCCCTTCCCCCCATAGTATGGGCGAGGAGCTGCTGTTTGCCGTTACTTTGGCTGCTTAGTGGGCACGCGTCGGTGAACTGTGTGTGTGTGAGTCCCTGTGTGTGTTGAGTGCATGTGCTGAAGTGTTGTCTGAAGGTCTGCCTGGCACCGGCGGTGCTTCGCACCAGGAAAACTTGGCTAAGGTCTACGAGTATTCCTGCTATTGGATTGTCCGAGACAAAATTAGCTTGAAAAGTCATGGGAGGTGTCCGTCATCGCCATTCCTCAGTCGCGTTCTGCAGCTTTCTCTTCATCCTTTCCATCAGTAGCAAGGGAGTTTTAGTTAAAATGTAGCCCATTAGCAAGGTGTTGACCACACTGCGCAGCCAGGCTTGTTGAAAGACGCAGGAAACCACTTTGCAAAGGTGTTTCCTCGGAATTTAAAATTTCTGCAGAGTTTCGCAAACTCTACAAATTGCATTGCTGCCTATAGGCAGCTGAAGAAAGCTGCAGGGGCGCGCAGACTCTTTTGGAAGGCTGAGCTGTTTGAACAGCAGCCATCAGTCTGTTGTTGACAGTTATTGAGAACAAATGACAATTCAAAACAATAACCAGTTTATAAAAATCCCGAAAGGTTTGAGACTTGTGGGTATCTTGAGAAACCTGGCCTACATATTTTAAAAGCTAAAGTACTCTTTCAGCAGTGACTTAGCCAGCTAGAATCCAAAAACTTGTAGAAAGCAAAGTTTGGGGGTTTGTTAAGAAGTCTTTTCAGAAATGGCAGCATGTGGCCTCTGTCACAGACGCAGTAACTACTGAAAAACATTTTTTCACGTCTCCAACAAACAGAAAGCAGAAGGAAGGGCTGAAACACCCACCTGCTCTGTTGCAGCAAAATGTTCAGAAGCTGAAGCTTGAGATGGGCATCCTGTTTCTTTATTGCTATGGCCTTTCTGGATTTAATTCCTCTAAAACAAATGTCGGGAGAGGTTCCTCAGAGAATGTCAACAGACTTGGCTCAGGCGTCTGTGCTACAAAGCCCAGGCACGGCGGTCAGCAAACATCAGCTTCCCCGCTAGGTCTTCACGTGACCTGGAAAGTGACACTGGAGGATGAAGGAGCTAGAAAATTCACTTTTTTGTCGCTTGCTTCACAATGGACTGAAATGAATATTTAAGAGTGGCTCGAGTGAAGCTGTGTTTTGCTGTGTGAAGCCAGACTGCCCCGTTCTGCAGGAAGGGCTTAGGTTAGAGGGGAGAGGTGAACCCTGTATGGCGCATGGGCAGGCACTGGGTCGTGCTCAGCTCCTAGGAGAAAACCCTCTCTTGGGAGAGTGCTGTGCATGGTTCTCCTGCATGGAGGGGGATCGGGAAAGTCCCATCTATGCTGGGTGAAATTTTACTTCCTTTTTTAAAGTGCTTTTCAAAGGAATATTGAGGTTTTACTATAATGACAGGTTTCGTTAGAATGTTTGTTCTCTGCATAATATTTTACCTTTCTTGAAAAAATTGACACCTGAAAATGTATTATTTTGCCTAACAACTGAAATACTTTAACTGAAGAAAAATGTGGACTTCCCGCGGAGGAGACAGACACACCAAAGCCTGCACTAAAAATAACCCTGAAGACCTTCCAAGATGCTGAAGTGCCCGCTTACGGGTTTCATGGAGTAGCTGATGCCTTTCTGTGTGTCAGCTAGTGCCCAGCCTGCGCTCGGTGACTGATCTTTTGTCTGGGACTTGGAGTGATTTCTTAAGGCCGGTTTCACTGTTCTCAAGTAATTGCAGCGATCCGTAACGTTGCCTGTTGTCATTTGTAGTACTTCTGTGTCTAAACAGTTCAGAGTAACCAGGACGCAGGTTATCCACACGTGTACGTCGTGCATTCTCCGTGTGAGATGCGAGCGCCAGGTACCGAGTGGCGTGTTCATAACAGAATGTTAACCCCGTCTCGTGTTTTCGTAACACAGATTCAGCTTTGTACTAACACAGGTTTGATTTTTTTCCTACCCGCTGCCTGCCTTCTAAAACGTTTCGGTGACAGAAGCAGGAGCCGTTGCTTCCTTTACAATAACCGAATGCCGTGGAATGCCATGGATATGACACCTGCCCTTTGTGGGGCTCTCACCCGAGGATTAGACCGTGCCCAGGGATCTGAGCTTTTTACATACAATGCACAGCTGTGATATAAAGAGCCTTTTGAAAGGGAGGCTTGGCAGCTTTCCCAGAAGCTAACTGAGGGGTCCGTTTGTGCCTTACCTGTGATTAATTCTTTTCCGTTTGTATTTGCAGTGGAAGGACTTGAGCCCGGCACTAACAATACCCATTTTGTTACGCAGTTCACTGCCTCTAACTGTATCTCCAACCTCTGGAGCTTCCCTACCTTTGCAACTGTTGACTAATATTAATTAAATGTATGCTGCTTAATCATCTAGGAGTGACCCCCTAAAGTGGCATTTGATCAGTTTTGAGGCAGCTGGCAAAAGTGAATTATGCGAGAGGGCCGTAGCGGAAACACCTAGGCGAGGACGGAAAAGGGTCAGAGAGGCGGCGAAGAAAGCCTCGCAGAGTTTGAGTGCTCAGGGCTGGAATTCTGCAAAAAGCCCTCTCTGTTGATTCACTCTTTATCGGCTCTTCCTGGGAAGAGGGGAGCATAAACAGAGGAATAATTCAAGGGTATCCCAGCGTGTTGTGGAAGGAAGGTCATGGATGAGTCTCCAGTGGGCTCAGGTATCCTGAGACTCTGCCACTGCTGGAACAGCTGCAGAGGACCGTGGGTGCAATGGGTGACTGGAAGCAGCGCTTCTGCTGCTCTGCATTTAGCAGAGCTGGGTCCCCCCAGCATCCTCAGGACCAAGGAGAGAAAAGGCACCTTTGCCAGTGCCCCTGGTACCTGGGCAGCATGGTTTCTCTACTTGGGTGCAGAGAGATGTGTATTAACAGGCAGACACCGAGCCCAGAAGAAGTAGTGTGATTTTTTTCTGCTTAACATGGTGAGCTTTTGTTTTTGAGGCTTTGTGGTAGAGGAATTTGAGGGCCAGGCACATTTAGGTTAAAATGACATAAATGGGGCTGAGCTGCTGAGGGTGACAGCAATAGAAGGAAAACCCAAAGTCCTGCTTGGGATTTCAGAGGCAAAGAAAAGCAGCCCAACTTGTTACTGCTGTAGAGGGCAGCCACATGGAGGCGGTGGCATATCTGCAGGCCAGCAAGGAGAACTGGCAGTCCAGAGAGATGTGGTGTGGGAATGGGAGAGCCTATGAAGAAGAGGCAGCTGAAGCAAAGTGTGGCCAGAGAAAAAACAAAACCTTAGCCTAACTGCTGAATCTGCCCTGAGTTTCCCCCTTGAGAGTTTGGAGCATAGTCACCAAGATGACACATACTTTCCACAGGTACTGGAGAAAACTGGCTGTGTATTTCACAGCTGTGTCCAGTACCCTGGTAGGACCACATCACAGAATAGCTAGGCTGGGTAAGCTGGAGTGGAGCAAGCACTCTCAGGGTGTGTGCTGAAGTCTGGAGGAACTTTTCCTGAGTCCTGCCACAGACCTTCATCAGATGGACATTCAGGAAAAAATACCCCTGCGCTCCTCACCCAGGTCTTCACCTCTTTTCAGATCAATCAGCTAGTCATCTCTGCTCCAGCAACTTGAAAACCTTCAGCTTTGCTTCAAAAGGATTTATGAATTCCCCTCGCAGTTCAAGCGCATTCACCGGGAGTGGGGAATTCCTTTAGATCTCTGCTGAAGAATGCTTTTAAGTCAGGAGACCGCTTGTATCTACAAAACAAAGTTGCTTGCTCACGGACCAACTCTCTGCTGGAAGCACCATCTCCCTCAGAAGATTCGCTGTTGTTCTCTGGTCCCTCTTGCCTATCTGTAAACTAGCCCATGGCTAAGTAAATATTTTTATTATATCCTATGCCAGGCTTTCTTCCCTCTCCCACAGCAGATGATGTGCATCGGCTCCCTTTGGCTGTGAATGAACGCCCATGTCTGAGAGGAAGCTGGCCTGACGCCAGATCTCAGCCTCGCACATCCTGGCACAACGTTTCCCAACACCAGGCTGCAGCAAGAAAACAAACTTCGGTTTGCTCCTCCGGTGTTAATATCGCCGCCCGCAACTGCTCCAGCGAGCTCTTACAGCTGTTCTGTCACAGTCAGCTGGTAGGGTGGTAGGATAAACAGAGAAGAATTATGCAGCTTGGTGCTTAAAAGGGTTGGACGTAGTGACGAGGGCGGCTTCTGAGCTTCCTGGCACGGGCACTTTGTGAAGGGGAAGGCTGACCAGGCTGGACATGTCCTTCTCTCCGCCAGAGCAATGCTGGTGCCCCAGGTTGTGGACTCTTGCAGTTGTTCCCAGTTACTTCCCAGGCAGTCCAGCTCAGCCTGCTCCAAGAGTAGGATTTGGCTTAAAGAAGCCAATTTTTTTTCCCAGCCATCCAGCTGCAGGTAACAAAGCATCCCTTTTCCGTCTCCCCTTCGCTGCCTCTTTCTGCTTGGTTTATTGGGAAAGCCAGCAGAGGCTCTGCGGGGAGCAGACGCAGGGCCGCAGCCCTGCGAGCTCGGCTGCGTGCGGGCGGTGTGGGAAGCGGGCTTGCTCTGCTGTCATAGCTCGCGGCTCCCCTCCCCGTGGCTCGGAGAGAAAGCTTCCTGCTGTTTGTTAGCCACGACTCTTAATGAGCACATGCTTCAGATTTTTTGGTCTTTTTGGTGGCCTGCGTTGTTAAGTATTTAATGTTATCGACAGAAGCCAAAGGTCTCCAACCTCCTCTCTGCCAAATGAGAGCTGTGTCCTGCGTTGGAGCTCTGAAGCTCTGCAGCACATCGAGCCACTGGTCTGATGGCCTTGCTTTCTTTGATGCATCAATCCTAAGGTCTCTTTTCTCTTTGTCCCATCTCTGTTCTGTGTCTTAGAGTTTTTAAGCATCTCTCATGTCAACGTATCCCATCTTGAGCTAATTAGACCTTAGTTTACGTCAGGTTTTTCACAGGCTTCCAGCCAGTCAGTGGCAAGGTGGCTTTATAATGAGCATGTCTACACACCACAGGGTTCGTGCCCCGTTGGTGACCCAGGGAGCTGGCAGCACCTCGCCCGTGTAGGCAGCCTCCCATGGGGTTGTCCGCGTGTGTGACCCATTCATCATGCTGGTTGGAGTTAAGAGCGGTGATCCCCTTCTCGCTGGGAGGTTGATACCCAGACTTTCCGTCAGCGCATTCCCATGGGCCCCCCTGGAAGGAGGAGATGCGTTGTCTTTATTGACGTATCCGTGTGCTTTTGCAAAGCTATTGCCCAGGTGCAGCTGGGGCGGGGACTGGTGAGTTCATGGACCCAGTAAAACCGCAGTGACAGGCGGGACCTCTTCACCCCAGCAGATTCGAGAGGGAGCTGCCAGTGGCTGTCGTCT
>Ga0181612_146478_pt1 | contig 20273 bp, 15 predicted proteins | sample HoacroProtozoa21_FD_119630 | JGI IMG/M metagenome (GOLD analysis project Ga0181612, IMG submission 119630) | Hoatzin crop microbial communities from Cojedes, Venezuel. Combined Assembly of Gp0051906, Gp0051904, Gp0051908 | reverse complement strand
TGTCCAGAAGATGGAGCCGCGGTGAGCCATCACTGCATACAAGGGCACATAGTCACGCACCTTGGCCATCGCGTCTGAGATGACAGACACCTCAATCTTGCGGGCATCGGTGTTCTCGTTAGTGAACTGCTGTTCATCATCACATGATGTGAAGGTCGAGAGTGCCACTGCACTCAACAAACCTACTCGAACAAGATTTTTAAACATAAATAATTGAGTATTAATGATTAATATTAGTGTGGAATTAAATTATTTCTTCGTTTCGTTTGCTTTTTCTTGCTTGACAAGATATTGCTCCTCGCGATAGGTCAGACCCATGAACAGGATCGCAATGATGCAAGCGCCAATGAGCAGGATAAACGTCCAGTCCCAGCCAGCGTTCTCGGCCACATAGCCAATCACGATGTTGGCAAGCAGGGCGGTACCCAGCACATAGCCCATGAAGCCCGTCAGACCCGCGGCGGTGCCAGCGGCATTCTTGGGAGCCAGGTCCAGAGCCTGCACACCCACCAGCATCACGGGACCATAGATGAGGAAACCGATGGCGATGAGGCAGCCAATCACAACATTGATGTTGTCAAGGTTCTGCCAGTAAACCACAATCACCAGCGCAACCAGCGCCATGAACAGGATGGTGGGCAACGCGCGACGGCCATGGAACACATGGTCGCTGAGCCAACCACAGATGATGGTGCCAGGAATGGCGGCAATCTCATAGGCAAAGTAGGCCCAGCCGGCACTCTTGATGTCGATGCCCTTCTCGGTCAGGATGGTCGGTGCCCAGTCCAGACAACCATAGCGCACCATGTAGATGAACGCATTGGCCAGCGCGATGTACCACAAGAAGCGGTTTGTGAGTACGGTCTTGAAGATTTCCTTGGTCGAGAGCACTTCCTCGCTCTTCTCGCTATAGGTCTTGGCATAGTCGTTGCGCCACTTCTCGATAGCGGGCAGACCACACGACTGGGGCGTGTCGCGTATCATGCAATAGGCAATGATTGCAATCAGGATGGCGACAGCAGCCGGGAAGGCAAACGTGCCAATCAAGAAGTAGTAGTCGCTCTGCTGGCCATAGAACCACGAGCCGAACCACATCGCGCCATACACCGCCATGGGACCCACCAGGGCACCACCAACGTTGTGGGCACAGTTCCAGAACGACATCCACGTGCCGCGCTCCTTGATGCTGAACCAGTGGGTCATCACGCGACCACACGGAGGCCAGCCCATGCCATTAAACCAGCCCACCAGGAAGTTGAGCACGGCCATCAGCACGATGGCTGCCGACTTGTGCTCGGCGCCCAGCCACTGGATGGGGACAATCATGAACAACATGGAAATGGCGGCACAAATCAAGCCCAGGGGCAAGAACTTGCGCGCATCGCTGCGGTCGCTGATGCTCGCCATCAAGAACTTGGAGAAGCCATAGGCGATGGCGTTCATCGACAGCACAACGCCCAGCTCGCCCTTCTCGAAGCCAAACGGCGCCAGCATGGGAATCGCCATCGAGAAGTTCTTGCGGACAATGTAGAAACCAGCATAGCCAATGAAGATGCCCAGGAACACCTGCCAACGCAGGCTCTTGTAGCGGGCATCGGCCTTGGGACCGGTATGCTCAGCCTTATAGGCTGGAGGAGCTAGAAAGTTTGACATAACAAATTAGTTTTTTATTTGGTTAATAATAGTATTGTCTTTATTGATTGTCGTTGTTATTACATCCCGTTGAGGCGGCGTGTCGCCTCCACATCCAGGGCGTCGGCAAGCACGCTGATGGGGTTCTGCACCGGCAGGCCGGTGGACATCTCGATTTGCCACTTGCAGGTCTCACAGTCGGTGGTCACCGCCTCGACGCCAGCTGCATGGATGTCGTTGAACAGCGTCGCGCCGATGGCTTGAGAACGCTCATAGTTCTCCTTCTTGAAGCCATAGGTGCCCGCGATGCCGCAACAGTTCTGTTCCAGCACGTGCAGCTCCAGCCCAGGTATCATGCGCAGCAGCTCGATGCTATAAATCGCCCACCCCATGCGTTGCATGTGGCACGCGGTGTGATAGGCCATGCGGCGGTGATAGTCGGGGCGGAACGCCAGTTTCACCTTGCCCTCGTCCACCAGGTTGTAGATGAAGCGTGTGGCGAGCATCAGGCTGTCGCGCACATCGCTCGTGTCGATGCCCAGCACGTGCTGATACTCGTCGCGCATGTTGTAGGTGCAGCTGCTGCTGGTGGTGAGCACCACGCGGTGGTCGATGGTGCCACTCTTGCGTATCGACGCCACGTTGGTCTGGGCCTGACGGCGGGCCTGCTTGTATAGCCCGTTAGCAACCAGTGCCACGCCACAGCATTTCTCCTTGTCCAGCAGGTGGACACCCCATCCCACGGCGTTCAGCACCTTGACCAGGTCCTTGCCCAGCTGCGGGTAGTTGTAGTTGACATAGCAGCCGTGGAAATAGCTCACATGGTGCTGCATGGCATCCTGGGCGTTGGCGGCATGGCGCTTGAACCACGTCGTGAAGCGGGTGCCGCTGTAGGCGGGAAAGGTGCGGCGCTTGTCGATGGACATCACGCCGTCCATGATGGCCTTGACGGGCTTGAGCCCCAGGGTCATGTTCACCACGGGGGCCACCAGTGTGGCCATGCTCCCCACCACGTCGGTGTTGGACAGCATGGTGTCGCGCAGGCTCGCGCGGTGGTTGCCGTTGCAGGTCATGCGGGCGCGTTGTATCACGTCGGCGATGTTCACGCCGCTGGGGCATGCCACCTCACAACGCTTGCAGTTGAGGCACATCTTCAACGCCTTGTCAAAGAATTTGGGGTCTTTCAGGCGATAGCGCTCGCCGTCAGGGCCTGCCTGCTTGGGCCCGGGATAGTCGGTCGTGACAGCGGCAACTGGGCAATACACCGTGCATATCGAGCACTTGGTGCACTGCTCAAAGTTGTTCTCGCTAATGCTGCACATTTGCATTTTTTCAGCCATATCCCTTTTTCTAAATAATCATCAATCAAATCTTATCTTGTAGTCTTTTCAATTTCTCATTGGCGTGTCCCGATGTTCACTGTGCGGGTCACTTGTCGGGGGCTAGACGGTGGGCGACTGCCAGCGCCGTCAGCAGCGACACGCCGGTGCCATCGCCCATCTTGACAGGGTCGTGGCCGCTCAGCACCGTGCCGATGCCCCACAGGTTGCTCACGGGCTTGCCGTCCTTGAGGCAATGCAGCGCGTCGTCGGTGGCGACACCATAGCTCATGTAGGCCTGGGGCTGCATGAACCCAAATTGGGTCCATTGCTCACGGTCGGCGGCGGCATCCATGTCCAGACCCATGACGGGCTCATAGATGTGCTCATAGTCCGCCACCAGGCCCTTGCTCAAGAAGGAGCCCGTGGCGAGCACATAGTTGTCTGCCCGCAGCGGCATGTCACCCAGCTTGCTGGTGGTGATGCCTTGCAGCTGGCCGCCCTCGATGGTGCCGCTCACGGCGCTGTCACCCATCAGGTACAGGCCGCCCAGCATCTGGAAGTAGTGGCGCAACTGGGCGTGCATGCGCGCCCCGCTCACCGACGGCGGCAGCGTCGCCACCAGGCGCAACGGCTTGTTGACCATCGCCGCGAGCTCGCTCACCGTGTCGTCGTCGTTGAGGTTGAGCACGCTGGGCAGCAGCACCGCCTGGGCGTCGCCTGCCAGCCGGTTCACCTCGTCGGCGACACGTTGCAGCGCGTTGCGGCTCACCAGACGCTTGGCAATGCTCGTGGCACGCATCTCGCTGGGGCTGCGGCGCAGTGCCGTCAGCTCGTCGGTGGTGAACTCGTGCACGTCCACCTTCATGCCCAGCTTGCGCAATCCGTTCACCAGCATGCCCACGGGCTGGTCCAGGAACCCCCTGATGCCCATGACCGCCACGTGCTGCCATGGCAGCGCGTGCAGGTCATCGATGCGCACATGGTCGTCAAGCGTCAGCCACGCGGGCTTGGCAACGCCCATGGGGGTGATGCGCCAGTGGTTGGCGGTGGGGGTGCCGCTCATCTTGATGCCGGCGTCGGCCAGCAGCTGCTGGGCCTGGCGGGCAAGCGCCTCGATGGCGTCGGTGCCCACCTTGTGATAGGGATGGCTGGCGGGCAGTTGTGACAGGGCTTCCAGTGGCTTGTCCACCGTCTGGCCGTCAACGTTGCCCAGCAGCTCCATCGACCCGCCGTTGAAGTGCAGCAGGCTTTGTCCGCTCGACACGATGGCCACGCGCTGTCCGCGGCGTGCCAGTGCGATGCCGCACGTCAGGCCACTCAGGCCGCCACCCATGATGATGGTGTCTTTTCTCATTGCACGTCCTCCTTTCTGGCTGTCGCCACCTGGTCCAGTCCACACAGCCCCTGATAGATGGTGGCGGTGAGCTGTGCCTCGCGCAGGGTGTCGCCCCATGCCACGGGCCTCATGCCTTTCCAACGCTCGTTCAGGAAGTCGGCCAGGTCGTCCTGGGCGCGTGCCACATCGTGGTTGAGGTCGCCCAGCACGCTGGCGGCGCGGCATGAGCACAGCTTGCCCTGGCAGGTGCCCATGCCCACGCGTGTGCGCCGGCGCAGGTTCACCAGGTTGTGCACGTGCAGCTCGTTGACGGCATATTTTATCTCGCCCACGGTCACGCCCTCACATTCACACACCAGGGCGTTGTCCACATCGTCGGTGCTGGCAATGTGTGCCGCCAGGGTGCCGTGGCGTCCGGCGGCAGCGCGTTGCCCAAAGCTGTATTTATTCTTATTGTTGTTGGTTTGTTCTCGGGTGGTGTCTGTCGTGTCTTCGGACCCTGGCAGCGGCGTGGTGGCGGTCACACACGCGGTGGTGTTGCCCAGCTTGCGGCAGGCGGCGTCGGTCACCACCTCGGCCATCAGGCGATAGGTCATCATCTTGCCGCCGGTGATGGTCAGGAACCCCTCCAGGCCGTCGCGGGTAGAGTGGTCCAGGCACACGATGCCGCGGCTGATGCTGCGGCCGCTGGGGTCGTTGTCGCTCGCCACCAGGGGACGCACGCCGGCATAAGCGCGTATCACGCGCGTCGTGGACAGCGACGGGGCCAGCTTCACGCCCTCGCGCAGCAGCACGTCAACCTCCTGCGCTGTCACGCGCATGTCGTCAACGGTCTCGAGGGGCACGCGGTCGCTGGTGGTGCCTATCACGCACACCGTGTCGTCGGGCACCAGGATGTCGGCGTTGGCGGGCTTGCGGCAGCGGTTGATGACCATGCGGTTCACGCGGTGGCCAAAGATGAGCAACGCGCCGCGCGACGGGAACAGGTTCACCGTCACTCCTGCCATCTGGGCAATGCGCTGACCCCAGATGCCACTGGCGTTAATCACCACCTGGCTGTGCACCTCCACGTGTTGGCCCGTGCGCTTGTTGAGCAGCTTCACACCGTTCACGCGGCCCTGGCTCACGATGATGCCCTCCACCTCGTGATAGTTGAGCACCTCGGCTCCGTGCAGGCGGGCATCCATCAGGTTGGCCATCGTCAGCCTGAAGGGGTCTATCGACGCGTCGGGGATGCGCACCGCGCCCGTCAGCTCGGGGTTCACGGCAGGCTCCAGCACGCGCGCCTCGGCGGGGTCGATGATGTCCGCGCGGATGCCGGCTCGCTGGCACGCCTCCACAAACGTCTGCTGATAGCCCAGGTCGTCCTCGGGCAGCGTGATGAACAGGCCGTCGGTCTCTTCAACACAGTGACGCGCGATGCGGCGCAGCGTCATGTTCTCCTTGATGCACTCGCTCGCGCTCTCGCCGTCGGTCACGGCATAGCGCGCCCCGCTGTGCAGCAGGCCGTGGTTGCGTCCGGTGGCTCCCGTGCTGTAGTCGTTGCGCTCCACCAGCAGGACACTCAGTCCGCGCAGGGCGCAATCGCGTGCCGTGCCGGCGCCGGTGATGCCGCCGCCAACAACTATCACGTCATACTCCTTTTTATAAATGTCGTTCGTTACCATGTGATGATTGATTGTGGTTACAGGTAGCAAAATTAATAAAAAGTTTTAACAACACTGCCCTCGGCACCTCTTCCCGTTCGTTCGGGTGATTTTGGTTAATCATGAGAGACACGAATTAGTTTCGCTGCAAAGGTATATCCTATTTTTTAACTGGCAAAATTTTTTCGCAACTTTTTTAAACAAAATTTAATATTGATATTATAAAGCGTTGAAATTCAGTGATTGTTTGTTTTGCAACGGCATGGCTTTCTGTTTGGCGATGGTTGAAAAGCGAATTTTTCGTGTTTCGTTTGTTGCAATTTTGTGACATTTTTGGTTTCGATTGCGTTTCATTTGCACTTTCGTTTTTGTCGTGCCTGACACGTTTTTTGCACGTTTTTTTGGCAGTTTCACTTTTTGTGCTTACCTTTGCGGCATCAAAACAAAACCCCACTAATTGCGATTGAACCATGACCAAGGAACAACGCCACAACATCATCATGGAGACGCTCATGAAGCACGGCTCGGCTCAAGTCGCCGACCTGGTAGCCCTGCTGAACGTCTCGTCGGTGACGGTGCGCAAGGACCTCACCGAGCTTGAGAAGCGCGACCGCTTGTATCGCAGCCATGGCAGGGCGGTGCTCATCAACCCCTACATCAACAACCGCTCGGTCAACGAGAAAGAGAAACTCGCCACCGACGAGAAGCATGCCATCGGGCGGGCAGCCGCAGCGCTCATCACGCGCGACGACAGCATCGTCATCGCCAGCGGCACCACCATGCACGCACTGGCGCGGTGCATCGTGCCGGTGCACAAGCTCACCGTCGTCACCGCCTCGCTGCCCGTGAGCCAGATGCTGGCGCAGAACGAGAACATCGACATCATCCAGCTGGGCGGGATGCTGCGACACAGCAGCCTGTCGGTCGTCGGCGAGTACAGCGAGCTCATCTTGCAGCAGTGCTCCTTCTCCAAGCTCTACCTGGGCGTGGACGGCATCGACTTTGAGTATGGCATCACCACCACCGACATGCGCGAGGCAACTCTCAACCACAAGATGATGGTGGCGGCGCACAAGACCATCGTCCTCGCCGACAGCAGCAAGTTTGGAAGGCGTGGCTTTGCCAAGATTGGCGACATGGACACCGTGGACACCATCATCACCGACGCCGGCATCACGCCCGGCGACGCCGCACGCATCGAGGACCTGGGCATCGAGCTCATCATCGCCTCCTGACCCCCCAAGACATAAAACATACATGAATTTGGGTTTCACACAGATGCCACAGATTTTTCACAGATTTTTTATTTCACAGATTTTCTAGATAGCACAGGGGCATTAGCTCATGCGAATTGGCTCGAATTTAGGACACAAGACACGCATTATTTTGCTCTGGATGACGTACTCATAACACAAAACACATTAAAAAAACACAAAACACACCATTTTTATCCTTTTCACTCGAATTGACTCGAATTTTTAGGCGCGAATTGACTCGAATTATTTTTTTGTAGAAATTAGAGTTAATTTGTGTTTTTAATTCGTGTAAATTAGCGTGAATGTGTCAATCCCAGGCGAAAAAGTAGAGCCAATTAGCGTGTGAAATTAAATCCGCTCAATCTGCTCAATCCGCGTGAGCTAATGCTGCCGTGTCATCTAGATAATCTGTGTAATAGAAAATCTGAGTTTAATCTGTGTAATTTGTGTGAAACGTATAATCAGTGTGGAACGGGGATGGAAACCCTATCTCGTTGGGTAGGGGGACGGTAACAACGTGTGCAAACGTTTGCACAAATTTTTTAGACATTTTTCGGTAGGCTTCTCATTTTTAATAAGCTATTGACATTATTTTTGTCCCACTTTTGACCACTGTTTGTGGCTCAATGACCAAAATATAGCTTAAACTTCAATTAACAATTCATTAATATTTCACACAGTACATTGCAAATCTAAAAAACAATGAAAAATGTAAAATTTCTAAGCAAAATGACACTGAGGGCGTGCGCCCTGCGGTGGTGCGTGCTATTAGCCGCACTTGCAGTCGCCGCACCACAGCTGCTGGCCACCACCTACACCGTGGCGGGAACGCCTGCTGCATTGCTGACAACGGAATGGAGCGTTACTCAAACGTCCAACGACATGTCGCAATATGGCAGCACGACCAATTATTACTTGATCAAGAGCGGCACTCTCTCAACGGGTACTACTTATTATTTCAAGGTTGCACTTGACCACGCATGGACTACCTCTTATCCGAGCGATAACTACGGTTACACTGTGCCTTCAAATGGCACTTACACTGTAGTTTATCGATTCAACACCAACGGCAACAGTGTTTCTCTCACAGGCCCGTTTAGCAGCTTGACTGTTGCAGGTAGTGACACCCAGGCGCTGGGCAGTTCCACATGGAATGCAACAGTTACCGACAACGACATGACCAGCAGTGATGGTATTACTTACACGCTGACCAAATCTGGCGTGACCTATTCGGCAGCTGGTTCATACGAGTGTAAGGTTGTGGCAAATCACACTTGGGATAACTCTGCCTCTTACCCGTCTTCTAACAAGTCGTACACCATCAACGAGGCTGGCACCTATGACGTGACCTATAGCTTCAACGTGATTACGCAAGAGGTTTCCATTACCGCTACCAAGAGCAGCAGCGAGGAGACCGAGACTTACGATTACACTTTCTACGTGCGCAGCGATAACGTTACGCCTTATTTGTACGCTTGGACTGGCGACACAAAGCTGTTAGGCGACTGGCCTGGCACTCAGGGCTTAACCACTGAGACCATCAATGGTTACACCTACTACAAGTTTACCTGCTCGAGCACCTCTAAAACAGTTAGTGTCATCGTTAACAACAACAACGGCACTCAGACAAATGACTTGACGACCACCGAAGGCACCTACACCTACTACATCACCTTCGATACCAACAGTCCATCGAGCTCTACGCTCAACACCGAGCCCGATGAGGCTGAGGAGACCCACACCTACACCTACAACATCTATGTGCGCTACACGGGCAGCGGCACTGCTTACCTGTGGGCTTGGGACGATGATCAGAACTACACTGGCGGCACATGGCCTGGGACCAAGTTAACCGATTTGACAACCGAGACCATCAACGGTTACACCTATTACAAGCTGACTGTTGAGAGCACTTACTCTACCCTGGACGTTATCCTGAATGAGGGTAGCGGAAACGGTCAGACCGAGGACATTAGTATTAACGGTGTGGCTGATGACAGCGTGGATTGCTACTTCACCTATGAGGGTGGTAGCACTTACACCATCGGCGACGAGCCCGATGAAGAAGAAACCACCTACACCTACACGTTCTACGTGCGTACCACGGATGGTACCGTGCCTTACTTGTACGGCTGGAACACTAGCAATGACAGTGAGAAACCGTTTGGCAGTTGGGCTGGTACCCAGGGCTCGACCACCGAAACTATTAATGGTTACACTTACTACAAGTTCACTTGCACGACAAGTGCAGCCCAGTTGGGTGTCATCGTTACCAACAACAACGGTAGCAACCAGACTGGTGACTTGACGACTACTAAGGGCGTTTACACTTACTACATCACCTACAGCACGAGCACTGCATCGGACGTTAAGATTCATACCAGCCCCGACGTACAGGTCAAGACGGGTATGTTCTTGATTGGTAACAGCTCGGATTGGGCTGCCGACGAGGGTACCGAGATGACCGACAATGGCGATGGTACCTATACGCTGACCAATGTGTTGCTGCAAGCCAACTACGAGTTTGCTTTCTCGACCAAGCTGGGTTGCAACAGCGAAGACTGGACCACGATGAATAGCGGACGTCTTGCCAGCACTGGCACTAGCCATTGGGCCGTGAAAGACGAATACCTGATGGGTACAGCGATGAGCTATACGACTTACGACTCAAATGATGACAATCACAACTGGTATGTGACCGCCAATGGTTATTACAACATCACGGTGGACACCAACAACGGTACGGTGACCATCACTTCAGTATATGACCTGTTATACATCGGCTATGGCGTAGACTGGTCGTGGGATAACGCGTTGCAGATGGGTACCACTGATGGTAAAACTTATCAGGCAACCGTTACCTTTGCAAATGGCGACTACTTCCAGTTCTCAAAGGATAAGACCAGCACTCTCGAATCCTTGTATGGTGCAACCGAGAATGGCTATGAAATCAACGACATCAGGCTGAATGTTTATCAAGACCTGGTTGCACAAACTACCAACAATTTCAAGTTCACTGCACCGACTGGTGTTTACATCGTGATTGCTGTTCCCAGTGAGGGTAAGGTCAAGGTGATGAGGACTGCCTACGGCGACACAAAGACCCCGACCAAGATTTACTTGCAGCAGACCAGTAACGTGACGCTGAATCCTACTGGTGGCACGTTCCAGAACAAGACAGTGAGTGGCGCCCGTGGTGGTATCTACGCCTGGAACACGCTGAACCTTGCGGAATGTAATGGTACCACTTACAGTAAGAGTGATAATGGTCCCACCAACTACACCTACAGTGGCGAGGTTGGTACCAACTTTAATGGCAATGCAGCAGGCGACGATGGAGTCAATTACAAGGGCGATGGCTACTTGAAGGACTTGAACGACACCATCACCGCCGATGGCAAGAAGTGGTGGGCATGGAGCGTGAGCAACGCTATCTGTGAGTTCTACTTTATCCGCAGCAACCAAACCGACTTAAAGTCGCAGATGATCATGCGCCGCGCTGGTGAGGTGTGGCTGACCTGGATTGACGAGAACGCAAAGGCTAACCGTCAGACTGGTGCTGAAGAAAACGACAGCTTGCAAGACGTGACGCGCACCTACTACGCCGTGAGCGCTAACGGTGTTGCCGATTGCTGCCAGATGCTGGAGGGTCACTATTATGTTTACTACACCAACACCACTGGTTGGCCCTCGGTTTATTGCTATGCATGGAACGATGATGGCAGCGTCACCTCTTCGTGGCCTGGTAACCTGTGCACGTTTGTTGGTTACGACGACGATGGTTACGAGGTATGGCTGTATGACTTCGGTTTGATTAGCGAGTTGGGCGACAATGTCCCCACCGGTATAATCTTTAACAACGGTAAGGGCGTTAGCGATGACTTAAAGCAGCAGACGGGTGACCTGCCGTTCAGCAACGGTGGTTGCTACGACTATCTGGGTCTCATCTATCTGGGTCACTCGCTGGGTAACATCATCAACCACGGTATTGTCAAGGGTCCCAAGTACACCGTCGAGGACGATCTGGTTGGCGTTTACTACGACAAGAACGCTGTGACCAAGATTGAGGCTTATAACGAGGAAACGGGCAATACCGACACGTACTACAGCATCGGCGCCCTGTATGCCAAGGATCTTGACCTCTATTCTGGCAAGTCCAAGCAGCCCGCTGGTACTACCGACTATGTTTATGACATCTGCGCTCATGAGGTTAGTGACACCTATCCTGGTGGCTCGCAGATTCAGCCTTATCGTACCGAGTATGATCAGAGTAACTGGGTGAAGATTGTGCTCTCTCCCAACTTTACAAACGTGAGGGAGATGCTCAATGTCGAGGTTGATACATCCAAGATTGGTGATAGTTTCGTCTACGATCAAGTGAACGGTATCGAGTCGAACAGCGCGAATTTTAATGGTAAGACCTATCTGGAGCGCTTTGTTGGTCACATCATTCCTGCCAAGTCGATGTCAGGTAACTTGATGAACAACGTCAATCCAGAAATGCACATCACCAACATTGGTCGCGTGGGCGACGCATATGACTACGAGAAGAACGTGTACATTACGGGTCACTTCAATGACACCATCATCTACACCTACACTCACAACGAGTGGAATCCTGGCACCTATAAGGGTTGCTACCGCACCGAGCCCATCATGCGTGATTCGTTGAATGCTAATGGTGATACGGTTTACTATAAGGGTGTGCCAATCAAGGTTGTTGACAGTGTAAGGATTGTTGATGGCGAGTTGTACAAGATGTTCTATGTGGCTCCCAAGCCTCAAGAGGTAGCTTACATCACGTGGGCAGTCTATGACAACCTGGAGCTCAAGGAATCTAACAGCCAACAGTACAGTCTAATGGGTACTAATGAGTTGCAGGAAGAGCCCAAATATCCTGGTGCATTCTATGGTCCCATGAACTGGAACCGCACTGGCTTCTTGTGGGATGGCTCTAATGTGGCTAATCTTAGTGATACCACTTATGCATGGGGTACCACCTACGGGCCTTATAGCAACGGCTATGCACAGTATGGCGCATTCAAGGTGAACTGGTCCCTGTACGAGGGTATGGGTGCGAACAACTGGTATGACGAGACTGGTAGTGACAAACTTCCGTGGTACAAGGTCTTCAAGCCTGGCCAGGCTTACAAGATTGTTGCTATCATCCGCTATGCATTCGACGATGCTTACAATGGTGACAATACCGTTTATGAGTATGAGCCTGGTGTTTATGGCGCCGATGACACGAGCGAGAATCCGGATGTCAGTTCCAATAGCGACCACGTGTTCAACGCGCCGCGTCGCAGCAACACGACTTGGCTTGACATGCAGCACGTTCCTTACGACGGTCTGGCTACCAGCAAGCTGATTGTGTTCCCCATCTTGGGTTCAAGTGATGACACCAACGGTGCTGACATCGGTAACGTGACCGTTGTTGAGGAGGTTAAGGTTACTCCGACGAGCAAGGACATCGTTAGCGTGCGCTACTACAACCTGATGGGTATGGAGAGCAGCAAGCCGTTCGAGGGTCTGAACATCATCGTGACGACCTACAGCGACGGCAGCCGCACGAGCCAGAAGGTTCTGCGCTAATCGCTCGCGCTAGAAACTACAGACAATAAAAGGGGGAGCCGCGCCACACCATGTGCCGCGGCTCCCCTATTTCACACAGATACCACAGATTAACTCACAGATTTTCTATTACACAGATTTACAACACAAAACACACTGAATAAGACACAAAACACACATGAACTTGGGTTTCACACAGATTGCACAGATAACCACGGATTTTCATTACGCAGATTTTCTAGATAACGCAGGAGCACTAGCTCACGCAGATTGGGCAGATTGAGCAGATAACTTTTTACACGCTAATTGGCTATCTCACGCGAATTTTCACGAATTTAAAAACACAAATTAACTCTAATTTCTATAAAAAAATAATTCGAGTCAATTCGCGCCTAAAATTCGTGCCAATTCGAGTGAAAAAATGTGTGTTTTGTGTGTTTTCAGTGTGTTTTGTGTCCTAAATTCGTGAAAATTCGCGAGAGAGGCAAAGCCACCGTGCCATCTAGAAAATCTGTGTAATAAAAATCTGTGAAAAATCTGTGTCCTCTGTGTGAAACATATAATCAGCGTGAGGTGAAAAATCTGTGGGGGACGAGAGGGTGGTGGAGCAAAAAAGTTGTACCTTTGTGGCCATGTTAGAAGAAGAAAACAACACGATGAGAGGCAACGTGTGCGTGTTCGGCGCGAGCAGCGCCCGCATCGATGCCGCCTACATCGACGCTGCCCGCGAGCTGGGCGCACTGCTGGCACGCGACGGCTGGCGATGTGTGAACGGCGGCGGTGCCGTGGGACTGATGGGTGCCGTGACCGACGGAGCGATGGACGCCGGCGGCGCGGTGCGCGGTGTCATCCCCAAGTTCATGGTTGACAACGGGTGGTGCTATGACCGTCTGGAGGATGTGGTCATCACCGCCGACATGCACCAGCGCAAGGCGATGATGAGCGAGATGGCGGATGCCGTGGTGGCGCTGCCAGGCGGCGTGGGCACGCTGGAGGAGCTGCTCGAGACCATCACGTGGCGTCAGCTGGGCCTGGTGGGCTATCCAGTGATTGTGTTGAACACGCGGGGCTACTATGACCCGCTGCTGTCGATGTTGAGCCATGCCGTTGACGAGGGCTTCATGCGTGCGTCCCACACCGCCCTGTGGCAAGTGGTGGCGACGCCAGCCCAGGTGGTGGAGCTGTTGTCGTCGCCGGCAGCCCCGCTGGATGTCGAGAGCAAATATTGAGCCGCCATGCCTGCCGTCCGTCCGACCCTGCCTGCCCCCGCCGACACTGTGCCCACCGACACGGTGACGACTGCCAGTGCCGCCGTGGCAGACACTGTCGAGGCCTATCACGAGCCGCAATATCTTGACGGTTTTCCCACGCCGCGAGCCGATGGCGCCACGGTGCTCAACGACGTGGCGTTGCCCGACATCGGCACACTGCCGGTGGTGGAGCAGCCCGCTGCTGGCGCGGCGTTGCCGTTTGTGCCGTCGCCGTTGCACGACACGGTGTCGATGGGTCTGCTGCTGGCGGGCCTGCTGGCGGTGCTGGTGACCTATCGCACGGGCTACAAGTACTATGAGAACCTGCTGCACTACCTGTTCAGCATCCGCCGCCGCGAGAACCTGTTTGAGGACCACACGGTGGATGAGACGCAGGTGATAGGCGCATTGACGCTCAACACGTGCATCGTGGAGGGATTTGTGATGTACTGTGCCGTGCAGTGGTGGGTGCCACGCCTGGTCCCTGGCATGCAACGTCACGTGTGGTGGTGCATCTGTGGGCTGACGGCGCTGGCGCTGGTGTTCTACTTGTTGCAGTGGGGCGGATACCGGTTGCTGGGCTATGTGTTCAGCGACAAGGTGGGTACCAAGCTGTTGCTCGACGGCTTCAAGTCGTCACAGACGGTGCTGGGCCTGGCGTTGCTGCCCGTGCTGCTGCTGTTGCTGCTCTATCCGTCCCAGGGCTGGTGGCTGTTGCCGCTGGCTGGGGTGTGCTATGCCGCGGTGCGTGTCTTGTTCATTTGCAAGGGCTTTAGGATTTTTTATAGCAATTTGTCATCGATTCTGTATTTTATTTTGTACCTTTGCGCCGTCGAAATCGTGCCTTTGGTCGTTATGGCCGGCGTAACGGTTTGGCTTTGTGGTATTTTACAGTCATAATTCCTGCCAATGGATATCAAGAAAATTCTGGTTTCTCAGCCCAGACCATCGTCTGAGAAATCGCCCTATTTTGAATTAGAAAAGAAATATGGTGTAGAAATCGTGTTCCGCCCGTTCATCAAGGTTGAGGGGTTGTCATCACGAGAGTTCAGGAAATCCAAGATTGCCATACCCGAGTATAGTGCCATCATCTTGACCGCACGCGTGGCAGTGGACCACTTCTTCAGGCTGTGCAAGGAGCTGCGCTATAACGTGCCCGACACGCTCAAGTACTTCTGTGTGAGTGAGACCATCGCCCGCTATTTGCAGAAGTATATCATCTATCGCAAGCGCAAGATATTCTATAGCGAGTCGGGACGCATCGAGGACTTGATACCCATCATTGCCAAGCATCACAAGGAGACCTACCTGATGCCTGTGAGCGACGTGCACAACGACAAGGCTGTGGTGCTCGACGCCAACCGCATCAGCTATGTCAAGGCGGTGATGTATCGCACGGTGAGCAACGACTTCAAGCCCGGCGAGCCGTTCGACTATGACATGCTGGCGTTCTTCAGCCCCAGCGGCATCAAGAGCTATGTCAACAATTTTCCTGATTATGCTCAGCGCAACGTGGTGATTGCCGCCATGGGGCAGTCCACACTGGAGGCCGCCAGCCAGGCTGGCATCGACATCCACGTGACCCCGTCGCCGCAGGCACCGTCGATGTCTGCCGCCATCGAGCAGTTCCTCAAGGCCGCGCCGCGCCTCAAGACGCTCAAGCCCGTCATCAAGGCCGACCCCAAGCCACTGCCGCCGCCCGTGGAGGAGAAACCCGTGGAGGAGGAGGAGAAGCCCGCCGCGCCCGTGCGTCGCAAGGCTCCCGCCCGCAAGACCACCACAACGTCTCGCAAGACCGCCACAACGTCGTCGCGTGGCAAGAGCACCACGACCGTCCGCAAGACGACCACCGCTGCCCGCAAGAGCACCACGTCGGCCCGCACGACGACCACCACCGCCCGCAAGGCCAGCACTACCACCAAGAAAACGACGACGACCACCACGGCCAAGAAGAAATAAACCCACCTCAATCCACCCGGGGAACACATCACAAGCCATGTCGTCGTTCACGCTGCGCAAGGGAGAGAAACTGTGCAGCCGCACGGCAGTCCAGCGGCTGTTCGGCAACGAGGGTAAATCGCTCATGGCTTACCCCGTGCGTGCCGTCTATCGCCTGCGCCCTGCCGGAGGACATCCCGTGCAGTTTCTCATCACCATCCCCAAGAAACGCATACGCCACGCTGTGGACCGCGTGACGCTGCGCCGCCGTGTGCGCGAGGCCTATCGCCTGCACCGCCACGCCGTGCTTGACGACGCCCTGCGGCACAGCGGCCAGGGTGTGGACATCGCGCTGGTGTGGGTCGCCAACGACATGGCCCCCAGCAGCGTGATTGTGCCGCGCGTGACGGCGTTGCTCACCCGCATTGCCGATGCCGCGTGCCCACCACCGCCACAGGAGGGCGAGGAGGCATGAGCAGCGTGTGGCATTGGTTCACCCGCGGCTTGTCGTGGCTGCTGATACTGCCCATCAGGTTTTATCAACGGTGCATCTCGCCGCTCACCCCGCCAGTGTGCCGGTTCACGCCCACGTGCAGCGCCTATGCTGTCGAGGCGATACGCAAGCACGGCCCGTTCAAGGGGCTGTGGCTGGCGGTGAAGCGCATTGCCCGCTGCAACCCCTGGGGTGGCAGCGGATATGACCCCGTGCCATGATTGTTGACGCTCACACCCACCGCCCCGACGCCCGTGATGCGGTCATCGCCGTGGATCCGCGCCAGTGGCATCCGCTCCCTGGGTTGTGTTATGCCGTGGGTTATCACCCGTGGAGCGACCTCACCACCCTCACAAGCGATGATTGGAGCCTGCTGGAGCGTCTTGCCGCCCACCCCCAGGTGGTGGCCATCGGCGAGACTGGCATGGACCGCACCCGTGGCGGTGACCTTGCCGTCCAGCGTGCTGCACTGGCGCGTCACCTGAGGGTGGCTCATGACCATGGGCTGCCGGTGGTCATCCACGCGGTGCGCACGTCGCGCGACGTGCTGGACTGTCGTCAGGGCGAGCGGCTGTGTGACGTGCCGCTCATCATCCACGGCATGCGCGGCAATCCCAACGTGGCGCGTGCCCTGCTTGACGCGGGTTGCGTGTTGAGCTACGGTCCCCGCTTCAATGCAGCGACTGTCGCCGCGACCCCGCTAGACCGGCTGTTGCTCGAGACCGACGATGACTGCGGCACGAGCATCGCTGCCGTCGCCACCGCTGTCGCCGCCGTGCTGCACTTGCCCGCTGACCAGTTGCTGCGTCATGCCAGTGAAAACGCCATGCGCATTTTTGCCCGCGCGCCTCTTGGCTGATTGGTGGGAAATATGTACTTTTGCGCCGATTTTTAGAAACAAGGACATCAATAAACGAAAAAGAAAGGGGAAACAAACAATGACTGAGTCAACGCGTAAGCTTGTCAAGCAAGGACAGGACCTGATTATGATTACGCTGGGCATCTTGTGCTTTGCGTTTGGGTTCACGGCATTTATCCTGCCCGAGAAGGTGGTTGTGGGCAGCGTCACGGGTCTGGCGTCGCTGCTGCATTTTGCCTGGGGCTGGAACATCGCCGTCACCTACTATGCCATCAATATCATCTTGCTGGCCATCGCCTTTCGCACGGTGGGCAAGCAGTTTGTGGTGCGCACCATCATTGGCGCGACGCTGGCGACGATTTTCTTGGGTTTTCTGGAGCCGTTGTTCCCCGAACCCATCGTCAAGCAGCAGACGTTCATGAACGTGATACTTGGAGCCGTGTTGTGCGGTTTTGGCCTGGCGGTGGTGTTCACCCACAACGGCAGCACGGGCGGCACCGACATTGTTGCCGCAATGGTGTCCAAGCACACGACGGTGTCGTTTGGCCGCACGATGATGTACTGTGACGTGCTCATTATCAGCTCGTCGTGGCTGTTGTTCCACTCGATTGACAAGATTGTGTATGGTCTCATCTATATGGTCATCTATAGCGTTGTGGCCGACCATGTTATCAACAACACGCGGCAATCGATGCAGTTTTTCATCATCAGTGACAAGTGGGAACAGATTGCCGACGCGGTGATTGCCGAGGCTCATCGCGGGTGCACTGTGCTGGACGGCATGGGGTGGTACAGCCGCCAGCCCATCAAGATGCTGATGGTGCTGTGCCGCAAGTATGAGAGCGTCACGATATTTCGCATCATCAAGTCGGTGGATGACAATGCCATCATCACCCAGGCCAACATCAACGGCGTGTACGGGTTTGGCTTTGACAAGGTAAAGGTGCGCCTGCACAACAGCAAGGAACACAAGTCGATTGACACCTCCCAGCCCCAGCCCAGCAACAATGAAGATAAATAGCTAGCCTGTCCGCAGCATCGGGAATAAAAAAAGGCAAGAGGCATCATCACCCCTTGCCTTTTTCTCTGCCGCCCGCCACATCCCCCCCAAGGGGCTGTTGTGAAAATCTAAAAAAGTATAATCCGCAAAACGATTTTTTCGCCGAACCTAAAACGAAACGGTCAAAAGTTTTGCAAATCAGGAAAACGAAACGGTCTTCAGTGATAAAAAAATAAGAGGCTTCGAAATCATTTTTTCGGAGCCTCTTTCACAAGCAGACATCAAACATTCAAATCGAACTTAACGTTCTCATCTCCTTCAAGCAGTAAACGAGTTCTTTCTATATTGTTCTGGTAAATATGAACATTTCCGAGGTTGAGTGTGATTGACTTCAAAGGTAAATCAATCTGTCGCGCCATAAGATACAAATGATATATATCAGATGGAAGTCCTAAGTTCGCATCGCTACTCCGTTGATAAGCCGAAACAACCAATTCGCCTTCATCTATCTGGAACTGCACAAGACTAAGGCAAGGAGCCTGATTACTTTCCGCTCCTGTTTCTCCAAGGAATAAAACATAATTCTTACTATTGCGTTTCTCTCGATTGATTTTATCCAAGAGCTTCGGCAACTTCTCAAAATATGTTGGATAGCTGTTAACAAGAATAGAGCCGCAATAATCCCACCAATTTATACCTGCATCGCGGTATTTTTCGATTTGCCTTTCACCTTGCATAAATAGTTGGAGTTCGCTTTTTAATTTCTTCCTTGCAATGCCGTGGCTCTCGAATATATCCAGCAGGTCGGCAGGCGTGAGAGACAGTTGCTCGTTGAGCAAGTACAAAATATCTCCTTTCCTATTGTGCTGCATCTTTCCGGATGTAAGCACTTTATCAAGTATCATGTAGTATTTGTTCATTGTTAGAAGGGTATTATTATGCCGTTCTAAGAGGCTTCGGCGTGTATAACATTATGTCTGTGTAGGTTGAACTGTAGTTTACCTGTGCATTAAACTCCACTTTCTTGCAATGCTCAAACGGATTTCCAATGGTGATGTTTCGACCAATCCATTCGCATAGTTCAAGTATTGATGACTTGTTTGACGTAAAATATATGAAATCATGCCCCTTGAGTACGTTGAGCACATCAAGGTAGTCGGCAAGTTTCCAATACATTCTATATGTAACCGTATCGGTACTGAGGTATGGAGGATCAACAAGAAACACCACACTAGGGGTGTCTTTGTATCGATTAAACACATTCTTATAGTCTTCTGATGTGATGGTAAGCCCGTCAAGATAGTCATCGCAGGGAGGATAATCTTCCATCCGGATATTATTATATAAGGTCTCTTTCTCCAATCCACGCAGGTCTGTGGCGTACTTCATCGAGAACATGATAGAGGACGACAGCGTGATATAATCCACAAAGCCGTAGTCGCGTTCATATCTGTTGATGCACGAGAAAATGCGTTCTCGTGTCAGACCAACGATGGGCTTGTGTCTTGGAATTCCGACGGCAAGCGATCGCAGTTCTGCAAGGAGAGCATTTGTTACTGGGATTGCTTCAAGGCGTTTCCGATAGTTGTCATAATCATTGTATATTACCGTCGCATTGGGCTTTTGATATTTTGTAATGTGCGACAGCAAGCCACTGCCCCCAAAAAGGTCAACAAACACGGCATCGTCAGGGTAGTTCTTCAACACGTTGATGAACTCTTTAGCGAATCGGCGCTTCTGTCCCTGAAACGGAAGCGGTGCTGATAGATATTGTTTTCTCATTTCTCTGGTTTTTGAATTTGCTTGGGCAAAGTTCACTCAAAAAACCAAGATGAAAGAGTAAATGGTTCAAATCACACTGCATCACTCGTGCAGCATGTTCCAAAGCGTTTGATGATACTGTATATTTTACGCTCGCTCACCTTGTATTTCTCCGAGAGAAAAGAGACGATGTATGTCATCTTCTC
>Ga0181612_117193_pt1 | contig 20279 bp, 12 predicted proteins | sample HoacroProtozoa21_FD_119630 | JGI IMG/M metagenome (GOLD analysis project Ga0181612, IMG submission 119630) | Hoatzin crop microbial communities from Cojedes, Venezuel. Combined Assembly of Gp0051906, Gp0051904, Gp0051908 | reverse complement strand
CCGCCACCCGCGCCCCGCCCGGGACCCCCCAGGACGTGTGCGGCAGCACTGTGTACTCTTGTGGATGGCAGGAAATAGCCCACAGCAGGAAAAAAAAAACCTACAAGAAACCTTCCCTTCTACTTCATTCACTGAGTGAGTTGCCAGCATGCCTTACTCCATGAGATCTATCTTGAGTATAGTCAGTCCTTAACTTTTCTACCCAGATCATGGCCCTAATTAATGTCACTTGTAGCAACGGATCTATTTTTTAATAGCATTGTTCATTCACAGCAGGTACACGATAAGTCCTACCACCTCTCTGCAGCATTGGGCTTCTCCTTTCATTTTAACCAGTAACCAGGAGGCTAAGCCCTCCAAAGCTTCGTGAGCAGCTAGGGGATGAAGCATGAAAATACCCTGTAACCTCATTCTGTTAAACAACCTAACAGGAAAATGCAGCAGGGATTAGGGCTGCAAAAACAAAGGCACCGATTTGGTGAACAGATCTGAAGTCTGATTCTGACAGCACGGGCCAAATCCCTTTATTCAAGCTAGCAATATTCCCACTGATGTCATTGATCTGCTCTCCCTGAATTCCCAGAGGAGAGGAAAATAAATAAGGACTTTGGGATTCAGGCCATGCTCAGATAAACAAGTGTTCTTGCATAAGAAGGCACGACATGCTCTGAAGTGCTGACTGGGCTCCAAAGCCGCTGTAACAAGGAGCTAATTTCCCAGTGAGGTCTGTGTGACGCTTCTTGCTGCTGCTCCATTTTACAAATCCCCAATTCTCCGGCAGCATGGAAGTTCACCAAATATTTCCCGTGGCAACTAATCCTCTTCAGACTTTCCGGAGTAAGCCAGCCAGGTCCCTTCTGTCCCCCACCCCTCATGCCATCAGCCACTGTCCTCGTGCAGGAGGACTCAGCCTGGCTGGTGTTCAGCTCAAAACCATGGGCTGGGTGTTCACTGTCAGGCCCTGGGCATGGCGCTGCGAGGCTGGAGGGGATGGGGACACTGAAGAGGAGAATATTTAACTTCTAGTAATTAGTGAAGATTGTCGCATGCCGGATGGCAGCATTGTGTTGCCCAGGTTACCAGTGCCACAAGCACGGTGCAAGCCCGGCTTCCCAGCATCTTCCCAATGCAGCACCAGTCTATCATGCTGGTAGAGCCTCAGCTTATTTTTCAAGTCCCATCTGAACTACCACTTCAGATATTTTCTTCTTGGTCCTTTTAACTGAGGAGGGCACAAGGCATCCTAGGGTGTTGATGGACATTGCACAGAGGGATGAATTCAGTGGGGTGTGAGGGTTTACAGTATGAAAGCAGAAACCAGATCTCTTCTCCTCCACAAAAATCAGCCACTTCTAGTGCCCCTACTCCTCCAGCCTTCCTCGCTGACCACACTGCACTCTCACTGGGGCAGAAATAATTTGCTTGTTTGGATCAAAGCCCTTCCAGTAACAGGACTGCTATATAAACGAGATGTTGACACCTGTACTAAGCTGTGGGTTGTTATTTTGCATTGCAGGGGGGAGCCATCTCCATTCTGACAGCTAGTGAGAGACCCAGCGAGTTTTCAGGCATGCTGTTAATCTCTCCTTTAGTGGTAGCCAGCCCAGAAGTCGCCACTCCCATCAAGGTAAGAGCAAACCCGTGTTGTACCTAGTCACCTTGCTCTTCCACTGAAGGAAACGCATAAAGACCTCTAGCCTTAAAATGCAAAACCCTGCTGAGATCTGCACCACCTGGACGCCAGTCAATACTTTTCTTCTAAGTGCCTCCCCCACAGTCCCACCTACTTTCCAGAGGGGAAGTGAATCCTGAACTTGTCCAGAAAAACTTATTTAAATGAGAATCGGAGAGCGATGCTACCTCAGGGGGTGGTAGCAGACTGTGCTTTCTTCACCACTCCCTGCGGCAGCCCACACAGTGCCATCCTTTCCCTTCCTCTCCTACAGTTTTCTTCCTGACTCATACGGAGTCTGGTATAGTTGCAACACAGGCTGCTGGCTAAGTCAGGGCAGGGTTATTTTTGGCGTCTGGGGGATGACCAATTTCTAAACAAAACTAGAGCTCTTGAGTCCCAGGAGTCCTTCATGAGTGTCAAAGGAGGCTTCCAGCTAAAGCAGCACTGCCCCAGCAGCGTCCCATTTGGCTTGGTATCGAGGCTGGTTCTCGTCCAGACCATCTCCTTTAGTTTGCAGTTAGGCTTTACCCCCACTTCTATTCACATCTCCCTTCCAGAGCTATTTCTGGTCCAGATTTGCACTGCCCGCTCTGCTTTTCCCCAGGGAGGCTCTGCAAGGCAACTGACCCTCAGCTCTCCCCTCCTGTCTGAATTTTTAAAAGAATAAACAACAACCCTAAAAGAAGGTGGAAGCAGAGAGAAGGACCATAAAGCCAGCAGGAAGGACAGGCCATCTCATTCCCACAGGACTTGTTCGTTTATCCTGTCTCCCTAGACTCTTCTCCTAGGGCTAGCTTCTTGTTTTAATCTATTTCTAGGCTATTTCTCCTGGCATTTTTTCTCCTAAGAGAAAGGAAACAGATTGCCTCAGCTTTCAGTATAATCCTGTCACACCTTTTGCTGTAGCCAAAGCCATCTACTGACCCCACAAATCATTATGAGCACCAAAGGGTGCTTTTTAATCACCTCACTCTGCCACTGAAGGAAATGTGTTAAGACCTCTAGCCTTAAAATGCAAAACCCTGCTGAGACCTGAACCACCTGGATGCCAGTCAATATTCTCCTTCTAAGTGCCTCCCTGACAGTGTCACATACTTTTGACAGGGGAGATGAATTCTGAAGTCACCCGGTCCGGGAAATCTTATTTAAATAGGAGTCAGGGCACCAAAGGGTGCTTTTAGGAGGCTGGTAGCTGATTCTTCACAGCTGAGGCTATACCTGACTCAGCATAAGGGTCCCAAGAGAAGCAGTGCCCCTGTTTTTTCTTTGGAAAAGGAAAAAGAATAAATATTAAGAAAAAAAAATAGTATAGAGTCTGAATCTGAGAGACACTCTTAGCCTTCTGTTTCTAGTCAAGTTGAGGAAAATATGGATATATGGATATAAAATCCATAAAATATGGATATATTTTCCTTCTTCTAGAGCTATACCTTTTGCTAGATGCTAAACCGTTTCTGAAATAAGGACTCACCAGTTCTGTGGGAATTAGTATTACTGTCGTCTGGTTTCTTGCAGATCTGTACCAGATTGTTGCTTTGTTTCAGTGTAGGAAATCCTAATCTCCAACTGAAGTATTCTGGAGGTGTTTATACGGTCTCTTTCCTAGAGAGTCTCTCGCATGCAGTAATACGAGTGCAGGGTGAGTTTCTTTCACAGAATCACAGAATCACAGAATAGTAGGGGTTGGAAGGGACCTCTGTGGGTCATCTAGTCCAACCCTCCTGCCGAAGCATCTCTAAACTGATCAAAAATTAATTATTTCTGAAATATCTCTGCTCTGCCAAATTGAGTTGAAATCACTCCTGGAGTTGAAAAGGTATTTGCAAGGGGAAGGAGTGAAAACAGGCAGAGTATTCCTGCGTAAGCCATGTTTTCCCATAAAGCTGAGCTGAAAACACTTGTGTGGTTTTTTTCCTCTGAGAGCCAAAAACCATTTCATTGGTGTGTGTGCTTCTGAGGCACAAAGGCTTTGGTTTTCCCTTGGAACTGGTGCGACTTCTCGGCCCTGGGCCATTTCCCAAGGACCATTGCATTCATCCCTTTGCTGGGGAAGTTTCCAGCTGAGCAAGAATTTACCTTGGTCTAAACAAATGAGGGCTCAAGGCAACAATAACAGTGGGCCAGATTACACACTGGGTCCTTCAGTCTGTGTTAGAAATACCTTTCCTCGCTGCTGAACCAGCCCTGGCAGCAGCAGAAGCCCAGCGCATTTGCAGACTACGTGCAGGAAAATCAAATTCTGCTCTTTGCAGAAACACAATTTTGTCAATGCCCTCTAAATCCTGTGTCCTGATAGAAGCATCGACCTACTTGTTGCAAATCCAGTGAAGAGGGAGGGATCTTGCTGCCGTTCCCCTTTTCTTCTCAACTAATCTGGGCAAAATTTGGCTTTGAATCTTCAAAACTTCAAAGGATGCAAAGGGACGGGAGTCACATGCTGGCAACGAGCAGAGTAAGGGTAAAAGAGTACCTCCCACTACATTTCTGCTGTTCAGTGCTTTGAAATTAGGTGGGCAGGACAACCCCTTAGGAAATATTCCCTAATGATTAATCCCATGCTAACCCTCAGCTTATGCTTTAAAGACTAAGTACACAATATTCTCTCTTTGCTTTTTGTGTTTTCCATTTGTCTTTTTGCTGATCTATTGCTTTGCAACCCAACTGGACATCCCGTTGTTCCAGTACCTGAGGGTCTCCCAGTCTCATTCAGGCTGAATCTGCACCCAGTGCAGAGGATTGTTTTTAAAGACATAGTCAAACTAGAAGGAAGTATTATATTAAAATCTCAGATTTGTTTTGGCTTTGCTCTGGTCTGTCCAGTTTAGCAGAGCTGTTAGTCATCAGGTTCAGACAAACATATAGAAGGTGACTTGGTGTCCAGGTATGGAGACACTGTATCTGATAGCCCCTTGATCATATCAAATCATATCCCTGATATAGTATCTCCCTGATAAAACAGTTCAGTTGCTCTCAGTCTGGTCTCTGTAGCTTATCACACTGTGACACTTCCAGGGACTTTTCAGCTCAGTCAAAGGAGCCTGGCTCCCTTAACCAGTTCAAATGCCACATTTTTGTAAGTCCAGCCCATTTGTAGCTGAAACGAACTAAAGGGCATTCACACAAACAGTTTGGCAAGCAGAGATCATGGGAGACAGAAATAAGCACATCGAGGTGTGCAGGGAACAGGGATTGCTCCAGTCAAACATAAAGTGCCTACACAGCAAAGCACCCATATGGTTAAAATAATGCAAAAAAGATGAAATCGGCTTGAAGTTACGCTTCCAGTCAAGAAGCAATCATCAGTCATCTATTTAAATCTTATTCTGAGTTCTTTCTCACAGAGAGGGAAGGGATGGATTTGAACACTGTTAGTATTTCACACACCTGCAGTGGCCCTGAGCAGCTCAGACAACCACTGCTCTGTAGTGTCATACTCAGCCCAACCAGGAATAGCCCCATCATTGCATTACCTGTTCCTGATCATTTGGGAGCTGTTCCCTCAAGAACCAACACTGCCACTTTGAACCAACAGGGAGATAAACTCTCATGTATCAAACATAGCCAGCACTTCAACAACGCAGCTTTTGATTAAAGTCAGGCATGTCACAAACTGTATCACAGTGCTCACAAAATCAGTGAAAGCTCAGGGGAACCTTCTGAATTTTCTGTTATAACATAAAACTTGATTTTTCTGTCCGTGACCTTGCCTCCAAGAATCACCAAAATTACATCTGAATTTTGAGGGTGTAGTATGTGTTGGAGGGAATGGAGCATTTCCTGCAGTTCTGAGGACCCTTTGAAGGATGGTGGCACAGTCCTTTCACAATCAGTCCTGTAGACCAAGGTTAGTTCTGTCTGTGTAAATAAGAGTTTTTATGCACACCAGGGAGTATATCTATGTGTGTGTAAGTACACCTGACATGTCTATGTACAGGGCCTGGTGCTTCTCTTGTACACCTGACACCAGAAATTACTTCTCTGATAGCACCATGTACCCAGGATGGTACATGCTTCTAGAGTTGTGGTCAGAAGCCAGCCCTATCTCTGTGGCAGTTTAGCCTTCAGCTTGTGACTCAGTTTGGCAAAACTCCAGATACGCTCAAAAACTTCAAGAACAGTTCCAAAGCATGTCATGGAGGCGAGGTCATCAGTTGGCAGTGAGGTTGGGATGATAAGCATATAGGATTTGAACAGAAAAACGGTCCTATGGAATCTGACAAAAGCCTGTCTAGCCTGTCTCCAGCAAGGAAGTGCCTGAGAAAGAGCATATACGTAGTTCTCCATTCCCTGTCACAACATCCCCGCCTTCAGTATATCATTAAGCTGGTGTATTGTTGCTCACATGAGAGGAAGATTCAAATTCATGCTCCTTCTGCAAAATCCCTATCGCAGATCCTTGGGAATATAAATATTCACACATGCACCAAGCAGACGTGGAGCAGAATCCCCATCAAACTCATGGCTTCGTCTGGAATTTGAGAGTATGACAAGTAACTTCCTTCTTCAGCCAGATTTAAAAAGAAGCAAACCCCCCATCTTCCAAAAAACATGCCATCTTTTACTGGTTTATGTGTCATCTTGGACCTAAATATCTGTGGCCTTAATACCAACATATTGATCTTGTGGCCAATATTCTAAAGAGATCTTGAGAGAGCATCAGCTAACCTCTCATGCCAAGGTAATTCCTCTTGAACAAGCAATCATTAGGCATGAGAACTCACCCTAGCTCTTAATTCAGGCTCCAGTTTTGTGGCAGCCCTAATTGCTTTAAGTTGTCTGATAATCTTTGGAGCCAGGCACTTCCAGACCATCGTTCAGATGTTAGAGGTGTCCTGGGGGGTGTTCCTCTCACTTCCCATAGTCTGTAAAGAATGCCTAGGACAATTACACTTCTAAGTTAAATACCTCAGCTAGGTGATTAAAGTTACTTGGCCTATACCTGGGTCATTGTCAGTGGTTTCAGAGAAGCAAAACTGTTACAGCGTTGTCAGCACACAGAGTCCATAACCTTGCCTAGGATTCATAAAGGTGCATTCCCCCAGTCATCACTGCCTGGAGTTAGCACAAAATAAAGAAAACCCCATTGCTGCTTGTTTGCGTCAGAAGGTCATGCTTACATCAGTGTGGCTATGTTATTTTACTGGTCTAACTCTGGAGACCTCAGTAGAAATTAATTTTGCTGACAATGTCATAGCCAGTGAGGGACTCAATATACTGGTAGACAGTGGCACCGGTTCTTAGTCGTATCCACCTGAAGGTGAATATGTGTACCCAAAGCTGCTCTGAGTCTTTACTGCTTTTCACGGCTGGATGACTTTGACTTCAACCTTGTGTTACTTCTCTAATATAATTACTCTGTCACATATCATCTGAGATCTGAAATGTCAGGGAGTGCTGCAGAAGTGATTGCGTATCAGCAGAAACAGAGAACATAGGTGACAGCGTACCTGCAAGTGTTAGCCGTGAACACGAAAGGGCCATAAACCAGACCAGCAAACACTAATTGCATGTTTTCTGACTTAAGTAGTGATCACTTAATTAAAGACAGCTGTTAAAGATCAGAGCAGAAGCCTGGTATCAGCGTGCTTGTAGTGCTGTTGACATGAAAGATGTTAGCCTTTCTTCTGCCAGCAGCTTCGAGCCTGGTCTGCTGAATGCTTTTGTATTTCGTTCCCAGGAGACAAGCAAGCAATGGATTTCCTTAGCCAATGCATGCACATTTTGTTGTTGTTTATTTACAGGTTCCCGGAGAATATGCTTATCAAAAAGAGTGCAGCCTAGGCAACTACTGCAGATTGCACCGAACATCACTTATGCACTGCAGCCTGAAATCAGAACTGTGGCAGCAAGGAAAGGGCAGTAAAGAACCAAAACCAAGCCCTTCCAAGGGCTGGAAATGGCTTTTTCCTGCCAAAGTGCTTAACTATGGCCTTTTTAGAAATTAACTTGAGAATCAGAAAAAGGCAAAGTACAATGAAGCTGTGATGTTGCATGTGGACGGACAGCTGACAGCATTTCAGACTAGCACACCCACTCCCTCATCCCAGGAGCAGTTTAAATACTTTCTCTTTAAGAGAAATGTTTTAAATATAGGACAGATCTTTCTCCAGTGTCAGTTGACATTTCTCAACTATTTAACTTCCATGCTGTTTCCCACCAGCTCAGGATTTGGCCCTCTGTGTTATCTCTCCTGCTCTAAGTAGCTCTTTCATTGCTTGCTTTCCTCTCCCACAGGTTTTTGCAGCGAAAGTGCTCAACTTTGTTCTTCCAAACCTGTCACTGGGTTCAATAGATCCAAATGCAATTTCCCGGAACAAGAAGGAGGTGAGAACCTTAATGTCATTTAAAATCACTGCATAGTCAGTATCTTGTCCCAGTCCTGCTATTTCTCTTTAAAACACACAAAAAAAAAGTGTTTTGGTAAATCATGACAGCAAGATCTGTGCTGGTTTAAAAAAGGTGAAATGTCTGTGAAGTCAGTGGAACCAACTATGAACAGAGCAGAAAACCGTGGGAAACTGTTCGTCCCTTCGGTGCGTCTTGCACCCGCGGCCACCCTGGGTACAAGATGTAACAGAGACCTGTGCTACAGTTGTGGTGGAAAGCACATGGGAACCGTGTTTGTCTCTGGTGCACGACCACCACTCATTACAGCAGCCTTTCTGAACAAATGATGTGTTCTTGCTGCACCCAAGAATAATACTTAAAGGTGCTGCAATTGAAGCGGCCGTTGTAACAGCCCAGTTCCAGCTCCACCGCTGCAGCAGTGGATGGAGCTGTTCTAGGGTTTTTGTAATGTCACCATAGCGTGGGACTCTTCTCCCATTCGTACCCATTCCTGGTAATAACTGGTGCAGCCTGTTCGTGCCATCACTGGCAAAACCAGATGTCGTTGCAGCTGCTACAACAACACATAACAATGGTTCGTCCTTCTCGCTATCATGGGAGGAGTGAAAGGAGGGAGACACAAACTGTAAGTGAATGAAGGTGTGTTGGCTGGACCCAGAACTGGGTGCATTTCAGAAAGCAACTTGAATGATAGAAAATGGCACCAAATGGTGTCTCAAAAGAGCTTCACTGGTGTAGTGGTCAGTTGTTCCTGTGCTCCCCTGTCATCTCTCAGCTCACTGACAGACGCTGTTCATGCAATAGGTCATATCTTAACTGACGTTAATAAATAGCCTTCCCCTGGCGAGGCAGCTCGACTGGCATTAGAACTGAAGCTGAAAGGATCAGGAGCAAAGACAGTGTCACTGGCTGTGTGAATGCAGTGCATTCAGCCTTGCCGTATCCCACCTCTTTGACTCACCCATTTGGTAAACTGGAAAGCAAAGAGTCCCCCAGCATAGCCTCAGGGCGTTCAGGGATGTTTCTTGGCTCTGCCAAAGAGCTGTTTGGTCGAATGAGTTGCAGTTCACTTACCTGTGAACAGAGCATAACATTTCACTGGGCTGAAGGCAGAAAGGTTCAAGGACCTGAGAAAAGGAAGACAAAGTAGGTCCTAGGAAGCTGTCCGGACTAGCATGGAGTGAGTTCATCTCCATCCACTGAAGCACTGATGCACCATATGATGTATGTTCTTAGGCACCATAGGAGTCCATGTACTTGGGAAGAAGGCTGGTTCCAGTCAAGCTATAGAAACCTTTCCTTAATTACGTTCAACTGCCGTAACTTGTTGCCTATAGTTCAGAGAAAAGGTTTAAATCAGAGAACTAATTCACTAAAAATCACATGGAGGAAAGTTTTCACTTCTGCATTTATATTTAGAGGATAAAAACAAACAGTGCTCTGGAGGAGGAGAGGAATTTGAGAGTGTTATCTCCTACCTGAAGAGTGAGCGTGGCTGGGACACGTGGGTCTTTGCCTGCTTCTGCACTGATCTGTTGTGCGGCGCTTGAACTCTGCTGCAGCTGGTCCTTAAGGGCTGCAGTTTTAAATCCACCTCTGACAGCTGGATCCTCTGCTGGAAGACGTTAGTGCTGCACTAAATAGCTTTAAAGGAGAAAACTACTGATGTACGGACACCCCAAATAATAATGCATTTAGAAAAGTGTCATTGAGCTGCCTTGACTTGGTGCACAGTATTGACTGAGCATTTCCATGTTGGGGTGATGTTTGGGATCACCACAGCCGCCACTGGACATAGTTTATAATAAATACTATTCTGTTGTCTTTCTACACAAATATTTGCTGCTGCTCCCTCTGCTCTGTGATCCTCCGTGTCTCAAGAGCTTCTTTTGTGCGTTGTTGTTTTTCTCTGCCCTTTCCCTTTCCGTGGAGCAAGGGGAAGCCTTTTGCAATTGATAAAAATGTAGGTCTGCTTCATTAGAGTGTGTTTATAATGGAGTAGTCTTCAAAAACGAGACACAAAGCCCCTCCTCGCTGTGCTGCCTGCACACCTGCAGGTGAACACACAGCTGACATAGCAGCTGTGGATTGCGATGTAAAGCGCTTTCCTGACCGTCTTCAAACACCAGGATTCGAGGCTCCAGGCACTTACTGAAGACAACACAGCATCTGGGTCCTCTGGCTGCCTCTAACACAAACCCCACCCTCCTCTTGGACTCAAGACACGCAGCTTCAAAGCACACAATGTGCTGGAAACATCCATTATTTATGTCAAGCATATTCTCCTACCAGACCAACTATCTATTCTCTAGAAATATTTTTGGGACATCATCCAAGAATTTCCTGATGAGTTTGAGTTCCCAGGAGGCTCTCCTCGGGGTGTAGGACTGAAACACAGGATGGTATGGAGATGTTTGTTTGCTCTGCTTGCTATACTAAATGCAAGAGACACAAAAGAGAGCAAGAAACAACCTTAAAAACCCAGTCTTGTTATTCCAAAGAGGAATAACCTCACAGGGGCGAGCACCCCTTTACCCCATTAATGTTTGTTAGCTGCCATTGAATTTGGTGGAGTAGTCCCCCTTGTTCCTGCAGAGTCCACATAGGATGAGGCTGCAGTTGCCTTCTGATGAATTTATTGCTCTGCAAAATGCAAAGGGAAGATACAGACCTCCAAGCAGGGGAACGCAACGCAGCAGGAGCCATGATGTTGCTTCTGTCTTAGCATTACATAAAGAGAAAAAAGAGCGGCTGTGACGGACTCTGCAGAGCTTTTACTGGAGCATGGCTGGAAGCAGCCACAGGCTCTGCCAGGGACACCCTCACTTACTTGCCCCCACTATCTCAGAGCTCAGTGCACCGATGGGAGCTCTGTCTGCTGCTCCACGTGGGTTTGCAGCTTATATTTTACAGAATATAAAGCCCTTTCCCTGACTTTCCCTCTTTTCCTCAGCAAGCTGCTGCTTTGCACTTGCCCCATGCACTGAACATTAACTCAGACAAGGATTCCTGCTCGTTGACTGGGAACAGGATCCTCTCTGTGCAGTCCTGATCGACCTGGGTTAAGATTATTTTTTTTTCCCCCTCCCATCATCTACACAAAATATTTATTGGCTGCTCAGTAGCTAAAAAATCCCTGTTCTTTCAGAAAAGAACAAGAGCAAGAAAGAAACCCGTTAGGTCAGTCTCTGAGCATTTATGAGGCTGGGGAGGGTGCCAGCTCACAGGAATTCATCAACATCGTTTTACTCCATGGGAAGGGAACTTCTATCAATCCATCCACCAACCCTCCTGATTCCCCCCGGCCCTGCAAAGTCCCTCATTTGTTGCCTTCAATTAAAAAAAACCCAAACAACTGCAAAATAAAAAGAAAGCCATCTCAAAGCTGCGTTGCTTTAGCACAGGCTGTGACGTAGATCCAGACAAGTAACTCCCAGATTAGGGTGAAGCCAGTTGCTAAGTAGCCAGTGCAACACGGTGGTTTTGCTCAAAATGCTGATGAAAAGTCAACACATTTGGGTGAAATTATCAGGGTACACGCAGCTGTCAAAGGGAGAGCTAGCAAAATTAGAGGCAGTTGGTGTTTTGGAAGTCAAAGCTGAACTTTTCCTGTAAGCCTGTTCACGAGGGGATGCTGCTTCCTAAACACAGACAGCTTCTTGCCCTTTTGAAGCACTTTGCAGAGCAGGCTGAGTGGTGTGGGGGATGGAGGACACGGGTGGAGGTTTGTGCACCAAGCTGGTCGGGCACTAGGAGAGTCCGTGCAGAGCCAGGAGGACCACATGCTGCTCAGCCTCGCTGCTTCCTAGGGCCTTTAGCAGGAGCAGAGGATGCTCAGCATCCAGAGAGCAGCTCCTTTTACCTTAACTGCAGTCTCGTCTTTGCAGTGGCCTCTTGCAAAGTGTTTTCCAAGCCCTCAGCGTGTGTGGGCACTTGCTTCTTTGAAAGGGAGATGCTAGAGATAAGATCCTGTGGTGGTACACTGCTGTGTTTGTCTCCCTGCCAAAAACTACGCCTCACTTCAGCATAGTCATGATCTTGCACAGAGGCCAAAACACAATGATAGCCTTAATCAAATACTGGAAATGTCTGCTGAATCCAAGGGTCCTTAAATGAGCGCTACAACAACTTGAACTTCTTTGGTCCACCTCCAGCTCAAGGTAGAGCGGCTCTACAGCTCTCACCCCCTTGACCGTCGTCAGCACTGTGGGCTGGGACTGAAGGGTGCCAGCCACTAACAGTCCCAAATTCCCACTCACTCCTTCCCCTGACTGCACTCAGGGACAGGAACCATGGGTTTAAGCAGCAGGAGAGGGTGGGGACTGGAAGCAAGAAGGTGATGGGGAAAGACTTGCCAGCTCTGCTTCTAGTGCTTTGTGCCCCAGCACTTTTGAGACAATGAGGAGGAAAACTGTTTTTATGCCCTCCGGCAAATTAATGCCCCCAGCCAGGAAAGCCCCACTATGTAGTGTCCTTCTGCCACCCTGATAGCCTCATCTCATGGGGAGATGAACACAGAATTCACACCAAAGCCTTTCTGTCTTCTCCGTGGGGACCGCGCAAGCCACGCTGTCCTGCTACTGTGCATATCTGTGCCTGTGGCTCCACATAGCCAAGTGTCCCTGGGGTGGCCTTGTGGGCCATTGCCCACCCATTGTCCCCTCAGAGCAGACGGTGCAGCAGCAAGACGGCCTCACGTTTCTGCAGAGCAAGGGAGAATCTGAACAGACCCCACTGCCTGCGAGGAGAGGAGGAGACTGTTTTCGGCTAACTTATAAATAACCATCATTTCTATAAACATCTGCCAGGGTTGGGAGAAACTGGAGGCTGTGCCAGAGACCAACCCATAATCAAAGCCTTCTGGCAAATATTGAGATGGCGGCGGCTGTGTGGGCCATCTCCATGTACAGTATACAAATATTTACTGTAGATTTGCCTGCTGTGGTAACTACTCATTCCTAGCAACTTTCTGCACCAGCTCTTGTACATTTTTATCCTCTCATAGTCTGGCCGAGCAAGTTGTTGACTTTTGGGGGGTTTTTTTGCCTACCACCTAATACCATCATCTGCTGCCTTGTCTGTGCACACTTTGCAACCGGAGAGGATCCCTCAGTGTGAGTGCACTTTGCAGCCAGATGTGTCAGTTGTCTGTAGGTGTATGTCACAGTCGTCATCCTCACGGAGGGAAGGTTGAAGAGAAGAACATCAGAGCCCTCAGCAGAGAGGATAAGGATCAGGAGAACATCAGCTTTCAAGTAACGAGGTTTGAAGAAGCCTCTGCAGAAGAGACCATCACCTCTGAGTGACAGAAGGACATGGCAGAGCAGAAAAACACAGACAGGTGCCCCCACAGGAACCGTCTTAGTGCAGCGTTGGTTGTTTGCCTGCAGAAAGAGCTTTGACCTGAATATTTTCTAGTGACATAAGAGAGAGAAACATGCGGCATGGAGCAAACCAGATTGTGTGAGCAGTTCTGAGTAGCCACAGTGAAGACCTTGACCTTGACTCTGATGGCAGGATGTCCTGACAGGGTAGGAAATGACTGTGGAAGCCAAGGGAAGAGACTCCTCACCTCTGGGCTGATCTACTTTGTCTTTTCTGCATGAAATACTGCTAATCTTAATTGACCTCTTTCTCCCTGCCAGATGGAGTCTTACACATCTGATCCCTTGGTCTACCACGGTGGCATGAAGGTCTCCTTCGTCATCCAGCTGATGAATGCCATTGCCAGAATTGAGCGAGCTCTGCCCAAGCTGACTTTGCCCATCCTGGTGCTACACGGCTCTTCTGACAAGCTCTGCGATATCAAAGGGTCCTATTTACTGATGGACACAGTGCAGAGTCAGGACAAAACACTCAAGGTCATCTTGCTTTCTTGATTTTTAGGGTATTATCCTGTCAGCATTGGTCTTAGCATTAGTGACTGTGAGGGGTAGGGAGCCTGCTGAGCTCCAGAGAGCTGGAGGCAAAGCAGGGCTGATGCATGGGTAGAGACCGAGCAGGTTACAGCCCTTTTCACCGGGAGGTAGCCCTCTCGAGGCACGGTGTGGTGGCCATCCACCAGCTACAGCCGGGCTGTGTTCAGGGGGTGGTGGGTGATCTCCAGACCTAACGCAGGGGTGGCTGTGTACCTAGAGGGTCTCTTGGACATGAAGCAGCTTGATGTAGAAGTGATGCTCATAAGCAGGTAAAGCGCTGACCCCAAAAGCTCTTCTGAACAATGCCGACTGTGTGAGCACCAACCTTACCTCATGCCCCAGCGCGTAAAGGTACAGAGGGGCCTTCCAAAGCACTGCACAACAAAAGCCACTTCACTTCTGCTCATTTCAAGAGAGCCACAGCTGATTAACCAATTGTTAGCACATGAATGAGCCTGAAAGAGAGACAGGGAGACCAAGGGAAAGCTTTTGTCATTGGAAAAATAACTGGATGGTCTGGGCATAAAGGAGTAGGATTGCACAAGGCATGATGGGAACATCCCCCATTGTCCTTTAAACTCCAAGGGCATGGTAAGTATTTCCTCCTTCTTATAGGATAAGCATCAAGAAATGGATGGGGCTGGGAGATGCATTATGTTTCTAAAGGGCAGCAGGGTGCTTGGGTGATGCACAGATGTCAAGACGCAATGCCATTGCCTTCCTGCTCATGGAGGGCCAGCACCACCCAGGGCATCGCTTTGATTTCATAACCTGCCACACGTAGGAAGAAATCCTGATAAGGTGTGAGCAGGACATGTTGGACCTGTGGGTGTTGACAAGAGGGGACTGAAGGCTGTACTGTTCATGTGGAATTTATATTTCTATGCTGATCTCCATTCTCTCCCTGGTTGCAGGTGTATGAGGAAGCCTATCATGCCCTCCACAAAGAGCTGCCCGAGGTCTCTACCTCCGTCTTCACAGAAATACTAACATGGATTGGCCAGAAGGTCTCAGCAGCTGGGGAAACCAGCCATACTTAAGAGCAATCGGTTTTGCAGCTCTTACTGGGATTTTCTGAGAATAGATGCTTTTCTTAATAGAATTCTCTCTGAAAAAGATCTAACATGGAGGGGCTCTTGGGATATTTGGTCAGGCACAGTGTAAGGGAGGGTGGGGGGAGAGGCACAGGGTGGGGCATTATTTGCTGATGGAGATGGCCATTGCCCTAATCTGGGGAAGAATTGATCGCTGTGGGAGCAGCCATCAAAGCTTTCCAGGTCGGGTGACTTTACTGAAATGCCCCTCACCCACCAAACTCCCCCATCACTTGCCCTTCTCTGCTTTCACTGGGGTGACAGGGGTGTATTTATACTGCAATAATTTTTGGTATGTTAAAGAAGTCAGTATCTTCCACTTCATGGTTTTGATTCCAGGTGCATACAGTCCCTTCCTGGTCCCCACCATCCAGTACCTTAAAAGCCCTGGTCCTCGAGAGGAGAGGCTAAAAATGGAGCTGACAGCTCTCTCCAGGTGAAAGGCTGGTTTTCAAGGTCAGACCCTTTTGGATACTGGCTTTATAAGCAGGCCAGGCCAGGGGAGAGCAGAACGAGAGCCTCCCCTGCCGCCCTGCACGTCCTCTGTGAGTTTGCACTCGGGGAAAGCAAGTTGAAGAGCTCTTTAATTTTCATCATCAGAGCAGGATCCCAGAGGGGAGAGGAGGAATGTGGAATCAAACCCACTTAGCACATCCAAAGCTCATGCTTTTCCTAATGCCAAACCCCATCTCCTCTGCAAGATGAACTATTCTGTAAATATGCCTAGGGCTGCTTTTTTTCCTTTCTTCCTTTTTTCTTTTTCCTTTTTTTTTCTTTTGGAATTAGTCACTTGCGCTACTGAAACTGAAAAAGCAAAGTCAAATATATAAGAGAATATAGTAATATATGATGTATATAGAGGTGGCTGGGAGCTGGGAAAGAAGTGGGAGAAGAGTCTAAAGCAGGGGTTAAGTGTTCCTTCTCTTGGCAAAGAATGATGTTGTCCTACCGGGATCCAGTTCTCTCACCATAACTTTACAGTCATAATCTGTTGTTTTCCTTCATCAGTTGGAAAATATCCTGAAAATAATGCTAGTGAGAAGCGCAGAGCATCTGGTGGGTGGGGATTAGCAGTGGGTGTCCTCCCAGTCCACCGGTTTAGCAGGAGACCCACAGCGTGAACAGAGATCCCGTCCAAGCTCACCCCAACCTCCTCCTCATCAGCACAGCCACCTCTGAGGCAGCTCACAGAGCGCAGGGGCTGAGCTCACCCCTTTGAGCAACGTGCGGAGCTGAAGGCAGAGAGCAGGATGCACCCACCCACCCAACACCTACCTTGCTGCTCTGGTGTACTGCTGCCATGGAGGAGCCTGTGGGCTGGTCCGGTGGTGAAGACAAGCCAAATCCTCAAGCTGCCTGGGTCTCTGGTAGCAGCGGGGCTAAAGGAAAATCTTAAGAACCAGTTAAGAGGCGTTGTATCGATACAGCAAAAGCTGCGTAGTGATTGCAGCATGACTGTGCGGCTCCATTTGTCCAGGGTGGTGGCCCTAGTTCTGAATACACTGCTTGGCACTAGCCACAGGGAAGGGGTTTAACCTGTGTCTCTCCCTACAGTTTTGCAAGAAGAAAACCCCTGCAAGTGTTGCACTATGAGAGAGCAGGGCATCTCCCCTAGCGACAGACCAGCCCCTTATTGCCTTCCCTGGCGGCAGTGGGAACCATCGCTATGTCTGGTGCCGCTGCCCCCGGGGCTGGATCCTGCCTGCAACAGTCGTGGGGGTCACCACCTCTCCTCCCCTTGAAGCCAGTTCTGGCACAATTCAGGAACGGGACCTTTGTGCAATAACCGTCAGAATGCAGGCTCGGTCCCATTCGGTCCCAGCAGCGTGGATGGACGAAGGATGTGTGGATGCAGGTTACGTCCTGGTGATGGCCCTAAGGGGCCCAAGTTAGGAAAGCTCTTTTATACAGGTTGATCCAGACACTTTCATGTTTGTAATTTCTTGCCTCTAAAGAGAGGAATAAGCTGCAGTTCTCCCAGCAACGCCAGCTTTTGATTCATTACTCCAGTGCAATCGGCTGTTCCCACAAACCCCTGCTAAACCTGCGCTGACGCTTGCTTTGGGAAGGAGGCGATGCACAGGTCGCCTGCTCCGTGTCTTCCAGCAGCCTGGCTTGTTGCAACTTCTGTTTTCCCCTGAGCAAGATCCCTCCTTGCCAGATGCTGCTGGGGAAAGACAGCAAGAAGAGCAACACTACAGCAGTGATAACCTCACCTGCTGCTTCAGCTGGAAGGGGAATCAAGTAGGCGTGAGCCGGTGGTGACAGACATTGCAGGGGTGGTAGCAAGATGATGATTTAAGGATGGGATTTTTGAAAGCATTTTTCCCCAAGGAAGCCAGGAGGAGTAAATCAATGCCCACATTCTTTACATCCCTTCCCGAACTGAGGAGCACTTTGCAGGGGGAGGGAAGTGACCCTCCAGCAGGAAGGTCAGCACCGTCTGCTCCCCCCAGCCTGGCTTCAGGCAGAGGAAGGTCCCTGGTCAGTGCCTTTGCTAAAATGTGTCACTTCACCCAGGAAACATCTGCAGCTCAGCAGAAATAAAGAACTCAAAGGAAACCAATTAGGTTGATCTGGGGAAGGCTTGCCCCGCTGTCTAGCAAAGCTCAGCAATGCCATGCAGCCTGAGGAAGCTGTGTTTGAAAATCAGGTTAACAAACAAAAAAATGAAAGAACAACAAAAAAGCCAAATAAGCCCCCAGCCCCTGGCACAGCAGGGGTTGCTGCCACCCCTCAGCCAGTTTTCTGAAGAATTATCTTCTGAGAGAATTAATACAGGGAAACCTACCCAAAAAAAAGCCCCAAGGGCAGGCTGTGGAGCCCGGAGGGAGCAGCCCCTTTGCAGGTGGGGAGATGATGGGGGGGAAGGAGCCAGGAGCAATCAGCATCTCCACTGACCCGAGCTGGGGTTTGCATCAGCTGCAGCCCAGCCTGCCCATTTCAGCTCTCACTTACCCTGCCTGTAAGCTCCTTTACATTGACCCAGTTAGGTTTCACCATGCCTCGGAGGAATTCTTCCTTTGCTGACCAGATTAGCAACGAGCAGAGTTGCCGCTAAGGGAAGTGTAATTAAACTCTATTTTCCAATGGCAGGTACCGTTTGCAGGGGGCACAGCCGGCCTTACGAATGTTGCTGTGCGGAGCCGCACCAGAGCCCCGTCTGCCTTTGAGAATAGTGGCACTCATGACTGAGCAATAGCAACGTGTAACTACTGTAGATACCACCACCTGTAGCACTGAGAGACCGCTCCCCACTGCCTGACCCATCACAGTTTCTGTTTAGCCTGTTCTTTTTATACCACTCACCTTACCACACTGCCAGCACAAACCCATGGAGATCACATTTATTTTTCCAAGTAGTTTCTGAGCTTGTCTCTTTCGTTCCATTGTGTTCCAGTTCAATGAGATACATTTATATATATATATATATAAAAACATATATACATACACATGTATTTTCAGTGGGAAAAAAAAACATATACAAGTTTAGGATTCTTAAAGGAATACAATGTATATTGCAACTAATAATAAAGTTATGTTTTCTGAACACAGCGTGTTCGAGGGCATCGTTGGTGACTGCCATCCCTCGGGAGGGCGAGAAAAGAGAGGCAGAGAAATGTTACACGGCCGTTCAGCTTGGGGAGGAGGCGGCTGCAGGCCCTGGGTGCTGCCAAATTGCTGGGACCTGCTGGGGGTCTGGGGACAGCTGTGTCTCATGGAGGCCTGAGGTTCCCTTTCTGCTTCAAGGTCGGGTTTTTGAAGAACCCCGAAAAGCATGGCCTCACGCCGCGAGTTGCTGTAGCCCAGAGCAGCACGGTACGCTACCAGCACGGGGCACTGCGGCGCGAGAGGTCTTCACAGCTCACTTTTACCTAGCAGGGCTGGCTGGCTAATCCCAAGGAAAACTGGCTCTGACTCTGGGGAGCGTAAAGCTTGCTTTTGTTTCTTTCAATTGTAGTTGAGGCGCTAACTTTTAAAAAATGTAAAAAAATAAAAAAAATCCCCCAGCCCAAGTGCTTCCCCACCCCAAACAAAACAGCAGTCTGGAGCAGGTGGAGGAGCCTGCTTCGAGACCTGGTTCCCACGCTTTCACAAGCCCGTTAAAGTATTCTGTTGGTCCTGAACCATACCCGGTTCAAACAGAGAGCACCCACAGCGCGGCCAGGAGCAGCAGCCACTGAAATCCTACCTTTTGCCACCAGCAAAAAAAAGGTGACTCCCGAGAGGGCTGGGAGTGGGGCTTGCAGCTCTCTTGGGTCCCAGGCAGTGCCGGGGTGCTGTTAGAGCCCCCGCTTCGTGCAAGCCCAGGGTTGGTGCTGTCAGGGGCCTCGTGCTGCAGAAATGCCACTCCTGCCCAGAACAGGGCTGGGGCAGAGCGCGCCGCAGGTCCCCTCCTGCCTCCCTCCCCACACAGGCTTCAGGACAAGCCTCTGCCTTCGCGAGGGCTCCCTGGCCGCCTGTACGCACCCCAGCTGTCGCCTTCGATGCGCGTCAGCACAGAGAGCAGAGCTGGGGCTTTGTGCTGAGCCGGCGGGCACACCATGGTAGTAAGGAACATCGTTAGTAACAAGACTTGCTTTAATACCAGCAAGTCCTTGGCCCTTTTGCCTGGGTTTTCGGGGCTCGTTAAGCTCCTCGCAGCGTTGAGGGCCACCGGAGGGTGCACGCCATGGTGCTGGGGCAGGGACCCATGGGGAGGGGATGGTCCGGCATGAGGCCAGGATCACAAAGGAGCCTTTTTGGCAATACAGCTTTTCCCAGTGTGAGCACCTGGTGCCCAGCGAGCTGTCCTGGCTGTAGGTGGCCTTTCTGTTTCTAGCATATGCCTTCTCGTCTGATCCTGCAAAAACCCTGAAGGCTTTTGCCCATTTCTCTTTCTCCAGCCTGTGCTCAGCCTGATGTTATCCAGAGCTGGTGGTTTCTCCCAGGGTTGGTGCAAGATGGGTATCAGCACACCCCATCACCCGGGCCAGGCTCAGGCACCAGAAAGGAGCCAAACGCTGCAGTGTCAGTGAGCAGTGAGGGATTTTAATTCAGAAGACCTGCTCAGCAAATAAACCAGCAGCACTTTGGTCACAGTTTCTGCTGGCAAATGGTTAAGAATGGGATTTATAAAGCAGCGGAGGAGGAGGAGAGAGAAACGGGGGTGTAATTCACTCCAGAGTCGCTGGTGGGAGTGAGCGGGGACTCACACCTCTCCGGCTGCTGCCATCCCTGCCCAGCCTAAGGGCAGATCTCCAT
>Ga0181612_172661_pt1 | contig 20288 bp, 13 predicted proteins | sample HoacroProtozoa21_FD_119630 | JGI IMG/M metagenome (GOLD analysis project Ga0181612, IMG submission 119630) | Hoatzin crop microbial communities from Cojedes, Venezuel. Combined Assembly of Gp0051906, Gp0051904, Gp0051908 | reverse complement strand
TGGCACTTCAGGACATGGTTTAGCAGGCATGGTGGTGTTGGGTTGTCGGTTGGACTCAATGGTCTTAGAGGTCTTTTCCAGCCTTAATGATTGTATGATTCTGTCTATGCACGAGTTCTGTGAGCAGCATGCAGCATTATAGAAGTTGGTGTTGCTTCTGACCCGCTGTTTGTATATTCCCTGTTCTGTTGCTCATCGTGGTATGTGAAGTAGATGTGTTCACTTGATTTTCCTTTTTGTCACATGGGATGGCGTGTGGAACCAAGGTGTCAGGGACGGAGGGAGGCTGGGGCGGTGCCACAGGGCACATGGGGGGTTGCTGTGGTGTCCCTAGGAAGGGACACAGCGCTCTCTGCTCCGTGGGGCCATGCTGGGGCAGGGCGGGAGGGAGCGATGGCGAAGCCCGCAGCCTGGCAGAGCTGCTGGGAATGGGCTTTTGTTGGTTTCCACATCAGCTGGTGGGTGGATGATGGGAACGGCATTTCCTGGCAGCATCAGGCAAGCCCACAGGTAAGGTGCCCTGTATGAAAATGCGGTGTAGAGAGCAGCTTTTCAGAGCTCCTTTCGAAACTTTCTTCCCGATTTTCCCTGTCCCAGACTTTGCGTTTTTCACATTTCTACCATCTGTGTTGCCTCAGTCTTTTTCTTTGATTTGTTTTTGCTGTCCTTAAAGTTCTTATGTTACTTAGCTTCACATTGTTTACTTTTAAATGGGAAGGGCTTGAAGATATAAATTTATTTGTTCATTTGGAAAAACTTCACCATTACTTAGACCACCTAGAAGATTAAACCCTGCCAGGGTACCAGTGACCGTACCAGTGTCCTTTACTGAAGGAATATACTATGAACGAGGATAAATAGCAACTTCTTTTTTTGTAACACGAGGAAAATTAGAAATGACTGAACAAAGAAGACAGATAGGTTTGGTTGCTTGCTGGCAGACCTTTGGGAGCATTCTCTGATTAGCTGCATTTGTAACACTTTTTCTTCTTGCCATGCTTTCAGATTTGTATGGTTGCAAAACTATTAAGTTGTTAGATGGCGTGCACAAGAATTCTTATGTTGCTTTCATAGGTGTGTTTTAAAAAACATCATATATCTAACTCTAGCGTAATGTCTTTCTTTAGTAGGTATCAAGGCTCAAAACAAAAGGGATTAAAATTATTATCTTTATCTCCAGTGAAGGGGGCTATCTCCAGCCTGGAGGGTAGAAAGGAGATAACAGTTGCTTCAGTGCATCTCATGACTCCGTGAAGAACCAGAAGTGGGTCTGCCGAGTCCTCTAGTGTCTTCGTTTTAGTCCTCTGTTTTTTGGGGAGCAAAGGTGTTGGGGTGCAGCATATCGTTTGACTACTTCCTAGGCTTTCCACACAGACTTTGCAGCCAGGATTATTTCTTCTCTAAATATGTTTTTGAGATGTTATTGAAGCTTCTTGAAGCAAAACTGTTTGCCCCAGTGTTTGGCTGAAGGATGCGGATTCTCTAACTTACACTTAAATAGGTGCCCATCTCTAACTTACGCCAAGGGAGGTGTTTGCTGTGGTAGTCCTCAGCTGCAAATTAGAATATACGGGGCTTGCAAGACACTCCCTGACAAAACGTTATTTTCCAAACTTGAGATATTTTCTGAAACATGCCATCTGACACTGACAATTGCCAAAGAGCAGTGTTTTTGAGGCACTGTTGCTGAACCTGAAATTTATGTCAGCAGTTCAGTGAACCCTTTTCTTTTCACTTTTAATTTGAAGTTCTGCTGACAGAGCTGCTCCGTTGATCAGCTGCATGGTTCATTGAGCTGTGGCCTCATGGGGTGTGATTTGGGAAACTGCTACCCGTGCTTGAGAGAGTGATATTAGCTCATGATTTGCTAAGCTTAAGTAGTGTTCCTGAAGGACCGGGATACTGGAATGAGTTTTCAGGGCTCTGAATTCATCTCTGGCTTTGCCATTTATTTTTGTAGTGGTCTTAGGCAGCTGGCTTTTCTCCACCGTCACTTAGTTGTTGCTCTTTTTACCTTAAAGAAAGATGATTGGTAAAAGACTTGACAAGGCTATGGAGAAACTACAGTCCTTAAGTTCCACTTAGCTGTGTGAACCTGCACTTTTATGCCTTATTTTTTCTTCCGTAAAGTGAAGATATCAGCGCTCCAATCTGAAACCTCCTAAGCTGAGAGTCTTAATGAATATTCATGTAGTGCTCTGGAGAATAAGTGCGTAAGACTTTTCCAAACAATAATCACACCTGCTGACTTGTATTCCAAGCCCCCTTTCACCCTTGCTTTTTCATTATTTCCAAAGACAGTCTCTCTGTGCCGCAGAACAAAGACCATTGCTTGGAATTTTATAATGAACATTTCAGAGTTGTACATGTGGTTTGCTTGAATATGATGACAGTTTTCACCTTTTGTTTTACCTTCTCCATGTCCTTCTTGTTTCAGACTTGTGGGCTAAGCTGGTACCGTGGGATACAGTCTCACCATAGCCTGTGAAATAATTTTTGGTGGTGTCATCGTGTCAGAGAATTACCCTAGCTACATACGGGCTGCATCCCGGCACGTGTAGCCATCAGTTGGTGGCATTGGTGGGGGAGATGTATTGGCGTTGTTGAGCCGTTTTATTCTGAAGCATTTGTTCTTTCTCGGTATGGGAGGGTAAAAAGTGAAATCCAAGTAGTTTCAATTAATCCATGCTGCAAATGATCTCTGACTTGGCTCAAAATCCAGCCCTCCTCCTCACTGCTCATGGATGTAAGTAAGCCATTTGCCTGCAGGCTAGCGCAAGCCAGGAGCGTAGATCTGGAGGCCCAAGCGTGGCCTGTGATTGTCCTCCCAGGCTGGACTCCTTGGATTCAGTGAGGAGCATTGTGCGCAGAAACCGGGGGTCCCCCTGAGCCCGCACCCCCCGGCTTGGCAGCGGCGCAGCATCCTGCTGCTCGCGGCCGGCTGATGAGGCGCGGGGCCCCGGGGGCTGAGCGCGCTGCCAGGATGGCTGTCAGCCTCCCACTTCTCGCCAGCCAGATCGAGGAAAGGCTGGAAACTAGCAAATCATGAATGCTTACATGGTTCTGCCATCATCATCATCGTTATTATTATTTACTAGCATCCACACATCTGGTCAATGTGCTGTGGCGTACGCAGAGGCAGCTCCTGCGAGCCGGGTCTGCACCTCTGGAATGGCCCGGTAGCGTCAGGGAAACCTGCAAAGTGGCGTAGAAATTTATGAATAAAATTAAATATTATTAAAGTTGTTGGTAGCGTAATAGTAAATTCTATATGCTTGGAACGGTTATTTTCTAATTCTCTAACACAGCTGTCTAATAATTTACTATATGGGGGTTTGGGCTCTTCTGAGGTTGAGGGAAAGCTTACCTCTTTTTCAAAAAGTCCTTAAGGACTTTGCAATGCATTCAGGTCATATGACTTAGATCCCCGTGTTAATTACAAAAGCCAAAGACAAAAATAGACATCACTGTCAAAAAAGGATAAAATTAGTCAGATTATCTTGAGAGGGCCACAGCTGGATTTGGGCTTTCAGATGTGCTAAGCTTTGGATTATCTCAGCGGCCTTTGCTGTGGGGAGAACTTTGCCATTAATGGGAAACGTTAGACAAATGCTGTTTGGATCAGAGATTGTGTCTCAAACATCCCATGTTACACATTCGACGTGGATATATTTGGTCTATAGATCTAATTTGATGTTAGAGCGCAGAAAGGATGTTGGCACCAGACCTGTGGATTTAGGGAACTGCAGAACGTGCCATTTCCCCAGTCCTTTGCTGGTGTTGGCGGGAGGGAAACGTCAGATATTTCTGCTGCAGGACGTGCACAGACCTGCCCCTGCGTGCAGTGTGGGTGGGACACCAGCCCACCATGTGTCCTCTCTCTCCCTGTTATATGTCAGGACATTGGGCAGTGAGGACCACCTGGTTCTTTCATACTGAGATCCCCCACTATTGCCTGATGCCAGAACAAAAGCGATTTCTAAACAGCCTGAGTTTGGGACTCCAGCCCCATGCAGCTCCACACAGCATGAATTTAGATACAAGTAGATCTATGGTGGTGTTCCACCATGAAGTTACTCTACCGTGCACCTACAAACCGTACCAGTGCCCTGCTGCAGTCCGTCCTGTGGCTGCCCAAGCAGATGGGCCAGCCTGGGGAAGATGATGAGTGTCTGCCTGGCTCTGGGAAAGGCACGTGTGACTGCTCCTTCTGATGGCAGCGCGGGGTTGTGCTCCATGAACATCTTTGTGGTACTGAGCCTGCCTCAGTTTCCCAGCTGTAAACCAGAGAGAGTGCTACTCTGTAACCCAAAACGGAGGTAGGAAAATGAAGTAGTTAATGGGCCTGCAGTGCCTTGAGTGCCATGAGAATTACTTTCTAGAAGTTATGTGATGATGTTTGCTCTCACTTGAAAAATCGCAAAGGTTTTTTTTAGAACCCATGCCTTCATCATAATTCATTTCTTGATTTGGCTATTAGTCAGTTTTCGTTACTTTGCCATCTGGAACGCAAAGAAAGCATGAGCTGATTTTGCCTTTCTTTGTATGTCTCTTAAGAAAAACTGGGGGCAAAAAAGTGTAACCATGGGAAAACAGATTAAAGCAGCATAGAGGAGAAAAAAACTCTTTACCACAAGTGCATGTTTGTATCTTTCCATAAACAAGCTGTGTAACTGAGATAAACCTTTTTGTTTCTCTTCAAGGAATACTGTTAAGGTTCACGGACTCCGAATGACCCATCCCAGTCTTGTTTTTCTTCTCATGCCCCTTCCTATTCACAAGACAGCCTGGCCTTTCTGGAGCACCTGCCTGCCAATCTCAAATGCTCCAAAACAAAGGCTTATTTAAAGTTTTCATTTTTCCACTGGCCTTTTCTGCCTTTTGCCAATTATCTGGCCTTGTCTTGCTGCTGGGAAGTGGAGGAGGTCAACTGCATGATTTTATTGCTAAGGTGTAGATATGGTGTGAGCCACAGAACTGGAAAAGACTAGGACATGATGGAGCATTTTATCCTTGCCTTTTTTTTTGTTGTTGTTTTAGCAGCTTATTTGCTGTAACCAGGCTGCTCAAACTACAGCTTATGAAAAGAATGGTTGCAAACTTTCTTTTTAGCAGTTTCTTTACTGCATTTTCAAACTGCTTTGAACGGGAGGGAAGGGGTTTGGGGTTTTTTTTTTAGATATGTACATTACTCTAGATTCCCCTGAAAACTGTGAAAGTGGATTTGACTGCTTGCTTTCTTATTGTGAATAATTTTTAACTTGAATGATGAAAAGGACACATAGGGTAAAATAATTTTTACTCGGAGGCTTTTAAAAATATTCAATTTGATAGTGTTCCTGTGAGCAGTTTCCAGCATGTCTTACGTGGGAAAGAAGAGAACAGATTTCTAGCTCAGAGTTTTTCCCCTGAAGCCTGTGAAATTTGTCCTTCCATAAAACCAGTATGTTGCAATTTATATACAGGGAATACCTCTTTGAGACTTTCTCTGGATTAAAGGCCACGGAATGAGGATTTGTCCGAGTACGCTAACCTCAAGGACCTTATGGCAGTATGTACTTGATTCTTCTCACGTTTCTGTTATTCTTCGTGCAGTGCAAATCAGATGCAAGTAGGAAACTATTAGGAGTAAATGATCGAGGTGATAAAATGCAATTTTAGTTGTTTGTGGTTGGCGAACAGCCCAATTTGGGCTAGGAGATGCAATTTATACAAGCAAGACCAGCCCTGAGTTTTCCATACATTTGCCTGTGAAAGACCTTTTTGTGTTCCTTGAAAGAGATATACACTTTATTAATTTACTTTTTAGCTCTGCTGAAAGTGTGTGGGGGAAGAAGAAGAAGGGAAAGTAAGGGAACATAGACTAGGACGAGGAAGATTCAGTCTGATTTGTTTCAGGGTCTGCAGTTGCAAATGAAGCATTTTGGTCTCTCTTGATGAAGGAAGGACCCTGACAGATTAGAGGGCACTGTCGCCCTGTTTGAATTGCAGAAAGGGTAGCATGCGTAGTCTGATAATTGTCTGTAATGCCAAGGAAGACAGATGTAGCGTTAGCTTCTGATCCAGGCAGCCACCGTATTAATTTTCAAGTGAGCAGCAGCAGAAGCAGATGGTGAGATGAGGCAAGGACGCAAATGTTTGCCATCGCTGGCTGTTACCTTTGTGTAAGAGCTGTGGCTGATGCCTTGCTGAGCCCGGTCGCTGCCTGGCCGCGCCAGCTGGTCCCTCCCCAGCCGGGCTGCGGAGGGATGCGGCACCGGGCTCGTCTGCTCACGGCTGCAGGCGTCACCCGGGTTGTTTGTGCTATGATGCAATGGGATAACTTTTATATAGAGTCAGCACATTTTTGATAATAGCTGAGACCCAGCAGATGCAGCAGTCTGTGATTTCCTAGTTAGGTTATGAGTCTGTGCAAAACAAAGCACATAAACCCAGGAAAATATGCAAGCTTGCTATAAACTGAAATCCTTGCTGTTTTTTTTTTTTCCTTCAGGGAGGGTGCTGCGTTTTTGCTTTTGAGATCTCAGTGGGAGGATATTTGGCAGTGCATCTTCTTTGTTACTCAGGAACGCAGGAAGAACTGGGAAGCACCTTTTGGCATATATTGTTAAACAAGCCATCCAGGAGCTTACCCAGCAACACAAGGCACGAGATCGATGGCACACCCAACCCTTGGTGAAGCTGGTGTTGATCGGGATATTCCCTCAGCTGTGACAGAAGTCTGGTGAGGACAAATGGGGTTGCAGTGATCCTCCTAGTCATAAAATGTGGCTTCCTTGCCCAAGTGATGTTGCTGAAGTATGCTCAGAGGTAGATGCATAATTTGAATAGAGGGTTTTATTCTGGATTCAGTGGTCTTTTTTTATCTTTATGGTATCCATCAGCTGACACAAGCTGGCACTCACAAGGAGAATATGCTGAGGATATGTGTAAAGTGCATTTTTTTTTCTCTCCCATGGCCAGATATGAAGTTTTTAGATGCCATGACAGTGAGAAGCTGGTGTTGCTTATGCTCTTTAGTTCTGTGGCAGCACATTTTACAAACGGTAAATTAGCTCATTGACTTCAAAAAATGTACCCAGCCTTAGGGTGAGTGAGAGCCTCTGGTAATGGTAACATTTTAAATGTCACCTCCCTGTCGGGAAGGGGAGGACAGGGTGGGCAGTGCCGGGGCTGGTGCCGGGGTCCGTCCCGGCAGCTACCTGTTCTCCCATCCCCAGGGCTGCATCCGCCCGCTGCTGGCAGGAGAAACAGACATCCCACTGGTCGTTTGCTTCGCTCCCGTTGCATGGGAATGAAATTACTGCCTTTTAGATGTTAATAACTAAAACATGGATTTTTTTTCTTTTCTTTTTTCCTCTGAACTCATCCTGTTGTGGTTAGTGACACCGATCAGAAGGGTTGGAACCTTTTGGTTTTTTGCCATGGGAAAACGTTTGCAAGGTCTGGCCTGAAGGTAGATAAAAAAAACAGCTGCATGACGAGACACGGCGGAACTGTCAGGCAAGGGGGAACGTGAATGTGAGGATTATTGTTGAAGGGACTGCTGAAAGAAAGAAGGATTTGATGGGAGAGAGGAAGGTTGCTTGGCAGGGAGAAGGGAGGCTGTTCCAAACATATGGGGCAGCCTAACCAGATGTAGAAAAGCTGGAGAATGTGCAGAAAACAGAAAGCGGCCAAGGGGAGTGAAAACCGTGGAGGTAAATTTTCACCGAGATCTTGTAGGTAAGTCTGTCTAGAACAGTCTGTATTCCAAAGAGGCGTGAGAGTTATCAAAGAGGAAAAGTGGCTGGAGCAGCCTGAGAGAAGGGTGTTGGCAGCAGCTGATAGTGTTTCTTAAACATATGTTTTCTGGTTTCGTGATAAATTCGAAGCACATCGACAATTAAAATGAAATCTCCGTAACATACAAGTATTAGCTGGATACCCTACGTTGCAATGAATTAGTTGAGCATTACTGAAACCATGAGAACTACACCAGATAAGGACCCAAAGTTTTTAATCATTTTTTTTTCCTATTTTGTTGTGAGGGGAATTTGCTTATTTATTTATTTTATTCTTTATCTTTGGACTATAAATATAAATTAATGTTTATTTTGTTTGGTGAGGGAAATTAAAGTCCATGTTTTATGTTCAAAGAGGCAGTATATAAAAAGCCCAACACAGTAGTTAAATACATTTGTAAGAATCCCCATTTTTTAAGGCAAAGATTTTTTCTAGGATTGCGTACTCTGAAGAAACATCCCAGCACACAGTTAAGGGTGCTGTAGTCCCCTTTGGTGTCTGGCCTCACACTTCATCTTTCTGCAGATCCAGCTCACCATGAGTCTTCGGAATATCTGTTGATAGTATCAGAAAGATGGAGTTTTTTTAACAAGCTTGTGCAGTATCCAGTATTTAGTGTTTCAGGGATCTACCTGTGCATTTTGAAGGCTACCCTGAAGAAATAACTTCACTAATTTTAGTGGTTCTCTCCATCTTCTGACACACTGTACAATCAGTAATTAAAACGGTGTATCGCTTACAGATTTTTAAAGGAGGAGTTCATGGTTTGTATTTCATGCCATGAAATGCTCAAGGCTTTTGAAATTTAATGGTCTGATACCTAGTTTTCTGCCTGGCCAGTGCTGGAGACAAAAACCACTATGTATCAATACTGCAGTTATTGAAAATATTTGGCTTTACAATTAGTGTGTTTCATATGGTTCACTGTGTGGCTGTTGGTGACGTGGTGACAACATCTTACATGAGATTTCTGGATTCTAAATCCATTCAAGAAAATTGTTCAAGGGTTTTTAGTGATCCTTCCTCTGCAGCTTGCTCAGTCTCAGGCCACATCGCAGTGATGCTGCCTGTCTTTTGCCTGGGCAGTGGGCCTTACGTGCACACAGCTGCATTTCTATATGACTATCATAGGCACCTCCACCATTGTGCTAGAATATTTAATTGAGAAAGCTTCTGCGTGTCTTTAAAGGCAGCAGTATGAGATCTTGTGAAAAAATAGGGTTTCGAATTCCAGCACAGTCTGTAGCTGAACTGGCAAAATTTCTATTGGCTTACAGGAACCAGCTTATCACTGGTATATTCTTTAGCACCTCTTTTTTTCTAACAAATATGAAAAAAAGCACTTTTTTAGCTTCTAATTCTCCTAGTTTAAGGAAATATAACTTAAGTTTCTGGGACCTAAACTTTCACAGATTTCTAAAAGGTACTTGTTAACTTTATCTGCTTTTAGAGGGCGAGTGTAACACAGGGACAGAAAAGGGGCCTTGAAGGTTGCTCTGTGGAGCTCCATTAGCAAGTGTGGATTCCACTGGTGGCTGGCCCTCTGGCCGGTGTGTTTGCTGTGGCCACCTTTGGAGCGGTCGCTTTCCAAGCCCAGAGGCACCGGGAGCACATCCAGGCTCCTGCTGCTCCCGGTGCCCGTCGACACGGCAGGCTTACGTAGGGAACCTCTGGTCAGCCTTAGTTTGCGTGCTGCAGAGGCGCGCTGAGGGAAGGAACGGTCTGCCTCTGGGTGGCTGAGCTTGACTTTTTTTTTTTTTGATCAGAAGCTGTAAAATTAGAAGTTCATTTGATTTTCCTGTCTACATAGTACTCATGAGGAGAACCAGAAAGAAGAAATCAGAGAGACGTTGATGTGTTTCAGAGAATGAACCCGAGAGCTACAAGGGACAAATGGAATTAAAATCTCCCATTGTAGAGTTACAACTTTCCCCCTTTATCACAGCTCGCTGAACCCACTACTGAAATGCACATATAGCTGTTTTCAGTAGGGAATATATTTCATGGTTACAGTTGCTGATCATGTGGCTCAGAGACAGGTCCAAGTGAATGGTGCATCAGAGAAGTTCAGCAGAGTGATAAAAGTCGTGTGCACACATGCTGGAGAAAAAGCTTTGAAGGCATAGCTTAGGAGGAGAGCTGCTCCACGTCACCCACTGATGGATTTGCTTGGCATATAGGCTCTGCCACCAGCTCTACCTGTGTGTCACCACACAGTAGGTCCTCACTTTTGTTACCTGCATGACACCTCAAACCCTGCTTTCGATCTTCCACTGCAGACTGGTGTCAGATGTGGTGCCACATTTTTTTTTCCATTGGTACCACACAATTACAGTGCAAGGGGCTACATACCAAATACTATACTGTGTTGTTTATTATTATTATTAATGATAATTATTAACAATATTACGTTATATGTGCTTCTTTGTGAACACTTCATTTACTGTTGTCTTGACTGTGTCTTGGTTTATGTGCTGCATTCAGCATGTTGATTTTCCTTTCTCCATAAAACCACAAATGTCCTGGGGCACCTTGTGTAAGTCATTGTTCCTTTTTGAGCATCTGAGTGTGAAAAGCTGTTGAAATTATGATTTAGATGGATGATTATGAGGGAGGTCTGGTGTTATTTAAGAAGATGCTTATTGCAGGATATGCTTCCGTAAGGTCCCATACATTTGCAACTGTTTCTCCCTTTGGTCTCGAAAAGTCTATGTTGGAGATGCAGCAAAGCTCACTTTCTGACCTGGAATATCTGTCTAAGGGCACAGACTAATTAGGCTGGAAGTTATATGGTGATATTTATCATGATGGTGGGATTTTACAAAATTCCAGTTGCATTTATGACCTTATTCAGAACAGAGGTCTAGGAATGAGTCAACTTGTGTAGTGGGAGAAGGTGATGGTTTTAGAGCACTTGTTTATGTGTCCTCCAGACTTTTGAATTGAGCAAAGAATGGTAGCAGAGAAAGGATGCTCTTGTTTTTCTGGCGTCCTACCATTACCTTAGAGCACTGGATCCTCTGTGTCTTCAGAGCTGTGTGATGATCTGAGCGTTTTAGACTTGGCTTCCCAGGAGTTTGACAGTGACCGGGTATTGCTCATTCCCTACGCACGGAAATCAAGGTTCTGTGAGCCACCCAGTAGATGTGCAGAGCACTCCTAAGCAGCTGGTGTTCAGGAGAGCTGCGCTTGCACAAGTAAAGTTCCATATGGTTTCAAGCACTTTGAAAAACTAGTTATTTCAAACAGGATCCAGGATCAGGAGCTCCTTCCATCTCTACTCTATCTTAGTTCCTTATCTAATACCCAGTGATATTGCAATTGTGCTTTGTAGCAAACTTAATTTGTGAATCACTTGGACAATCTAAGGGTGAATGACATCAGAAAGCTTATAAGAAAACTAATATTTCTGCATTCCATGCAACACGTAAAAGAGTGTGAAGTCCCTAAGGCCCAGAGCCACTTCTGGATAAGAAACAGAGCGCACAAGATATTAAATAACTGCTATATATCTATCTGTGATATTCACAGTGTTCAGGCATTTTTTGCTATGAAGGGTTTGTTGAAACCTTGTGGAGCATTCTCTATGGATTTTTTTTTTTTAAACTAAGATTTCCATTTTTATGTTAATGGTTCTTCACCTGTGGGGCTGGAGTTTCAAAGCTACCTTAAGCACTTTTTTTTTTTTTTCTGTTGACTACAATCTAACTCTCACATAATTAAATTTTCCGAAATAAGAATAAGGAGTGACAGTAAAGGAGACAGATGTTTCTTGGGGCACTGGTGTGAGGTGGGGAATTAGGTATTCACTTGAAGAGGGATTTTAGCTCTCACCATTCTACTCTCTAACAGTGTAAATTATGTTTCTGTGGTCTTATTTTCTTAAGATAAATCAGTATCAATGTGTACATCTATTTAAAGACATTTTCAAAAGCCTGACAGGAAAAGCAGAACGTGCTTCTCTCCTTGGGAAGAACATCAGACAGTAAGCAATGTATGGTAGGAGTTACTTATTTCATAATGGTTCCAGCACTGAGAACAGTGGTATAAAAAAGTGTTGTAGTATACAAAAAAAATGTCTTCTTTTCCATCTTCACATACAAATGTGAGCATTTCTGGGCCTGTTCTTGTAAAATACAGTATTATCTCATTTCTGGCTTTAAAATAGCTGCAAACTGGAAGCCTGCAACACCAGATTCTCAGAGTGCAAACTGATACTGCAGGTATTGCTGACATGATCAACCTTAGGACTTCTTGAACGATTCTTAAGTTTGGTATTTTACATATATTATATGTTAAAATTGTATCACTGAATACAAATGTACCAAATGCAAGTGTGCAGTTCCAACCGTTGCCATATTTGAATTTCTTTCTCATTGTTTTACTACACTGTTTTTCCATTCCATTAAGTTCATTAACTTGCTGTCTCACATTTCTGCTGGATATGTAATAATTCACAACTTTGAAAGAAATCCTACCCTAAAACCATATCTCTGTGCAGCTGAGGACCTGAGTGAAGACCTGGCGAGATGTACTGCAGTGCCTTGCTTCAGTGTGTCTCAGCCTCAATGGAGCCCCATCTCCTCCTGGGACCTGGGGTCTGGGGCAGCCTTTCACCTCCTACCGCAGATTTTTTGTCTCCTTTTTGCATCATGAGGGAACTGCTTCTCTTTTGTGGAATCGGAGCCCATTTATTAATTCTATAATGGCTGCTTATCTCTTGTGGTTTGGAGTAACAGAGAAGCTGAGCTAATGCAGGAGCCACCGAGCAAGACCTGGAATGTCTTGTCCTGGCGAGGTGATGTCAGCTGATACATTTGGAGGTGGTGAAATGGAAGAATTTTCCGTTTTCTACCCTAGTAGGGTAATGGGAGTCTGAAAAGAGGACTCAACCCGAGTGCTCACAGTGAGCACAGAGGCAGGAGGGCGAGACTCTCGCCTGGGCTGCTGGGTGTGCAGTTGGAGTGAAATCCGTGTTCTTTTGCTTTACAAGGTATGTTACATTTATCTTGGGAACAAAAGAAATCTCATGTGGAAAATATATTTTTAGAGAAAGCCTTCACCAACTTGATAAAGTTCACTGTAACTTTCTGTAGCTAGCTGTCAGCTTTTTTTTTTGCTAACATATTATGAGTTCAATGTGAATAATTAATACTTCAGTAAAAATAATTGCCTGTAATACTAATTTTTTTCTTTTTTCTTTTTGTTCTTTCTTTGATTTCTTCTTTTCTTTTTTCTTTTTTCTCTTTTTTCTTTTATTTTTTTGAATTTTTCTTTTTTTTTCTTTTTTATGTATTCTTTTTTCCCATGAGTTTGTGAACTTGCTTAAAAGGAGGCATTCCTCTCCAAAGTCTGTGGCAATGCTTAAACACTGGGTTGGACTTCAAAAAATAAACTCTGTATCCATCTGTCTTATGCTAGTGGATTACACTCCTGCATTGCTGTCACTCATTGCACGGCTGTAGCTGATTGAGTAGGATTTTTGGCAGCTTGTTCCTTGTCCAAACATTCTTTAATGCTTTCCCACCTCTTGTTTTATCACCCAAGTATTGCAACAGCAGCATTTGGAGCTCTGATAGCTTTTTTGGAAAGCTGGTTTTGTAAAAGACAATTCCTTGAAAACTGGAGCAGAAAGAAAAAGAGGAATATGTGTGGGTTGTGGCCAAAATGATCCCTTGGCACTCATTGATGTGGATCATAAATATGCATGAGACAGGAGGAGGTTTTAGTAGCTGTGTTTTGCCTCTCTTGCCCCAAGCTGTCCGGAAAGAGAGTTTGTGACAGTGTGGGGAGCTCCAAATTTTAAACAAAAGATGATTGTTATGCGTTTTTAGAGAGGCTCAAATATCATTATTTTTATACTAAAACACTCTGATGACAATCCTTGTATGTGTTTTACTTGTTCCATGCTAATTCTTCATGTTTAGGGCTTCATCTGCAGTTTAGGGTTCACCCCTTTTTCGTACGCTTTTATCATTCCTTCCTGTAATACCACAGAGCCGCAAGATGATCATCTCTACGTTCTGGAGCAGGTCCTGAGCCTACGTAACACGTAGTGTCCATCACACCTCATACACCATCATTAACAGGACAGCAAAGAAGGGCCGGTGCAACCATGAGAAAACTCTTCTAGCGACCTCTTTGCACTCCGTGTCCTTCAGACAGTGTGCCTTTTCGTTTCTTGGTGGGTGGGATTTGAACAGAGTTTTCGAATATGGCAGCTAGTTTCTGGTAGCGTCTTGAAGAAGGTAAAAATTTTTCCTGGTCCTAAATATGTTATTGCTGCCTGCTTCCAGTTTTGCACATTTCTGTGCAAGTGTCTTTTGCTAGATAATGCTAATGTAGTCATGAATGGAACTTTTTCATTAATTACTGGATTTTTGTAACTACGTTATAGGATTGAGTGGAAGCAAGTCAAAGTGATTTTGTGTTTTTCTTCATAGTTTAAAGATTTTTGTCTCCTTGTGGCTCTACAGTCTTCGTAATGTCTCTGATATTTATGTCTTTATAAAATACAGACATGGTTTCCCCAGCGGTATTCTGTTATGAGATTTTTAATAAAATATTCAAATGACGACATCTAAAACTAAGGTTGATGACACTATTTCAAGAGAAATGGGTATAAACATGCAGTGCATGCTCTGTTTTTGATTCAAAACTAGATCATATGTCTGGCTTCTCCACTGTTGCTTCTGTACCCAAATGCCAATGACGCTTTTTTGGCAGGATGGGAGACTCTGTATGTTTCAAGAAGTTTCTACACATTGGATCTTAGTATGGTTTAATCAGATTTTGAAACAGAACTATTTTTATTCATTCAGCCAGGCCAGCCATCACCAGCTTTAATTTTTTTCTGAAGAAAGTCCCAATGTATCATACTTCTAGCAGAATATGGAGGCTTAAATGTCTAAGTGGTGAGAACATAGCTGCATTGAAATTGGCCCATGCGGTGTATGAGCTGGAGAACATCTTTTTTATGTAGGCCAAAACTGCAGCATTTTCGGAGAATAAATACTATTATAGGATTAGGTATGTATTTCATTTAGTATAGCCTTGCAATAAGCGACCATAAAGGCAAGGTTAAGGCTGAGACATCCACTTTTAAAACCTCTTAGTGGTTACCAAATATCGCGCTTGTGTGTGTGTGCACGTCCATGTGTGTGTACAAGCTAGTATTGGGTTGCAGTTGGATTGAAGCATACCTATTATCAATACCTGATTTTTATATATAGCTTGAAGGTTGGCATCAATTTTATCCGTAAATCCAATCAAATTTGGTTAAGGAAGTTAAATGGGATTGCCCCCCTCCCCAGGGAAAGCAGGGCTCAGAATGCTGACATAGATTTTTTGCTTTCCTGGAAGATGTGCTTTAGGTAAATACAAGTCTCTCCACTAACAGAGGAGTAGCTAGATGAAAGTCTCTGGCCCATGTTTTACAGAAAGTCAGATTAGATTATTTCTTCTAGTGGGTCTCATTGACATGGTCTGTTCTGGCCTTTAACTGTAAATGAGAAACTAAATGGAGAACGGAAGATTTAAGCCCAGAAAAATTTGTTGCAGCAATGTGCAAGGAACTGGTCAAGAGGATCTTCTAAAACTTTGAAGCTCAATTTTGATTCATATTTCTATGACAGATTTGTATACTATCGTATTTGTATACATTCATTTATAATAGACGTGCAAGCATGGAAGAGCATTTACTTTGTGTGGGGTTTGTATTATGTGGACAAGACAATAATTAATGAAAATACTTCTTGTCATCCTTCCTGGATTTGTCTGTCTTTTTCTTTAAAAGTTCTTCAGCAGATATTAGTCAACTGGAAAACACTTTCAGGTCATTTGTGGTTTGTCAAGGTTAACAGATACTGTAATTGCTGTGAGTGACCAAAAAAACCATTTGAACATTCTTTTAATGAGCTCATCCTTGTGTTTCTTCTGCTTTAAGCAACCTTGAAATCACGTGTGTGATATGGCACTGCTCCTACATTTTTTTTTTATCATTTGGAAGGTTAAACTTTGTATTCTTAAAAAAAATGGTTATAGACCTAGTACCCATAAATGTAGATTTGGGATAATTGCATCATCATGTTCTTTCAGTCCCAGTTGGTTTTAGTTCTGGTTTGGAATAAAAACTACAGTGTGATGTAATTGCCTTTTACTGATTATTTTTACCTTGGTGTATTCTGTTGCTGGCTTGTGTATATCGTTTTTATGTGCTGTCATTTGAAAAACTTTAAAGCCCTTCAGAGCCAGTCTTGGAAACCCTTCTGGATGTATCATTGTTTTTTTATTTGTGCATGGCAATTGCAGCAGCCCATTAGAGGTCTATAATTCCTATTGAGTATCAAATGGGCCTCTCATCATTTAATATGGAATGCGATTTTGCTTCTCAGTCGAGCTAAAATCTGCTTACTGTTGTGATTACCATCCCTAGGCCCCACCCTGCCTTTCACCACCTGCCACTTACGAGTAATTCCTTTGGCAATGAGAATACAGCCAAAACTGTCAAATAAATTGGCCCCTTTTTGAAAGCCTTCTGATTATTTGTCTTATTTTGTGGTGATGTCAGATTTCCAAGGGTAATCTCTCACTGGAGGAGTATGTTTTTCTTTGGGACTTGCATCACCCTCTCATTTTTATTCTCCATTTCAGAAGTAATGATTGCTTACTGAAAATATGCATTATGTGGATTTTCTATTATTCAGTTCCATTACTTTTTGTGAGCACATCTCTACTTTTCTAGGAAGGAGAAAAGAAGATTCTTCAATCCAGAAAATACGCCAAGGATTGACAACAGGCAAACTTGTTTTTTCCTGAGTACACACAAGTTTATTTGTTGCCATCTTAGAAAAAGGAGTTTCAGTTCCTTATTTTTAATACTTTAAATGCACTCCATGGCAGTATTTCTGTTCTCTGCTTAAGCAGCAAAAGTATTAAAATAGAAAAGTGCATTTTTAAGATACGTGGAAAGAGTGTTTCTTATTAACTTGGAACAGTGTTTGCCTTCTTTCTTTTTGGATGTTTGACATCATTGCAGATATAATAAGTGAAATTTGGGACTTACTTCCTTCGCACTTTGATGTTTGTGGTGCTATTAACAAAAGAAAATACAACCCCAGTTTAATTCTGGTAGAAAAAGAAGAGAAGCAATGTCTTTATGCCTAACAGCTGCTAATGATTTTATTGTGTTGTACTAACATTAGAAACTAGCTTTTATGACTGCTTGCTTGAAGTCAGTGTCATCTACTTGTAAGCTTACAAAGGCAGGAAGAACAAGTCTTCTCAGGCTCTGTGTTCCTTTATAATCCACTATTAGATTTTCGAACCACAGTGCTGGACACCAAGCCAAATGCAGTGACGGTAAATGTGTTACTAAGGCAGTGGTTTCAAGATTTTTTAAGCATTGTCTCACTGGTGTGAGCTTCATCTTGTCATCCTCTGTCGGTCCTAACCAAGACTTTTTTTAAAAATCCTGTGCTGGGTACAGTTGAACTGCTTCCAGTAACATTGGCGGCTTGGTCATTGTAGGTCAAGGGGCTGTGGTCACCAGTGACTGAAATGCAGATCTCCTCCAAAGGCATGGAGGAGGAGGAAGAGGAGGTGGAGGAGGAGGAAGAAGAAGAAGAGGGGGAGGAGGAGGCCACATGTTTATGTGAAGAGGCCTCGGGAGAGGTTTGGGCTGATGCCAGCTCCCATGAGTCTCTCCAGCAGCGTTTTCCTATCTCCTCTTGCTTCCCTGTCTCTTTGCCTCATAACTCCTTCTTGGTCGGTTTTCATTTCTCATTTTGCAATCTTTCTGTTTACATTAGATTGTAAGCTCCTGAATACAAGGGTCTTATCATTTTTAATAACTGAAAACAGTTATACGCCCTGTGCACATCCATGGTAGCTGTTGCTTTCCTCCTTTTTTCTCTCTTCCCTCCCAGAAGTGAAGGTTCTCGGCAAAAAAATGGGATTACTGTGGCACAGGGTATTCCCTAGTGAAGAGAAGAAGAGAGCGCTCCCTTTCAGCTTATTTACAGTCCCTTGCCTAAAAGAGTCCAGAAAACATGTCATTGCAAAGAAATTTTAGTGCAGTAATATATGCAATTACTGACAGTAATTTATATGGCTGTAGAAGAAGTGCTTGAAAAATAGACATTTCTCGTACTGTATACTCATTAGATTTCACAATGACGGCATAGATTCTATGGTAATGATGGTTTTTGAAATGCATGTATTATAATAAAGTAAATATTAAAAGATTTGTATATTCTATAATTAAAGCTCATAACAACAGTAGTAATATAGGTTATACTCAAAGAATACTTAAAAGCAAGAGACCACTGTACTTTTAACGGAATACATATATTCTAAAGTGTGTCATTTAAAAAATAACTAAGGGCTGATTATTTGGGTTGTGTTTTACTTTTTTAGGTCATAGGTCTTCTTTCTTTGTCCCTCCTTGACTCTTGTGATTACTTACCGCATTGCAAATCTGAACCTATACCTTTTTGCTTCAGAAAGCTGTATGCATGTCTGTTGTTCCATAACATAAACCATAAGCAATATGGTTTTTGTGGAATACTTTGGATTTCTGATGGATTTCTAGACAGCTGCTTGCCAGGGTAGCCAGAGCGTGCTGGCAGGTACAGTCTGCAAATAAATGGGAAAATCCACATTCACTGGAGACAAGAAGAGGCCAGCAGCCCCTTGTAGGGCTGTAGCTGGCATCTGCGGGTTTCCCTGCATGGTGCTGTGCTCAAGTGTCAGATAAAACAAATGCATCTAGACCAAGGCTTGTTTAAACATCCAGACACGTTCTCAGAAATGGAAGAAAGGATTCCAGTTTCACTTGGGTAAACAACCATATCGGAAAAGGTTTTAGGAGTAGGGAAGAGCTCGTAAGGCGGCAAGCAGCAAACAATGTACTTTTTAGAGATCTGAAGAGGCTTAGCAACAGTCGCCCTGTTAGGCCTTGAAAAAACTGTAAAAACAAATGTGAATAAGTAGAGAAGAATTTAAGTAGAGGCATTTTGGAATGAAGATAGCACTGAGATGAATCCTAGGTGCGGCCCTGAAATGAAATGGATATTTCTCCTCGTCTTTTAATAAGGATAATCTCATCAGATAGCTATGGAAGGAATGGGAATGTGAACTATTCTATCCAAGATGAAACTTAAACTAGTAATAGTAAGACCACTTAAGCGAAGGGACCAGAGGATCTCAGAGTTATGAGAGAACTGAAGCATGAAAATGAGCTTCAATACCACGGGCTTCTCATAACCCTACTGAATAGGTATCATATGATTAGGCTGTAACAAAAAAATGTATGTTCTGAGCTACTGCAGTTATTAAGACAATGCAAGAATTTAGAGGTAATTTAAAAGGAAATAAAGTAGACATGGGCTTGTAAAGTTTGTTGATAAAAACATTGAGAAACATTGAGAATACAGAGAAGGAATGTCATCTTTGTAGAAGGAATTGGAAAGCCTTGAGATCTGGAATAGTAGAAAAACGATGAAATATGAAGTGCATCATCAGGAATCTGGGGAGTAATAAGAAATCATGCGATGGGTTAGGAGCTTGTCTTTGGAAGTTATACAAAACACGAATCACTGTAAAAACACAATACCTGCTCTTTTTTCCGCACAGCAAACAGAAGAAATAAGATAAGGGAAAGAGAGACTTTCCCTAAAGGTTTATGAAAATATCAATTGGTATGTGAGAAGAATTGTCTTTTCTGCCTCAATTTTGAGATAACTGCTACAAATGCCAGTAGTCCACACTAGTGGACTATTCTTTTGGTTTTACTCATGAGCAGTCTGTTTCCAGCAAAGAGGACCATACATGTTTAAGAAATGCTAGAAAATAACTTAAGAATGTGAAGAAATGAGAATTAACTCTGTGGTTTTTCTAATGGGACTTTTTAGAAAAAGTCATTATCTTTTTTTTGTCTTTCAGCCATGGAAGAGTTAATAGTTGAGCTGCGCTTGTTTCTTGAACTTCTGGACCATGAATATCTAACTTCCACTGTCAGGGAGAAGAAGGCAGTAATAACTAACATTCTCCTGAGGATACAGTCATCAAAAGGTCAGTGTCAGCGGTGGGTTTTCTCACTTGCAGAATGCACAGAATAAGTCTGTGCTTAGTGAAATAGTTTTAAGGGCTAAAGACAAGCCCTGAATTAAAGCAAGGCAGAGAGACAGGGTGAAGCCAAAATGTAGCTTTCCTGAATGCTTGCTTTCATATTCAGCAATAAAATACAGCAAAAGGCATACTGGAAGTATCTTGGGTGCACATGGGGGAATCCAGCCACAAGATTACGTGCTAGATAGATAGAATGTTTTCACTTCTCCTGATATAGTGGTTACTTCATTTTATTTGTGGCAGCAAAGGGATTTATGAGTTTTGGTGGGAAAGTAATACTGTGTCAGGGAGTGCTGGCCAAAGCACCATTTTATGGTTGTGCGGGGGCCGGAAGATGCGATTATAGCTAAAGCAGCGAGCACTACCAAACGATT